>Ga0213833_1002454_pt1 | contig 12010 bp, 8 predicted proteins | sample SWATP21_FD_160575 | JGI IMG/M metagenome (GOLD analysis project Ga0213833, IMG submission 160575) | Coastal seawater microbial communities from Marineland, Florida, United States - SWA TP2 #1 | ecosystem: Environmental > Aquatic > Marine > Coastal | place: USA: Florida | collected 2016-08-14
GTGAACCCGGCCAGCGTCAACGACGTCTCGGACCCGTTCGACGGCGGCTGCGACGCCTCGGAGCTCGACACCGCCGAGTCCAACTACGGAACCATCCTCGGCTCGACGGACCTCGGCGGCGGCGGGGACTTCCTGTCCATCGCGACCATGGACTACGACACGGCCGACGCCACGAACCAGGCCCTCACGGCGAACGGCGGCACCACCCTGGCGGACGTCGCCGACAGCTACGGCCAGAGCAACCTGGAGCTGACGCACCTGGGCTTCCTGCAGGCGAGCTCGACGTCGTTCCTGCTCGGCGTCGGCTTCGACACGGTCGCCGGTGGGACCGGCTCGGGCGAGGACTGGTACTACTTCTGGGCCTTCGGGGTGGACCCGAACACGAACCCGCAGAGCGGCGCCGGCATGACCGGCACGTTCTTCCCCTCCTCGATCTGGGTCCTTCAGTAGGGACCTGATTCGGGTCAGACCGTGACGGGCTCCTTCGGCTCGTCGCCGGCGGGCTCGTCCTCTTCGGGGTCCTCGTCCGGCAGCGGCTCGAAGGACTCCAGCACCTCGAGCTTCACTTCGTCCTTCTCCGCGTCGATGTCGACGAGGAGGCGGCCGCCGTGCACCAGGTCGCCGAACAGCAGCTCGCCCGCGACCTTCTTCTTGATGTGCTCCTGGATCGTGCGCTCCATCGGGCGGGCGCCGAACTTGCTGTCGTAGCCCTTCTCGCAGAGCCAATCGAGCGCGGCGTCCGTGACCTCGATGCTGACGCGCTGCTCGGTGAGCTGCCCGTCGAGCTCGTGCATGAACTTCTGCACGACCTTGCGCACCACGTCCTTCGGCAGGTTGCCGAACGTGATGATCGCGTCGAGCCGGTTGCGGAACTCGGGGCTGAACATCCGCTCGAGCGTCTTGTTCCGGCCCTTCTTGGTGTCCTCGAACGCCTTGCCGAAGCCGACCGAGGTCTTCGCCAGGTCCCGCGCGCCAGCGTTCGTGGTCATGATCAGGATGATCGAGCGGAAGTCCGCGGTGCGGCCGCTGTTGTCCGTGAGCTTCGCGTGGTCCATGACCTGCAGGAGGATGTTGAAGACCTCCGGGTGGGCCTTCTCGATCTCATCCAGCACGAGCACGGCGTGGGGCTTCTTGCGGATCGCGTCGGTCAGCAGGCCGCCCTGGTCGAACCCGACGTAGCCCGGAGGCGCGCCGATGAGCCGACTCACGGCGTGGCGCTCCATGTACTCGGACATGTCGAAGCGGATGAACTCGATGCCGAGCGTGTTCGCGAGCTGCTTGGCGAGCTCCGTCTTGCCCACGCCCGTGGGACCGGCGAACAGGAAGCTGCCGACGGGCTTGTCGGGCTGGCGGAGCCCGGCGCGGGACAGCGTGATCGCGTTGCTGATCTGCTCGATCGCGTCGTCCTGCCCGTAGATGAGCAGCTTGAGGTCGCGCTCGAGGTTCTTGAGCTTGTCCTTGTCGTCGGTGCTGACGGTCTTCGTCGGGATCCGGGCGATCTTGCTGACGATGGCCTCCACCTGGGGCGGGCGGATGGCGTCGACGCGGTCCTCCTTCACCTTCAGGGCCTCGGCGGCGCCGGCTTCGTCGATGACGTCGATGGCCTTGTCCGGCAGCTTCTGCTCGTTGATGTGGCGGGCAGCCAGGTCCGCGGCGGAGCGCAGGGCGGCGTCGGTGTACTTGATGCCGTGGTGGTCCTCGTACCGCGTCTTCAGGCCCCGGAGGATCTGGTACGCCTCCTCGACGCTCGGCTCGACGATGTCGATCTTCTGGAACCGGCGCGCCAGCGCCCGATCCTGGTCGAAGGTCTTCTTGTACTCGCTGTAGGTCGTGGACCCGATGCACCGCAGCTCGCCGGCCGCCAGCGGGGGCTTGAGCATGTTCGACGCGTCCATCGTGCCGCCGGACGTGGCGCCGGCGCCGACCACCGTGTGGATCTCGTCGATGAACAGGATCGAGTTGGGCTCGTTCTTGAGCTCCTCGAGCAGGGCCTTCACGCGCTCCTCGAAGTCGCCGCGGTAGCGCGTCCCGGCCAGCATCGAGGCCATGTTCAGGGAGTAGATCTTCGCGCTCTTGAGCTGCTCGGGGACGTCCCCGCTCTGGATGCGGAGCGCGAGCCCTTCGGCGATGGCCGTCTTGCCGACGCCGGGATCGCCCACGAACACGGGGTTGTTCTTCCGACGGCGCAGGAGCACCTGCATCGTCCGTTCGAGCTCCTTCTCGCGGCCGATGAGCGGGTCGATCTTCCCTTCGGCGGCCTTGGCGACGAGCTCGGTGCAGAAGTTCTCGAGCGGATCCTCGAGCGCGTCCTCGCGGGACCCGTCCTCGTCCACCCCGCTCGGGGCGGCAGACTTGCGCTTGGGCCCGCCCTTGCCGGCCTTCGTGATGCCGTGGCTGACGTAGTTCACGACGTCGAACCGGGTGATGTCCTGCTTCGCAAGGGCGTAGACGGCGAAGGACTCCGGCTCGCGGAACATGGCCACGAGCAGGTTGCCGGCGTTCAGGGACTCCCTGCCCGCGGAGCGCACGTGCATCGCGGCGCGCTGCAGCACGCGCTGGAAGGACAGGGTCTGCGCCGGCTCGTTCTCCACGCCCTCGGGCAGGGACTCGACCTGGTCGTCCAGGAACTCGATGAGGTCGGCGCGGAGCTGATCCATGTCCGCCTCGCAGGCGACCAGGATCTCCTGCGCGGACGTGTCGTCCAGCATCGCGAGCAGCAGGTGCTCGAGCAGGAGGAACTCGTGCCGCCGCTCCAGGGCGTACTCGAGGGCGCGGCGCAGGGTCTCCTGAAGTTCCTTGGTCAGCATGAGGGCGGGTCTACTCCGGCTCGCAGGTGCACTGCAGGGGGTACTCGTGGTTCTTCGCGGCGCCGAGGACCTGCGCGACCTTCGTCTCGGCCATCTCGTACGGATAGACCCCTGCGACGCCGATGCCAGTCCGATGCACGTGGAGCATCACCTGGGTGGCGTCCGTCTCGTCGAGCCGGAAGATCTGCATCAGCACGGCGACGACGAACTCCATCGGGGTGTAGTCGTCGTTGTGCAGGATGACCTTGAACATCCGCGGCTTCTTGGTCTTGGGGCGCTCCTTGGTGGCGACGCCCTCGTCCCTCTTGGTCTTCTCGTTGCTCATGACGGCTGAAGTCTAGCGACCCCCGGACCGAAGGTGCTCGGCACCCAGCAAGCTAGCCATCTTCGGAGTGGGCGCACCTGACCGGACGGACGGGGGTGTGCGGCGTCGGCCGTGCCAGTTCGGCGGGGGGACTGGCAGTCCGTGGGGTGATCTGTCGCGATCGGGACGTCGGCCGCGCCAGTTCGGCGGGGGGACTGGCAGTCCGTGGGGTGATCTGTCGCGATCGGGAGAGTCCCACCCTCGGTCGCGTTTGTGTATCGTTGACACGAATGAGGCATGTCCGTCCCCCCGCGGTCCTCGCCGGACCCCGCCCCTGGCTCTTCCTCGCGGGCTCCATCGACGACGGGCGGGCGGAGCCCTGGCAGGCCGCGTGCGTCGACCGCCTCGCGGATCTCCCCGGGACGGTCCTCAACCCCCGCCGCGCCGACTGGGACTCGACGTGGCGCCAATCCATCGACGACCCGCGCTTCCGGGGGCAGGTGGAGTGGGAGCTGGAGGCCCAGGAGCGGGCCGACGTGATCGCGTTCTGGTTTGCATCGGGCAGCGTCGCCCCGATCACCCTGCTGGAGCTTGGTCTGTTCGCGCCGTCGCCCGATGGGCGGCGCGGCGGGCTGCCCATCGTCGGGTGCCCGGCCGGGTACTGGCGGCGCGGCAACGTCGAGGTCGTCTGCGCCCGCACGGGGATCCAGCTCGTGGACAGCTTCGATGCCCTGCTCGCGGCGACGAGGGCGGCGCTCTCTGGGTGAGCTCGCGATCGACCGCGGGAGATTCGGGAGACGTCGTTTGCCTGGGGGAGCATTCAGAGCTCACCCCGGAAACCGACGCCTGAGGCCGGGAGACGACGCCGACCTCCCGCCCGCCCTCAGAGCCTGAACGCCAGCGCCGTGGCCGCCGCCGTCACTCCCGTGGCCGCCAGGCTCCACACCGTCCCGATGGCCCCGCCGCGGATCAGGAACCGTCCGCGCAGGGTCGCGTCCAGCAGGAACTCCTGGCGCCCCGGCCCCCAGAGGCACACCAGGATGCAGACCGCCCAGCCCACGCCGAAGACGCTGCCGACCAGGAACCAGCTCGCGTCCAGCTCCACCTGGTGGTTGATGCGCAGCTGGAGGAGCTGCGCGAAGCTCGTCGCCTGCCCGACGAGCCCGTGCGCGCCGCAGACGACCACGAGGAACGCGCCGAGCCGCTCGCTCCGCCACAGGCACCGGATCGCCCACAGCGAGACCGCCAGTCCGACGAGGTACGTGCCCCCCATCACCGGGATCTGGATCGGGTTCAGCGCTCCGGCCGCCCGCAGGCTCCCGACCATGGCCCGCACGCCGATCGCTCCTTGGAGCTCCACGATGGCGATGAACGCGATCACCATCGCGAGCGCGGGCCGGGGCGGGCCGGGCCGAGGAGGCGGCGCCGGGGTGACGTGAAACGGCATCGGCCCAGGATGCCATCATGCGCTCCGCGTGAAGCTCGCCGGACCCGCCCTGATGTTCGTGCTCGCGGTCCTCGGGATCGGCGTCGCCCTCCAGGCGCCCCCGTCGCGGGCCGTCGATCCTCCGGAGCCGCCGGCCTTCGTCGGCGGGATCCACATCACCGAGCACGATCTCGACGCCTACGCGGACGCCGTCCAGGCCGCCGGGCTCGACTCGATCCAGATCACGGTCTATGCCGCCCAGCCGCGCTGGGACGCCGCCGAGCTGCGGTTCGACCGCTCCGCCGCGTCCGACGTGACGTCCCTCGCACGGGCCGCGCGGCGCGCCGGCCTCAGCACCGTCCTGGTGCTCCGGGTCTACCTCCAGCACGGGATCACGGCCAACCAGCACCTGTGGCACGGGATGATCTGGCCGCCCGACGACGCGCTGGACGCCTGGTTCGCCCGCTACCGCGCCTTCGCCACCTGGGGGGCCGACCTCGCCGAGCAGGAGGGGATCGACGTCTTCGTCATCGGCAACGAGCTGAACTCGATGACCTCGACGACTCCCGTCGACGCCCTGCCGGATCCCTTCGACTACTTCCTGGAGCCCGAGCGCCAGGCGCGGGTGCGCGCGGACCTGCTCGACTGCGCGCGCACCGTCAACGATCCCGCCTTCTCCGACGACCTGCGCTGGGCGGACGGGACCCGGTACGCGGACCTCGAGGCGGCCCTCGGAGCCGCGGACGCGCTGCGCCACCAGTGGGCGCGCCGCGTCGTGTTCCCAGACGGAGACTCCGCCGACGCCGTCGCCCTGGCGGCCCTGAACAGACGCCGCGCGCGCCTCGACGCCGGCTGGCGGGACACCATCGCCGCCGCGCGGGCCCTGTACGACGGACCGATCGTCTACGGCGCCAACTTCGATCAGTTCGAGCAGGTGGGGTTCTGGGACGCCCTCGATGCCGTCGGGGTGACCGCGTACTTCCCGCTCTCCCGCTACGGGGACGAGGGAGAGGCGCTGGACGCGCGCCTCGACCGCTCCTGGCGCGACGTCGCCGCGCGCCTCGAGGCGACCGCCCCGAAGCCGGTCTATCTGCTCGAGCTCGGCTGGACCCGCCGCCGCGGCTCCACCGTGCGGCCCTGGTCGTACGGCCGCGTCGACGTCCTGGAGACGAACCAGCCACCGCCGAAGGAGGGCGCCGCCGTGCCTCTGTCCTGTGTGCACTGGGCCACCCAGCCCCTGGAGCCCGAGGAGCGCGTGCGCGCGCTGGCGAGCCTCGCTCGGGTCACCGAGCAGGGTGGATTCCCCCTGCTCCGGGGCGTGCACCTGTGGAAGCTGTCCACCGATCCGGCTCACGCGGGCATCGAGCCCTTCGCGGTCGTGCTCGGCGACGGCCCCGACGCTGCCTACCTGTCGACCGCGTCGCGCCTTGGGCGGGGTCTGCGGGCCCGACCGAAGCCGGTCGCTCTCGATTAGACTCCTTGATGGAGTCCTCGAGCTGGGTGGGGGTGCGGGTGTCGGGTTCGAAGGACGGATACGACGACGATGGGAGCTTCCCTCCGGTGGAGGAGGGGACGCCCACCGGTCCCCCCGGCTTCCCCTATTCGGCGGAGTTCCCGAGCCTCGATCCCTCCTCGTTGACGGAGGGCGCGCAGGAGCGACTCCGGTGGGCGCGCCACGAGTCGGATCCGTACGCCGGCCTTCCCCACCACGACGGCGAGGCGACGATGCCCGTCGGCTCGCCCGTGAACCTGCGGGCCTCCTTCGACGAGCTCGGTGACGACTCCTTCTGGTGGCGCGAGTTCTCCGACGCCTTCGATGGAGTGCTCTGGGTCAGCGGCCCCGAGCTGGCGCGCGTGCTGTACCTGAGCCCCGGCTTCGAGTCGGTGATCGGCCGGTCCCCCCTGCTCGGGATGCAGACCCGCTCCGGCTGGCTCCGCTGGGTCGTGGACGACGACCAGGCCCGCGTCGCGCAGGCGCTCGATCGGTTGGTCGCAGGGGGGCGCATCGACCTCGAGTACCGGCTCCAGGTGGGCGACGGCTCGGCTCGGTTCGTCCACGAGCGCGCCTTCCCGATCTGGAGTCGCGAGGGTCGCATCCAGCGCCTGGCCGGGCTGATCGAGGACGTGACCGATCGACGCCGCCGATCCCACGAGCGCATCCAGCGGCGTGAGAAGCTGCTCCGACGGGTGCTCGACCTCGTCCCCCACCAGATCTTCGCCCTCGACCAGCAGGGCCGCTTCCTGTTGGCCAACGAGGCCACGGCCATCTCACTGGGAAAGACGGTCAAGTCGCTCACCGGGGCGTCGATCTTCGATCTGGTCGGCGACGCCGACCGGGAAGCGCTCGTCCGGTCCGAGATGGAGGCGGTCTTCGAGCACCGGCGGGAGCTGCGGGACGTGGAGGACCGCTTCCGCGACGCGAAGGGCGAGCAGCGCGTCCTGTCCACGACGAAGGTCCCCCTGAGCCTCGCCGGCAGCCAGACGCCCGCGATGCTGGCCATCGCGGTCGACATCTCCGAGCAGCGCCGTGCCGAGGACGCCCTCCGTCGACGGGCGTTCTACGACCTGCTCACGGGCCTTCCCAACCGCGATCTCTTCGTCGAACGCCTCGATCACGCGATGGCCCGCGCCGCGCGAAGGGGAGCGCTCGGCTTCGCCGTGCTGTTCATGGACGTGGACTCGTTCAAGGAGGTCAACGACTCGCTCGGACACCTGGTGGGCGACGAGGTGCTCGTCGAGGTGGCCGCCCGGCTGCGGGTCTGCGTCCGGCCCGGCGACACCGTGAGTCGCTTCGGGGGGGACGAGTTCGCGGTGTTGCTGGAGCAGATCGCCGGTGAGCACGACGCGCGCGCCGTGTCCGCGCGCATCCACGAGGCCATGCGGGAGCCCTTCGAGCTCGCCGGGGAGCGGCACTTCCTGTCCACGTCCATCGGCATCGCCCTGGCGGATGGGAGCCGAAGCGAGGCCTCGGAGCTCCTGCGGGACGCCGACGGCGCCATGTATCACGCCAAGAACAAGGGACCCGGCCGGACCCAGGTGTTCAGCCACCACATCCGGGCCGTGGCGCGGAGGCAGCTCCGGCTCAAGAGCGAGATCCGCTCGGGGCTCGACGCGGAGGAGTTCTTCCTCGAGTTCCAGCCCATCGTGGACCTGGAGACGGGCGCGCTCGCGGGCCTCGAGGCCCTGTGCCGCTGGTCCCATCCGCGGCGTGGCGTCGTGCCGCCCTCGGAGTTCATCCCGGTCGCCGAGCGCTCGGGGCTCCTGCCGGAGCTGGAGGCGTTCGTGGTGCGCCGGACGTGCGAGCGGATGCGCGAGTGGAGCTCACGGTTCGATCTGCGCCCCTTCCGCGTCAGCGTGAACGTGTCGAGCCAGCAGCTCGCCGAGCCCCACTTCGTGCCCCGGCTCGAGCTGTCGCTGCGGGAGTTCGACCTGGACCCGGAGCTGTTCGTCATCGAGCTGACCGAGGGGTCCCTGATCGAGAACGCCGCTGGCACGCGCGCGACGCTGACCCGGCTGCGCGCCCTGGGCGTGAAGATCGCGCTGGACGACTTCGGCACCGGCTTCAGCTCCCTGAGCCACCTGCACAGCTTCCCCATCGACATCATCAAGATCGACCGCTCGTTCGTCTCCCACCTGGAGAAGGACGACAGCCGCGCCCGCATCGTGCAGGCCACCGTCAGCCTGGGGCGGGATCTGGGCCTGACGGTCACCGCGGAGGGCGTGGAGACGACGATCCAGCGGGACTGGCTCGCCGGACACGGCTGCGACTACGGGCAGGGCTGGCTGTTCGACCGGGCGCTGGGGGACGAAGCGGTGCTGAAGCTGCTGGGCTCGAATCAGACCTGGGACGCGCCCACCGTCACCGGGTGAGGCGCTTCGGCGGCTTCCCTTCGTTGAGGAACCGCACCGCGCCGTGCACCTGGGTGTGCAGGCTCCGCTCCTTCAGGGGCGCGACGAAGAACCGGAACGCGGCCATGAGCGGCATGCGCCGGTACGGGTCCTTCGGGTCCATCAGGTTCCACGCCTGCTCCGCCGCGAGGATCGTCTTGATGGCGTGGGCGCGGACGATCGGCCACGCGTAGCGGTCCGCGAGCAGCTTCACCAGGGCCTCGCGGATCGGCAGATCCGGGCCGTACCCCTCGGCCAGCCACCGCGCCACGAGGTGCGGCGTGCTCGGCATGCAGCTGCGGATGGCCGTCTTCATCATCTTCTCGCTGAAGTCGTCTCGCTTGTAGGGCTCCCGGGTCCGGCGGCGCTTCGCGTCCACGGGGCGCGCGCTGTGCACGAACGCCAGCACCTGCCGCAGCAGCGGCAGCGCGAGCTCGTCGGGCAGGCCGTCCACCAGCTGGCGCACGGCCACGGCCACCGTGAGGCGATGGGTGACGGTCAGCCAGTTTTCCTCGATCTGGTGGGTGTGCTCCAGAGTGCTGTCGAAGCGCCACATCCGGCGCGCCGCCGCGCCGATGAGTGCGTCCGCGATGTCCGTCGCCCGCCGCCCCTTCGTCACCCAGGCGCACTGCAGGGCGCCCAGCGCCTCCTCCCGATTGGCGTCGAGGGCGGCCTCTCCGACGGGGAGGGCGCGGGTGATCATCGGCCCGTCGAAGTACTTGCGCAGGTACGGCAAGGTGTCTTCGCGCGTGCCGAGGGTGTGGTTGACGATCAGCCCCGCGTACAGGTCCTCCATGGCGTCGCGGCTGAGCCGGCCTCCCATGTGCACGGCGAGCTCCTGGAGCTTCGCGAGGTAGATGATCGGGTGCCCGAAGTCGGTGAAGTGCTGGCCGACGACCTTGACGAACCAACGCTCGACCACGGCGCGGGGGACGTCCGCCCGGAAGGCGGCGCGCACGATCGCCTCGGCGCGCCCGGAGTCCTCGGCCTCCACCGCGGCGGCCAGCGGTCGGCCCAGGTCCACGCCGGCGCGCGCCTCCTCCACCAGCTGGGGGATCCCCGGGGGCAGCGGCCGCGCCACCAGGCGGACGTTGCGCTGCACGGCCAGGTCGAGCGCCGGGGCGATGGCGTGCAGGCGGGCGGCGAGGTCCACCCCGCGCCCCGCCAGGGTCGCGCAGTCCATGGCCAGCGGGAGCACGTGGGTGCTGCCCCACTCGGCCCGGCGGGCGTCGTCCCGCGCCACGAGCACGAGCACGTCCTCGGGGGTCGCCCCGGCCTTCAGCATGCGCCCCGCGTCCCGGAGCGCGCGGCCGAGCCGGCCGTCCTGCAGCGCCCGGAGCAGCGAGGCGCCGGCGGCCTTCACCGCGTCCGCGGGGCTGGGCTGCTGCGCGTCCACCTGGATGTTCCGGCCGTCGACGCGCACGGGCCACCGCCGAACGCCCTCGCCGCCTCCGAGCACGGCGTTCCCGGTCCGCAGGTCGAACTTCCAGTTGTGCCACGCGCAGGTGATCACGCAGTCCCCGTCGACGTAGCCGTCCGACAGGGGGTAGCCCTCGTGGGGGCAGCGCAGATCGATCGCGTGGAGCGACCCGTCCTCGTGGTGGACGAGCAGGACGCGCGCGCCCCCCTCAGCGAGCCGGACGGCGCGCTTGCTCCCAGGCGGGAGATCCTTCGTCTGCAGCACCGTGCGCCACTGCGCGGAGCTCATGAGGCCTTCGGGGGTCGCGGTGTGCGGGAGCCTCTCCGGAGGCTGACGCCCAGCAGGCCGAGCAGCAGCGCCAGCGCGCCGCCTCCGGAGCCCTCGTCCGTCGCGCACCCGCAGCCGCCCGCCCGGCGTCCGCCGTCGTCGTCGTCGTCATCGCCGACCGCGTCGTCGTCATCGTCGTCGTCGCCGGACTCGTCGCAGTCGTCGGGGGTCCCGTCGCCGTCCGTGTCCACCGTGTCGTCCCCGTCCGGGCAGACGTCGTCGCTGTCGCAGACGCCGTCGCCGTCGGTGTCGTCCGGCGCGTCCTCGGGGCAGGGATCGTCGCTGTCGCAGAGGCCGTCGCCGTCGGTGTCGTCGCCGGCGTCCTGCGGGCAGGGGTCGAGGCAGTTGATGACGCCGTCGCCGTCGTCGTCCTGCTCCTCCGGGGGGAGCTTCTGATCGCAGTCGTTGTCCACGCCGTCGCAGAGCTCCGGAGCGCCGGTGTACGTGTTCGGGTCGGCGTCGTTGCAGTCCTCGCCTCCGCAGCGGCTCGGGGCCTGCTCGTCGCCGTCCTCGTCCAGGCACAGCACCTCGTCGAACGTGATCTGGTTCGACAGGTTGAAGCCCGCGAGGCAGCCCCCGAGCGTCAGCGACGACAGGTTCGTGTTCGCCGCGCCGCCCACGTTCGGGTCCAGCACGCGGCCGAGCGCGCCGTCCTGGTAGCCGGCCACCCAGATCGTGTCGTCCGAGCCGAGCATCACCGCGCTGAGCCCCGAGCCCCCGAGCTCGGTCTCGATCCCCGTCGCCACGTCGTACTGCTGCAGGCTCCCCTGCCAGCCCCAGCTCGTCGGGCTCGTCACGTAGTACAGCGTGCCCCCGTCGGGCGACCACGCGACCGTGTAGCCCATGCGGGTGTGCACCGTCGTCCACGCCGACGTCACCATGCCCGTCTCCCGATCGAAGTCGGCCCAGACCAGCCCCGGGCCGTCCTCCGTCGTGACCGCGACCCGATCGCCGGCGCGGCTGAATGTGATGGTGCCGCGGCTCGACGTCAGGTTCGTCCACGGGAGCGGTGAGGACACCGGGGTTGTGCCGATCCCGAACTCGTCCACCGGGTAGGCGTCCAGCGTCGCGGTGCTCTCGCGCCACACCACCAACCAGAACCCCGCCAGTCCGTCGTCCAGGCCCGAGATCGCCTCGCCGGTGTCCTGGAAGAGCGGCTGCGCCACGGTCGTCAGCACCGGGCTCGCGCCGCTGTCGTCCAGGATGGTCAGGTACACGTTGTCCGTGTCGTTGGAGAAGATGTACAGCTGCTCGTTCAGCGTGCCGGGGACGGGCGCCAGGAACGACGTCATGGTCGCCGTGGGGTCCCCGCCGAGGGAGGTCGCGCCGCCGGGGATCGCCGCGCCCGTGCTCGCGTCGTTCACCGAGATGCCGTCCGTGTAGAAGCGCAGGTCCCCCGTCACCGGATCGGACCACGTCGAGCTGCCCTCGAAGGCGTCGATGCCCACGGGACAGGTCACCGTCGGGGGCTCCGTCCGCAGGTCGACGACCGCGTTCCCGGTGTGGAAGTGGCTGTCGTAGCCTTGAGCCGAAGCGAGCGCCGGGGCAAAGAGGAGCAGGGCGAGCAGGACGCGCATCGTTCGACGCTAGCAGCCCCGAGCCCGGCCCGGTCAGCCCTCGACCGTGATGCCCATACTGGCGAGTCGGTCCCGGAAGCCGGACTTGTCGACCGCCTTCTCGTAGGCGGCCTCGGGCGTGATGATGTCCTGGTCCAGGAGCTCCCAGAGGGAGTCGTCCATGGCCCGCATGCCCATCTTCTTCCCCATCTGGATGGACGACGTGATCATCGTCGTCTTGCCGTCGCGGATCATGGAGCTGAGCCCGGAGGTGCCGAACAG
>Ga0213833_1002455_pt1 | contig 12009 bp, 20 predicted proteins | sample SWATP21_FD_160575 | JGI IMG/M metagenome (GOLD analysis project Ga0213833, IMG submission 160575) | Coastal seawater microbial communities from Marineland, Florida, United States - SWA TP2 #1 | ecosystem: Environmental > Aquatic > Marine > Coastal | place: USA: Florida | collected 2016-08-14
GACACACACACACACACACACACACACACACACACACACACACACACACACACACACTTTGACGTTTGGCATGGTGTGCGCGTGCTGTCCTCACACACAGGTACGCCTACGAAAGCCCAGAGCAAGCACGGGGCTTGGCATACGACGGCCGCAACGACGTGTGGGCTCTGGGGTGCTTGCTCACAGAGCTGTTGACGCTGAAGTTCCTCACGGAGCGTGGCAAGGGTGCCATCGCCTTGGACCACAACATTGTGAAGCAAACCATTCATGAGGCATGCCAGGTGCACCCAGAGCTTGGCGGCTGGGCCCGCCGCATGATGGAAATGGATCCTGCTCGCCGTCCCACCTCACAACAACTGGTGCGTCGCAGCAGCGTGTCTGGGTGCATGGTCGTGCCACCACACGGACCCTCACCTGCCTTTCATGTTTGTTCTGATGATGGCTCTGCACGCATGCTCACGCCCTCGACACTCACCCAACAGGTTGACGAGTTGTACCCCCACCTCCCGTCGTTTGAGCGTCGTCTGGCCGCGCCGCCCGTGCGCATGACATCACCCCCTGCCACCCACAGCCCTGCGCCTCCGTCTTCGAGCGGGGGTAGCTTCCACTCATCTGTTGGGTCGGGAGCCGGGGGTGCCGGTGCAGGTGCGATGGTGGCGCCACCACCTCCAGCACCAGCACCAGCACCAGCACCCGCGCCTGCGCCTGCGCCTGCGCCTGCACCGGCGCCAACGGCGGGTGCACCCCAGAGCCGTGTTCCGCTCATTCGTTTGCAGTGTAACAAGTGTCGCTCCATGATGGATTGTCCGGTGGACCGCCCGGTGAACCTGGTTCGTGTGCACCTTGCTTGACCTGGCCGCCAGTCTTTGTTTGTTCACGTTTGTCTCTGGTGGTTCCTTTGTGATGGGTGGTCGTGGCCGTCGCCGTCCTCCGCACTGCAGTGTCCTCGCTGTGGCGCAGCTGTGGTGCATGTGCCGTGCAAGGCGTGCCGAAAGCCGCTGAGTTTCTTGCAAGGGACACCGTCAATTGTGTGTCCCCACTGCCGCACCACCAACGACTTCCGGGGTGCCCCCGCTGCCGGCGGCACACGGTATTGAGATTGCATGTGGACGCTGGAGCTGGTGCTCGTGTGGACAGTGGCGCATGGGTGCCCTTGTGTGTGCTTCCCGTATCCCTCCAACATACGATTCGATCCGTTCGTCACCTGCTCTCTGCACACCACTCGTCTCACCTCCGTGTAGCGCGCGTGCACACCACACGTGCACCGTGGCAACAGAACTTCGCATCACAGCTTACGTAATTCATGTTACAAGGCGCGCCCACGCACCACACCACACCAACAGCATTGTGCCAACGTGTCCGGCTCCGTCACAGCTCTTCGTGATCTGAAGACAAGGACCGAGCGATGTACGCTAGTCGTGACTTCATGCTCTTCTCCAACTTCGCTTGCCGCGCCGCTTCCATACCCGCGGCCGCCGTGGGGTGCTCAGCTTCCCACTGTGCCTCCATGCGGTCAAAGGCATCTTCGCGAACGGCACGCTTGGCTTGCACCTTGCGCACCCAATGCTCTTCGATGGCAGCTTCGTCCATCACGGGGAACTCGTCGATCGCGAAGCTCAACACATCATCCTCCAAGTCACGCATCACCACGACCTTGTGACGCGAGGTGGCGTCACCGGACGCCAAGAACTCACTGGAAAGCTCCAAATCGATGTGGAAGTTCTCATGAAAAGCACCTTCCTGCAGAGAAAAAGAACATGGGCTCAGCAAGTCGAAACGCTTCCACGACACGTCGACAACTGCCCGCACCTGCACGTCAGCTTGATTGATGCGTGCCAGAGCCAAACTTTCGTACACACCAGAGTCTGATAACTGTCTCAACTCGTCTACCACAAACTTCAGTCGAATGTAAGCCACAGGCCGGATGCACACACCATGGTTGCACACAAACACTAGCACAAACCTGGGCTGCTGTAACCACCCTCTTGTCTGTTGTGTCGAGCAGAACCTTGTGAGCCTGGTGCCCAGAGTTGCCGGCTACCAGCTGTACAAGGACAAACAAAACCAGCACAAACGCAGTTCCCTTGAGCCGCATTGTGGAAACGTCGAAGCGCCGGAGTGAGGCTCAGTGAGGCCGCTCAATCTACATACTCCACATGTGTACCCCCGAAATGGTAGCTCGTGTTCAAGCTTCCGTGTCGTGCATCTTCTGTCCTCGTGTCCCAGCCCTTTCAACCCAGCCATGAGCCCTCCACGTGCGCCGTTGGCGTTGGACGTCCAATCAGGAAAGCGCTCGGCATACGTTTCCGGCTTTCTCACCATCGTACGTAGGCTCTGCACCGGTGTATCGATCCGTCAATGCCATGGTCGCTCACCTTGTCAATTTGGTTGCGCATGTGGCATGGTCAGCTCACCACCATCCTGCTGATCTTGATCGCCCTCACCTTTGTGAAAGAAGCAAAGGATCGGAGTTGTGACTTTGAGGAGTTCAAGAAGCTCCGGCCCATCTGCCTCCGCGAGTTCTGGAAGAACCACAATGACACCCAACCGCTGACGTTCTCTTTCCAGATCATCGGTACGACACCTCACTTGTCCAGGCGTGATCAAGTGTTCGAACTTCATGCTGTGGTTCACCATTGCTTGCTTCCGTTTTCTTCTGGGTGCACTCGCTCGCGGTTGCTGTGTGGTGTTGTGTGTGACTTGGGTACTCCACCATTGCATTGTGTCTGGCTACAGCGGCCGTGGCTGCGTTCCTGTTGATCCCTCCCGTCATGGTACGCTTTTGCTTCCCATCCAAAGCACTCAAGTGGAGCACGTGTTGCTCACACGAATACTGCATCGTTTCATTTCGTTTCGTTTCGTTTCGTTTCGTTTCGTTTCGTTTCGTTTCGTTCATTTCGTTTTTCCGTTTGTGCTGTTCTTGATTTGGTCAGGTGATGAACGAGATCTTCCGTCGCAACGGCCGGCCCTCGCAAATGCTCGTGCCTGCCATTGCCGCGGCTTGTGGTGTGCGCATCCTGGAGTTTACGTTCAACGCTGGCGCCAGTATGCACAGCAACTGGGTTGCCCGTGATTGGGAGCTTACAGACCAAGACCTGAAGTCGCTGACCATTTCATTCTTGGTGCGTGCAACTCGTGCATGCAGCACGGCGCTTTTGCCGTTGCCTGTTGCGATGGATTGACCCAGCCCTCCTTGCTGCAGACCGTCCGAAGCCAAGGCATGTGGTTGTTCGCCATGGACTACCTGTTCCTTGCTTTTGGTCAAATTGCCATGTCCCAACTTGTGTACAAGTGCGCCAACACCATGCCGCGTTGGTGGGCCCACCTAGGCATGGTTGCCGGCTTTGTCGGCCTGATCAACTTCCTGGTCGAGCTGGGCCGCCTTGGAACGTACGCTGCGCCGCGTTGCTTCTGCTTCTGCTTCTGCTTCTGCTTTGCGCGCACCCTCCTGTGACTGGATTGGGCGTGACCCCGCATTGTCACTTACACATGGGGTGGTTCACGTTGATCCCTGGCGTGGTGTGGGCTTTCTGTACAGATGGTACCGCATGAGCGAAATCGCCTTCCTGTTGCAAGCGTTGGATGGTTTCGTGCTGCTGCCAATTTGGACTCTGACCATGGGCTGCAAGCTCTACAATGCATCCGCTTCCACTGCAAGCGCCCTCATGGACCGCGATGGCGACCGCCAGTCCCTTGAGCTTGCGAGCACCGACAACCGCGCCTGATGTTCATCACATGGCTGCACAAAAGCACATCGGTTCTTGGCAACACTGCGGCCTTGGAAGAAAAACTGATTTGTGATTATGCACTCGCGTTTCGGTCACGCAAACAGCTTTGCAACAGCTTTGCGATCATGTAAACAGCTATGCGATCAGGTGAACAGCGTTGCGATCATGTGATCATTTTACTCGCACTACGACTCAAATCTGAGTCCCTTATCCCAGCGAGGCAATGCACCTTCCATCAGGGCAGCAACCTGGCGCGCACGGCTCACCAAAAGGGAGCACGCGGACGGAACAAGTACAAACACTGATGGTCCCCTAGCAGACGCACCATCTCACCACAGCGACACAGGCAACTCGACACCTTGACAACAAGGACGAAGAGCTACCGGACACCACAAAACACCCAAGTCGTCTACTTGACGTTGACGATGGGGCGCTTCACACCGTTGCCCTTGGGCAGAGTCACCCATGGGGTCTCGCCCTTGCCGATGACGAACACGTTCTCCAGACGAGTAGCGAAGGTCTGGTTGGAGGCATCACGGATGTGCACGATGTCGAAGGAACCGGGGTGGCGATCGCGGTGGACGATGATGCCGACACGGCCGGAGTTTCGGCCCTTGGTGATCATGCACACGTTACCGGTGGCGAAGTGGGCGAAGTCCACGATCTTGCCGGTGGTCAAGTCGAGCTTGACGGTGTCCAGGGTCTTGATCAAGGGGTCGGGGTAGCGCAGGGTGCGGCCGTCGTGGGTGGTCAGCACGGGGATGCCACGGGGGGTCATGCGCTTGGCAACAACACGGCAGAGCTTGAACTGCAACACAACGAAGAAACGAGCGTGAGTGGCGGCACAAGAGACCACAAGCAACACGCGCTGTCACCACGACTGCAAGTGGCACAACGACTCGAGCACGCACCTTGGCATCCTCCTCAGTGATGCGCTGCAGCACGAAGCGGCCCTTGGTGTTGTACAACAGACGGAAGTTGTCACCAGAGCGCTCGATCTGGAGCGAGTCCATGAAGCCGGCGGGGAAGTGAGCGCTGGAGCGAACCTTGCCGTCCACCTTGATGAGCTTGCGGATGCAGATGGTCTCGCACTCCTTCTTGGTCAGAGCGTACTTGAGACGGTTGCGCAGGATCACGATAAGCGGGATGCACTCACGCAGCTTGTGGGGGCCGGAAGTCGGGCGAGGGGCCTGAAGACACGGGAGTGTATGAGCACGGTGCCACTTGCACAAAACAACACTGCGACCGCGCCAACGCCGGTCCACGGCACAGCGCAAGCTGCCGGAGCGCAAGACTGGCATCAAACAGATGCAAACGTACCCAGATTCCGCCCAGCTTGTCGAGCATCCAGTGGTTGGGGGCATTGAGCCGCTTGAGATGACGCTTAGGTCCGCGGACCTGGTTGACAGACACTCTGAATCAGCGACCGCACAGCGCTGCACGAACACCGCTGCACCAAAATTCTTCGCCGCATGGCATGCAAGCAACACTCATGGTCATACAACGAAACCCACGCACCATGGTGGCAGTCTGATAGACTCCGGTGGCAAGGGGGAAGGGATAAAGGGAACACGACGAGGCAGCACGCAGACACACACCGCTTCATCGATGGTGGCCAGAGCGTTGTTGAATGATTCACTTCATAAAATGCACTCACCAAAAGACCCGATTAGTGTATCATCTTACGCACGGCTCTGTTTGTGTATCATTTTCGCATTTGATTGATTGACATTGATTGGATGCCTGAGTGTTGTTTTGCGCACGGTGAAGTTCCGTCGTTTGGGCTCAGCATCCCAACAATCACGGCAACCGTCGAACAGCTGAACGCCCAACTTACACCATGAGGATGTGGTGATGTCGGTTTGTTGTTGTGGAATACCATCTTGCACGTGGTGAAGATCTGATGTCTGGCACTGCCCCACTGGGGCGTGTAGGATGTGCCACACACCGGCTGTAACCGCGGTGTCTCCGTGACGTGCCGAAGCCATGAGCGTCGCAAGCAGCGGTTCATACAGCTCTGCCACCTCCAACGACGACGATGCATCGTCTGTCAGCACCGAGTCATCGCTGACGACGGTCACCGAGTTTGAGGAGATCGATGAGTTCTTGGATGGCACCACCGCGACCCTGGATTCGTCGGTGGTTTCAGACTCCGAGACAGCATCCCATGACAACTCTCGAGACGGTGCAAGCCACACACACGCTTCCAATGGCAGCCAAGCCGCGAGCACCACCAAGGCAGGGCGCCGCATGTCACGCCCACGGCGGCGCTCCAACTCTCGCACAGAGACCACAGCCCAGGCAGGCAGTCACCTCCGAGCCAAGTACGGCGCGGCTCTGCGAGGCAACGCGTCGCCGTTGACACTCGGCCCGACCCTCGGTGCGTCCTCCATGAGCACCATGGGTTCCTCTTCATCGCTGGGGAGCACGGGCAGGCGCCAGGGCGGCGCCACAGGCTCCCGCGCGCGACCCCATCGACGCCAACCGGCGCGTGGACTTGGAAGCCCGCGCACCAGCTTTGGATCGCCACTCGGTCGACTCCGCCGGGCTGTGGTTCGGGCCAAGTCGGGGAAGTCGATGAAGCTGGGGCTGGGCGGCTCCATGTCGCTCTCCATGCACCAGCGCTCGTCGCGAAAAACCATGCGGCGCTCGTCGCGGCGCCGGGTTAACCCAGCGTCCCTTGCGAAACGGTTTGCGGCCGCCGCGTTCATCGAGCGGCTGAAGCCCTTTTGCTCCGAGATTGGGCGTGAGTCGGCGTGTGACAGCCACAGCCCCTCTTCGTCGGGGCCATCGCCGTCGCCGTCACCCCCGCTGGTGCACGACGGGGGTGCGCGGCCGCCACGCAGCCGCTTTGTCCTGTCGGGTGCAACCACCGGCAGCATGAACCCGCAGGACGGAACCTTAAAGGTCGGTGACGGTGGTGACTCGGACGCGGAGCTTTCACGCTCTCGCAGCAGCTCGCGTGCGGGTTCACCCCCCAGGACCACCTCCACGCATGGCACCTCGCGCCTGCGGATCACCATCCCCGCCCTGGACATTCGGGAAAAGGAGCGAGCCACGACCCTGCGCACTGCGTTGCGCATGTGGTATCGCACACCGGAGGTAGAGGAGTGTAACATTGTGGGTGCCACAGTGAAGGGATTTGGGTTTGCACTGAACTACTTCCGCAACCTGCGCGTGCTGCGGTTTCGCGTGCCAAGGGACCAGGACTGGGTGAGTGATGACGAGCAGCTTGACGATGATCAGGTTCGTTCGTTGTTGTGTTGCCACGGCAAAAGCAGGAACAACAGGGAGTCACATGTCACGGTGCGTGGCTCACGTGGGTGATGGCGTCTTGACAGGACGATGGCGAAATGATCTTGGCCCCGGCAGTGTCGTTCATGTACGCGTATCGCGCGTACCAGCCGCATCAGTCCATGTCGTCTGCCGCGGTGCGCATGTTTCGCTCCCTACCACGACATCGAGGGAGCGACTTGGTGGAGCTCGTGAATGCGCTCACCTTCAACAACCAACTCCGTGTGTTCGAGTTCTCTGGGTGCGTCTCCATGCGTTCGTGCTGCGCCACAACTGCCCCTGCTTGTGTTTGTTGCAGCGCTTCTGGCTCCACCAACTCACGCATGGACTGTCGTTGTTGTCGTGTGTGTTGTGGTGCGACGCCACACAGCTACGCCGCATATGCAAAGGCAGGCGCAGATTCGACGGCTCCAGCGTTGGCGCGACTTGTCAACAACAACGCCCTGACACTGACCTCGGTGGACCTCTCTCGAAACGCCATCACCGCCGAAGGGCTTGGGTTTCTCGAGCGCATGCTGCTCAAGCTCCCTTTTCGCTCCACGACGATTCGCGAGTTGCGTGTGGACGAAAACGCAGATGCTCCCGCCAGAATACGTGTGTACGTGGGATATTGTATTGTCTGCAACGCCCCTCACCGCCGCCACACACGCATTCATCCATCCACCAACACATGATGAAAGGGTGCTGTTGTTGAGCACGCACAAAGCTGCACTTGCTGTTCACTTTGTTCACTCACTGATGCGTTGTGCCCGCCTCACAGGTACAAGGCACTGATGCAGGCCCTCTGCATTCCGCACGGCACCACCAGACACGAGCTGCGCCACTTTGACTCTGCGTCCAACGCCACACTCATGCGGCACCAGCAACAACAACACAAGCGGGTCATTTCTCTGGCGGCACACCGCTCCCATTCCTCTCCCTCCCTGTCAAAGGCCAGCACTCCAGCAACACCAGCCGTGGCGCGCACACCCACCAACGGTGGCGCTTCGTCACTTGTAGGGGCGGGAGGCAGCTCCTCCAAGGCCAGCGGCGTTTCCACACCTGAGCGAGCCCGGCTGTCGCTGGAACTGGATTCCTTTCCTGGACTGCGTATGGCAGAGTACCGACTGGCACTGGTGGACCTCCTTCCCAACCTCATCTCCCTGTCCATCCATCGCAGCTCCCTGCGCTCTGCCATGAGGGCAGGCGAGCCGTTGGCCAAGGCCATCGCAAACATGGACGACGTTCCACAGCTGGAGGTGCTCAAGGTACGTGGTGTGTCCACACCCGTGTGCATGAAGGGGCATGCGGTGAGCTGTGCGGCACAGCCGGTGCCGTGTTGCTCACCAGTGCGTTTTCGTGGGTTTGCACTGCTCTGCTCTGCACTGGCTCGGTGCTGTGTGTGGGTTCGCAGCTTTCCAACAACGACCTGGATGACGACAATGCCACGGTCATCGCGCGGGCGTTGCGTGTCAACTCCAAGCTGAAGAAGCTGGACCTTGCCCACAACTCTGGCATTACGAACACCGGCGTGGAGGTGCTTGAAGCCATGTTGCTCACCAGCCCACACTGTGGCCTGGAGTCGTTGGACTTTGATGACGAGCGCCTTCAAACCACGTTGCAACTGCGGCATGAGTTCTTCAAGGTTGGTGACCAAACACGTTTTTCACAACGACAGCTGGTAGCTGTGCTGTGCTCACTCGGATGGTACCATTCTCGAACTCACTGACCCTCCCTTGGTGGATGGATGGATTTATGGATGCTGTTGTTGTGTTGTGTTTGTTGTTGTTGTTCTGCCCAGGAACATGCGGATCTCCACACCCGCCTGCCCCGTTCTCTTGCGGGTCAACGTGCTGTGTGGCACATGATTCGCACTGCGACGGGTTTGAGGTCGTTGGACATGTCCGGCAATCGCCTGAGTGTTCCTGTCGTCAAGAGCCTCGTGACGGCACTCATGTCCAACGCAGGCCGTGGCCTGTTCACGGAGCTAGATTTGTCTGAAACAGGGTTGACTGACAAAGGTGATGTGTGTGGTACATGTAGTGTGGCACGCTGCAGCGTGTGCAAACTGACGCCTCTCTGATCGCCCTGCGCACCACACCCCTCCCCCGTTTGTTCTGTCGCGTCGCTGTCGCGTCGCTGTCGCGCCGTGTGTGGTGCTTGGTGCCGTGTCTCGTTGTTGTTGCAACAGGCGCGGCCATTCTTGCCGACGCTCTTCGTAAGCACCCGTCCCTTGCGACCGTGTACCTGCACGGCAACCCCATCTCCCACCGAGCGCTCACGCTGGTCAACAAAGCCGCGCACTCCTCCACCTCCACGTTCCGGCCGGGCAAGCTGAACCCCGCAGTGGAGCAGCCCATCCTGTACGAGGAGTCGGAGCAGGGGCAGTTCTTCAAGCTCACCGGCGGCATCACACTCGCACCGGGCAGCGCTCCGCGCTTCAACCGCCTGAGCTCCGCTCTCAGCCCGTCCTCCTCGCCACGCGGCGTCAACACGCTGGAGCTTGCGTCGGCTGTCCACAACTCCGCAGAGGGCCACGGCCACGCCACAGACTCGCTCATTCACCGTGCCAAGCCCTGGGGCACCCAGCCGGCCCCAGTGGTGCAAACCGTGGACCACACCGAGCGGTGGATCAAGCCCGAGATTGGCGGCGTGCTGTACGCCTCCTTCCACAAGGTGTCGCTGCAGGTCTTCGCACGCCACACGGACGCCCAAGTGTCCCTCGCCGACGTCGTCTCGACCCTCACCTCGGTCCGGCGCTTCATTGTGGCGCGGGTGCAGGCCAAACGTGCCGCTGCCGCCGCCGCCGCTGCTGCCGCTGGTGGTGGTGGTCGTAGTGGTGGTGGTGGTCGTAGTGGTGGTCGTAGTGGCGGTGGTGGTGGTGGGGTTGGGGGTGGTGGTGCGACCACCACACCCAAGCGCACGTCCTCGATGCGGGCAGGTGGGGCGCAGGCAGCGGCAGCAAGAACCCCGCGTGCCCGTGGCGGTTCCAGTGGAGCCGCAGGCGCCAAGGGGCGCCGCGGCACCACATCATCCACACGCTCTTCGAGAACGGCCACGCCCGGCTCCACCCCCTCCACCCCATCGTCGTCGTCATCATCGTCCCGCGCCACCCCCAGAACCCCCAGAACCCCCAGAACCCCCAGAACCCCGAGGACGCCCGGTGGCGGTGGCAGTGGTAGCAATCAAGGCGGTCGGAAGAAAGGCAAGGCTGCGCCTGTGTTCACGCCGAAACGAAGCCGAAGAGCGGTGCCTGGGTCGACAAGTCGCCTGGCTCGGCCTGCGGCGTCGAGCAACCGGTCTTCACTTGAGCTGTGGCGACGACTGCGCAAGGGGATGATGCAGATCAGCATCGGGCGGGTGACAGACAAGGGTGTGACGGCGCTGCCTAGGCTTGACGGCTCAGTGCAGCCGTTTGGCACCTGTGTGCACATTGCATCCTCGAAGCCGAGCCTCACCGTGAACAAGGTAGGTTGCTGCTTTCGCTTCTTGTGTGCGTCAGTGTGTGTGTTGGCTTGTTGTGTGCTGCCGCCGCAGCCTCGAGCGGTTGCCGCTCGTTCCGGTGTTTGTACGTGCCTCATCGTGCGTTGGCCGTGTTTCACAGGCCAGTAAACCTGCCGTGTTGCGACTGCACCATGGGTTCATCGCGCAACCGGAAGCCGCTGTGCACGTGATGTGGTTTGCGGGGTTCCCTTCCGAAATTCCATCCGGGCACCTGTCGCTGTTCAAGTGGAAGCGAATGCCCTCCGACCTTGTACAGTGCGTCATGGGTGATGTTGCGTACCACGGCACTGCCACCGTTGTTGTCAAAATTTGTGTGTGTGTGTGTACTGCCGCTTCGATATGGCCTCGTCGTGACCCCGTTGTGTGCACAGGGTCCGCGGCCGGTTTGTGGAAGTCAAGGTGACGAAGCCGGGCTTCTACTGCCCAGCTTGGGACTGGTCACTCGGGGCGCCGCTCCAAATGGTGCGCTTTGTGGCCTTCACGCCTCTGTATGGCTGGGGTCAGGCCGAGGGTCGTGCCCCGGTGTCTGTGTGGGCCATTCCGGAGGACCATGGACAGAAGCAAGTGGATGAGGACGTGGCAACCATTGCCAGCGTCGTGAATGCCGCCACGCCTGCGCTGGAGCCTGCGTGTGGCATGTCAACGACGTCGTTGGCGGTTCAGTTGCACTCCAAGATTGTGGTGCAGCTGGGCGACGAACTTTTCATCATTCACAACTGGCGTGGCCGAAAGCGCGGTGTAAAGGTGAGACCCGCCGTGCCTTGGTGTGCGCACGGGGCGAAACAAAACAAAACAAAACAATGCGCAGCCTTTGGTTTTTGTTTTGTTTCGTTTCGCTTCATTTTTCGCTGTTCCTGTTGTTGCAACAGCATGACAAACGCGGTGCTCATGTTGTATGGTCGGGTGCCCTTCGGTTTCAATGTGAGTGTCGCCTCAGATCTTCCAGGTGGCTGTGCGTGGTCGAGTTGGCCAGGAGCAGGACAACTCGCTGCTGGTGTGGCACCAAGGCCCCGCCTCGACTGGTTTGCAGGATGCACCAACATCCCCGGCAGGTGCGGCATCTTCTTCCTCTGTCACGCCAGCGCTGTCGTCATCCGCGACGCCCGGTTCTCCGTCCAAGGCGAACGGGGCCCCATCACCGAGTGGCGCCGGTGCTGACAGCACTGGTGACGGTGCAGAGGGCGACAAGGTGTCGGCCTGCAGCAACACCTCCCACGACGACCTTTCCACGCCTGTTCTGCCGCTGTCGCCCATGGTGGTTCGCCAGGTCGTGTCCAGGCCGGCGTCCAGTGCCTCTCCTTGGATGCGCAACCGACGACTGCACGCCAACAACAAAAGCACGTTGCGAGGTGCGAACGGCCTGCCCCTGGATGCGGCTGCGCACAAGGCCACACAGCAGCTGTTTGACGCGGGATTCCGCACCACCAAGTTGGACTTCTCGTTTTCCATCATTCGGCGCAAGCCTGGTGGGTACACTCTGTGGGTGGTGAGGTCGACATGGCTC
>Ga0213833_1002456_pt1 | contig 12008 bp, 21 predicted proteins | sample SWATP21_FD_160575 | JGI IMG/M metagenome (GOLD analysis project Ga0213833, IMG submission 160575) | Coastal seawater microbial communities from Marineland, Florida, United States - SWA TP2 #1 | ecosystem: Environmental > Aquatic > Marine > Coastal | place: USA: Florida | collected 2016-08-14
GGGGGGTGACGAACTCGATCAAGTACTCCATTCCGCCTGATCGGAACACCAGGTCAACATTGTCGTCGTCCATCACCAGCTTGGACACAATCCCTGCTGCCATGTCTACCTCGGCACGTGACGCGGTGCTTGACGTCATCGTGGTGATCAACTGTGTGTGGTGCGGTGTAGCCCCAACAAGTGTGGATGCGGAGAGGTGTGTTGTGATACGTGTGCAGTGCCACCGCAACACACAACAAAGAAATGATGCAGGGATTCAGAGGCGAGCATGCGGCATTGTGAAGACATTGGCCCAAGTCGAACAAGAACAAGGAAATCCCACAAACACGCACCTGAGACACGTCGTCGCCAACGACCGCACCAAGAACGTGCACCGCCGTAAACAACAGGTTCTGATTGGACTGGATCACCGGACTGCCAAGACTGCACTTTAGCGGTGTGATCACATCAGGTTCGGCCAGTGCTGGGATGAACTCTTCAGAGGCAGCGACACTGTGGGCAAATGCAGAACACAACGCCCACACCAGCCATTGAGGACACACTTCACACTAACAATGCACACACACACACACACACACACACACACACACACACATCACTCACGCCGACAAGAGTCGCAACGCGGGTGCGACATGTGGATTCGCAGCACCGAGTGCCTCTGCGGATGCATACGCATGCCGCGCCGCAGCCCCATCAAAGCACGTCGCCAGCGCAGCCGCAGCGACCTCAAGGCAACCCTGCTGCGCCAAGAACGTCACGCCTTCGCTCCCCTGCGCATCCTCACCCACACACGTTTGGGCCAGCAACCGCAACGCGCGTTCCGCGACAACTGTAGCAGCCTCTTGTTGCTGCCGCGCAAGCGCTGCTGCGTTGACCCCGCCGACGCCACCGCTGTGCTCGAGGCGACGCCGACTGCTGGCACCACGCGCAAGCCGGGCGCGTGACGCGTTGGCACCTTGGTCGTCAGTGCCCGAGGTTGCTGCCGCTACCGCTGCTTCTTCACCACTCGCCGTACCTTGCTGCACCATTGTGCCACAGGCAATGGCTGCCTGCGTCGCGTCGCGCGCGAGCAGCAGCACGTCGGTTTGGCAGAGGTCCGACCACGGGAGCAAGCCGGCGATGGCGCACAGCGTGTCGATGCCTCGTGTTGCGGCGTGGCGGTGCTGCGTCATGTCGACGGTGCCGAGGGGCAGTGCGTCGCAGACTCCACGTAACGCGGCCACCGACTTGCCCACATCGGCGGTGCCGATGGCGTGACGGGCCCCAGCTGCGCTGCAAACGGCGGAAAGGGTGCGCAGGCAGGCATTGACGATGGCGGCTTCGCTGGCTTGCTTCGCAAGCAACGTGGTGACGTGCACAAACGCGTTGCAGCGCAGGGCCGTCGCGGCGTTGTCTTCATCGTCTTCCACCAGCTGTGCCAGGCACTTGATGGAGTACCCAGACAAGCTGTAGGGAGGGGCACGGGCAACCACATCCAGCCACCACACACCACACCACACCACACATAGCACCCCCAACTGTGAACAAGCTAGCACATCCAGCGGGGCACGGATGGCTTCGCACGTACCTCTTGAACGACGCATGTTTCTGCGGGCCCCGGGAAAACCCAGGACCAACAACAACGGAATGGCAGCGAGGGGAGGAGGGATGCACATCAGCAGGATAAACGACAGCACAAATTTCAACATACAACACACCTGAGCAGTTACAAGGAGCAACAACACACATTGGGCAAAGTGACGACCCAACAAACCTTGATACTTTTCACCAAAGCTGCCACGCCAGACGCATCGGACCGACTCATCGTTCTCACCCCTCTCCCTTGCTGCTCAGCTCTCACCCCGCTCGTTGAACACGGCGAAAACACGCAGCTGCAACAACGGTCGGTCAGGGTGTGGAGCACGTCACGGGCTACGCCTCCACCCACTCTCGACAACACGCGCCAACCGACGATCCGTGCACACAACAGCGTCCCACGGCTTTCGCCTATGTGTGGGTGTCATAAAATACCCCCGATGATGAAGATGTTTCCCAAAAATACTCTTCGGCTCTGGGAAATTCAAAGCCTCGTCTTTTTGTGCGCTGCGAGTGTCGCTGCCGTGTGGATTGCAAGTTGCAACCCCTCGGATAGATCGTGCCCACCGCAGAGCCTGGGAGGCAGTTGTGTGTGGCTACCGCACGACCGCAGTTGCACGTACGAGTACTGTGTGTGACCGGCAGGTGCCACGCCGCTCGTAGGAGTTGATTCACACAGACAAACCATGATGCGCCGCGGCCGCGATGCCCCAGAATCAAAGGTGCGCGGCGTCTGCCCGTTGTATGACGTGCCCCGTCGATGGGCAGTGTGGGTGGTGGGGGTGCTTGAATGCATCCCTTGATTGGTGTCAAGGCAGCGGCGTGTGTGTCTGGTGGCTGCTGCCCTGTGGGGCCGCTCGAGTAGCTTTGTTGAGCGATGCAGAGGGCGCAGTGTGTTGCTGGTGGTCGTTGGTGCCGCCGCCTCCTGATTGTTCAAACTCCCCCTCACCGTCATCCTTTGTTATGTTATGATTCCCTTGCCCCTTGCTCGTTGCTATGGTATGGTATGGGCCTGGCAGGATGGTGGCGGTGCTCCGGTGCTGTTGTTCGATGCATCCAAACGCGAGACCCACCACCGCGCCAGCGGCTTCAAGAAGTTGTTCCAGCGTGTGCGAGCAAACTTCAAGTGTGAACTGTACGTTGGTGTGTGGGGGAGGGGGGGACGTGCGCACGTTTCGACGCGGAGGGAGCGGGGGGGGGGGGGTGCCCATTATCGTGCTCATTGATTGATGCTTACCCGCAGCAACAAGGAGGAAATTGTGCTCGACCGGCTGAAAGAGGCGAGCCTCGTCATTTTTGGTGCGCCCCGCGAGAAGTTTTCCGCGGCTGAGTTCGACGCCATCAAAACCTACGTCAACGAGGGCGGCAGCGCCCTCTTCTTCCTGGGTGAAGGCGGGGAGGGCCGGTATGGCACCAACATCAACTACCTGCTGGAACAGTTCGGCATTGCCGTGAACAGCGACAGTGTTGTCCGCACGGTCTACTACAAGTACCTGCACCCCAAAGAGGTCTTCATTTCAAATGGCATCCTCAACAAGGAGATTGGAGCTGCGTCCGCGAAGCTTGCTGCTCGTCGTCGCCAATCCTCGTGCGTTTTGTTTGTATTTTGTTTTGTTTCTTGTTTTCGTGTTGTGTTGCAGTGCAGTAGTGCACATGCATATGTTGCTGTGTGGGTGGTTGGGTTACGTTGTGTCATGTTTGTCGACGACTCGCACTGACTGTGTGGCTTGGTTTGGCAGTGTCCCCAACAAAATGATTCCAGCGACACGGTTGCTCAGTGACGATGCCGCCAACCACGGGTACGTCGCGACAGCCACTTGTCCCGCTTTGTTTTGTTCGCTGGGTCACCCAACAGGTTTGGTGCTCGTGCCGTGTCATACCCCACAGTGGACTCGACTTCGTGTACCCTCGTGGTGCCACCCTGAACGTGCAGAAGCCTGCTGTGCCCATCCTGTCATCGGGTTACATTGCCTACCCCCTCAACAGACCCGTCGGTGCGGTGTATCACAACAAGGTGTGTCCTGCTGCAGCCTGGTGTTTGTGTTTTCGACGCTCGATCCCGTTGCGTTTGCCTCTGTCCGAACCCCGCTGCCACCCTGGTGCCTCACTGGCCTGTTTGCGTGTTTCCCCGTTCGCTCCGCGCACCCATCACGCCGCACACCCATCCCGCCGCACATCAGGAGTCCAACGGCCGCCTGATGGTGTTGGGTAGCCCCGACATGTTCGCCGACGACTGGCTGAACAAGGAGCAGAACGCGCGGCTGCAGGACATCCTGTTCTCGTGGCTGGTCGGCGAGAAGGCCGGCACCGGCATCACAGTGGAGCTGGACCAGGTGGACGCGGAGGATCCGGACGTGAGCGACTACCACTACCTGCCCGACACCCATGCGCTGGCGGAGCGCCTTCGGTCGTGCCTGCAGGAGAGCGAGGACCTTCCCAAGGACTTCACGCAGCTGTTTGACGACACGCTGTTCAAGTTCGACACCAACCTCATCCCCGAGGCCGTGGCGCTGTACGCGCAGCTGAACGTGAAGCACGAGCCGCTGTCGCTCATCCCGCCGCAGTTCGAGACGCCGCTGCCGCCGCTGCAGCCGGCGGTGTTCCCGCCCACGCTGCGTGAGCTGCCGCCGCCGGCGCTGGACCAGTTCGACCTGGACAAGCACTTTGCGTCGGAGAAGATCCGGTTGGCGCAGCTGACCAACAAGTGCGAGGACGGTGACCTGGAGTACTTCATCACAGAGAGCGCCGAGATCATCGGCGTCACAGGGCAACTAGACGAGGACAAGTACGTTATGTTATTGCTATGCTATGCTATGCTATCGAGCGCTTTGCTTGTGTGGGTGGGTGGGGCTGTCTTGTGTGTCTGTTAGGCCGTGCTCGTGCTTGTGAAGGCTCGGGCAACAACCTGTGCTCACGTGTTGCGAGCGCGCTATTGTGCGGTGCTTGTTGTTCGTTCCTGCAGGCGCACACCAAAGCACATGCTGGAGTACATTTTCAAGCGGTTGGTGGACTTCAAGAAGTTCGACCAAGGAGGTGGCGACGAGGAAGACGTGCCGGGCGGCAACAACAACGACGAGGAGGCGCTCGCCAAGATCGGCAACAGTGTCGGTGTTAGCGCTGGAGCTGGTCGAAATGGGGCTGGCGCTGGTGTGGGTGCTGGTGCTGGCGCGGGCACTGGTGGTGCTATGTAGACGAATGCGAACAATTCAACAACTTCCAACTCGCCATGCCATCGCTGCAGTTCGTCGCAGCAGAAACAACACGACAGCGCAGTTCTGTGCGGCGGTGCTGTATGTGCAACACATATGGACGGTAACGCACAACAGTACACAGGACAGATGCGATTGATTGAACATTTTTGTTTCTTTCTTCACTTTGACAACAGTCGGCGACTGCACAGCAGCCACCAAAGACACAAGACAACACACGAACACAGCAGCCACGCCACTGCAACTTCCATTTCTTTTCGGTCACCCATACAACCAAACCCAACTAAACTAGATGGACCAGCCGTGCACACCACGCACATCGGGAACGCTGCTGTGTGTGTTGCCGCCCCAACAGGAGGGGTATCCCCAACCAACAAAAACGGAGGGAAGAGCGACAACAAGCACCAACACGCACCCAACGCACACGCGCGGACACACCCGACTCGCCCACCAACCAACCACCCACGCGCACGGCCAGGCAAAAACGCCGCAACAGGTGCTAACTAACACCATGCACGCCTGTCAATGCCTGGACCAGTAGCAGTCGGTGTGTGTGTGTTTACTTGCGAGCAAAGTCAGACTTGTCCAGACCAGCCTTGTCCAGCAAGTCCCACTCCACACGCGAAGCATCGGCCTCGCTCAGCTCCACGGGCTTGTCCGCCGGGTCGAGGTCGCGGTAGAACTCGCGGTCCAGGACCTCCTGTTGGATCTTCTCGTACAGGCCGGGGTGGCGCAGGTACATCTCGTGGGCGCCGGTGGCGTCGTGCAGGGCAAAGTCGTTGGCCTCGTGCTCCAAGCCCTTGAGCTCGTCGAAGCGGATGGTGGACAGGGTCTGGAGGCGGGTGGCGCGCTCCTCCTTGGCAGACTGCACAGCGATGTCGGCGTCGGCATCGTACTCAACCTCGGGCAGGTTGCTCATGAAAGTGTCGAACTCAGACTGCAAAACGACATAATCACGTGAGGGGCCACAGAGAGGGGGGGGGAGGGGGAGTGAATTAGTGAGTGAATCAGTGGGTGAGTGAGGACCAGGCAGGCCGCACACACCTTGATCTCAGCCATGTTGTACTCGGGCAGAAGCTCGGCGTACGCATCCCAGTCGATCTCGGCGGCGTCGGGCACGCGAGAGGTGGCGTGCTGTAACATTCAACACGCAGCAGACACAACCACCAGACAAGCAAGCAAGAAGCGACAGCAGTGCGGTGAGTGCTTCTCGTCCAGCGGCGCAGCAGCGGAGCGAGTGCTCAAGTACCTTGCGCTCCTCGAAGGCAACACGTTGGCGAGCAAGCTCGTCACGGCCGCTATCGGACGTGATCTTTTGGCGAAGACCAGCCCTGCACGCACAGCAACGGGGGAGGAGGGGGGCATCACGTCAGCATCCGCGTGTCAACCAGGACTACGGCATGCACGACACCAGCGCGGCATGGCGAGGATGGGATGCCGTGTGGATACGACGACACATGGCGCAAACACACAAGCAAGCACACTAGCGTCCAAACATACAAGCACACAAGCACACAAGGCGAGCAAACACAGCGCATCCGCAACACGTACCAGTCGACTTCAACGGCCGTGCTCAAGCAGCGGGCCTGAACAGAGGACACGCGCACCGCGCGAACAGCAACGCGGGACAGCATAATTTCCGGTTGTGGGGCTCTAGCTAACGACGTCAGCGACGGGGTTTGATCCTGGGCGCAGGCACGAAGCACCAAGGTCAGCCGGCGCGGATGCAATGCGAAGCTCCTGTGCACACACCTCCCCGCACACCCGGCCAACACAGCACGCCAGACCCAACCCAGCACAATCTAGACCACCACCCTCGGGCAGAGAATGTACGAGCATGTAGTGGCATGGCACCGACCGACCACCAGCGCAAATGGGCACTCACCGAAGAAGAAACTCGCCCGTGAACCTTGTTGCACCGATACGACAGACAGCACGTCAACACGCGCAACCAGCCACAGCAACCAGACCTCGACTTTCCAATTGAGTGACAAACCTCCCAAAAAAACGTCACTCTGTTTGTAAAAGATTGTTGTTTGGTGTATTTAAGGAAGACGATCCTGGCGGAGTTTGTTTGCGCGCGCGTGCACCGGGCGAGCCAAACGCGTCGCTTGCCATGGCCTCTCAGCGGAAACCGGGTGGTGCTACAGTTGTTGTTAATGATCCTGTTGCCGAAGCAAATGAAACACTCGATGGTCCGTGTATTTGAGCGGTGGGAAGGCCGGATGGCCGAGTGGACAGGTGCCCACGCTGACCGTGCGTCCTGTTGTTGCAGTGGTGTACGAGATCTCGCAAATACTAAACGTCGGGCTTGATCGCCAAACGGTGCAAATACTGATGGCACTTTGTGAGCACGGTGTGAACCCCGAAGCACTTGCGGCCGTGGTTCGAGAGCTTCGCCGTGAAGCTGCCAGTATTCAGGTGCGTCCAGTTTCAAACGCAAGTTTCCCGGGCTGCGTCTGACGGATTCCGTGTGGCGGCTTTCCAGCAATCCAAGTGACAGTCAGACTCGGTTTTACGTTCACGCCCGTGCTGTATATGGGGGCATGGTTTCGTTTGCGTCTTGTCTAGTTAACACATGGTGCACCCACTCAATCTTGCACGGCTCATTTCGCCGCAGCCAGCTGCGTGCATGCTGAACGTGTGCTTCTCTGCACGTGTTGGATACATGGGGGGGGGGGGGGGGGGGGGGGGGTGGGTGTTGGGGGGGGTGGGGCGACGATGTCGGTACTGGTGTGGACTGCTCCATAAAATGGCGGCCATCGACTTTGGTTCTTGCTCAAGCAGCAACGTGTTGTGCACGCATATCATCAGAAGACAATCGCCAAGGGTGTCCGATGCATCGAACTGGCAGCACACATCTCGCACTCTCTTGCTCGTCCCACTTTTGCCCTCAGTCGACCGCCTGTCACCAGCGTCTCCGCAAACCACAACATCTCTGTTCCAGAGAAGCTCGAACCCCACTGTCACCAACCCCAGCCATATCGCACTCGCAGCGCAACACTCGAGAAAGTTGAAATCCCAAAATACAACTGACAATGGATGAAGAAATGAGCACGTGTCGTTCCAACACACGCTGAAACACGTCTGGTTTCACCCAGCTGGGCGACAGTGCAGTGTTTGCCTTCATTCAACCCTCTGGCTCCCCTGAAGGAAGTGTCTCCGACATGTGTCCGCTCCCGACAGCCCTGCTACAGGTGGATCAGAAGAGCTCCGCTCCGTCGCGAGTATCGCTCCAATCGCGCCGGCCCTACATGTAGTAGCATCGAAGTCAAGTTGCAGCTGCAGCTGTCGTTAAGACTGCACGGTGCAGTAGTGCAGAGACGTGAAAGCAGGGACGAGCAGACGCTGGATCCCATCCAGGCTATTGTGTTGCGAAAGTACCACTGAGATAGTGGGACAAGGAGACGAGTTGTTCTGTCGGACACACACGCGCAGCTGGCATCTCAGCTCATTCCATTACTGTCGTGTAAAGACACACACCGCCCGCTTGCTTGTTAGTTTGCCTGTGAGGTCAATCGAAACATGAAGAAGAACGCGGCCATGGCGTTGTGCCTTGTAGCACTCCTGCTGGCAAGTGCGCCTATGAAGGCCGAGGCTGGAATGGCAGCAGGCACTGCCTGTCTGTATGCACTCTGTTTGCCAGCATGCTCCATGTGCACCGGCACCGGCCCAGCATTCGTTCCGTGCTGCCTAGGAGCGTGTGGCTTGACGGGGACGTGGATGTGTGTTCCTGCGTTCGCAGCACCCACACCCTGACGACTGGCCAAGGCTTAGCCACATGCAAGCAGCGCATTGTTGTTCTCTTCTTAGAAGTTGCCCTTCCTACCAAACAACAACGAAAACACAATCACATTCGCTCCACCATCACTCTCCATGACTCATGGACCATGATTCATGGTCCATGAGTCATGAGTCGTGGACCACGAGTCATGGGCAACGATGACACAGCAATCCTACCAATCCACAACTGGCGTTGCGTGTTTTGCTGCAGTTGAAATGCAGAGCGAAGCACGGACTAAGGCACAGCCACAACAAGCCTGCACTGTTACGACGGTCACAAACCGACGCACCTCGGCTACTGTGCTGGCGGTATGAAAAAAATCACAAAACAACCAAAACAACTAAAACATATCGTCGTCTCCGCGCGGTGCAGTCGAAACGGCACTCGCAGTTGCGCCAGCTTTACTTTCCGCCACAATGTCGGTGCTCACTAAGCTGTAGCCAGATGGTTTTGGGCTTTTCTTAGTTCGGAGGGGTGACTGTTTCGTTGTGGGAACGGTGGCCGTCTGTGGAGGCGGTCTTCGGTTGCGATGATCCACTTTCCGACCGACGTCCACCATGACTTGCCCACGGACTACAAGCAGAAGTTTGGTCACCAGGAGCGCAAGAGAGACGACCTCACTCTCAAGGACCGGCAAGAACGGAAGCGGTACGGCTGCTTCCGGCGCCTTCACGCTTGGACACGACTGCTTGCGGTGTGTGTGGATGTCGTCGCTCCCGGCTCACGTTCGCAATACACAGGTACTTGGAAACCTTGGAAGCACTGGAACGGGAGCGGCGACTCAAGCAAAAATTGTTGCGCGAACTGTCGGGCGACTGGCCTCGGTTCAAGGTGTGTCGTGTGGCTTGTACATCACACGGTGTCGAGGGTCTGAGGGGAACAAGTGCTTGTCTGTGGGCAGGATTACGAAGAGGGACGGGCTGACCGTCAGCTGTCAGTGGCCAAGGTACACATTGAGAGCTTGGAGAAGCAAGTCAAGGAGGCCAAGTCTCGGTTCGCCCAACAGGTACGTTACACCACACCAAGGTCACAAACAACGTATGGAGCCATGCCTGGGCACGGTGTGGCATCGTGACGTGATCGTGCCTGTATGCAACAGTTAGCAGATGCTGCCACAGCGGAGAAAGCCAACGTCAAGTCACTGCGTGCTACACTGACCACGATCAAGCTGGAGGTGGAGGAGCGAACAGCACGCATAGGCACACTGGCTGAGCAAGAAGAAGTACGTGTGAACCACCCACTCCCACACCCGGGTTCATATTGATAGGGTGGTTGTCTCGGCAGGCGCTGCACAAGCAGCTTGAGGCGATAACAAACCGAGTGATGGAAGACAAGGGAACGAGGATGAATGCTGCAGATGGCGAGCGGTGCTCTTGCGCAAGGTGTGTTCAGACGCTTCAAGCGATGGCGGAAATCCAAGAGGAGATTGCTGCTGTGGACTCCAGCGACGTGATGTTCCTGCAAGAGCGGCAGCGACTTGCTGCGGAGCTCGCCAAGTTGGAAGAGACAGAGGCCACCTTGACAACCCAGGTGTCCACAACCAAACAACGTGCGATGAAGGTGGAGTACAGTGTACAGCGTGAAGAACGGCGTCGAGCTCGCCTACAGCAGCAGGTACACGAGGCGCATAGCCCTCAGCAGCCATGATGTGACCTGACTCCCGTTGCACCTCTCTCTCTCTTGTGTTGGGGGTGGGGGTACGCAGATCAAAGGGCTTCAAAACAAGGTGGTGGAGGCGTTCAAGGCGCGCCTTCAAGCAGAGCAATCGTGGAAGGCCCGACAGAAGAAGCACGAGGCTGAGTACCAGCAACTCGCCGACGAAATCAAGTCGCTGCAGTCCATCATTACGGAGGAAGAGAAACTCATCACCTCCGATCTGGTCCAGGTTCGTGTTGTTGTTCCCAGAGCGCCGCCCACACAGCCGTCACCCACTCACACGACTGCCACACCGTCGCCCCACCCGTGACCACATTGGTACCGTGTCCAACCCAAAACACCAGAACGTCACCAACCACGAGCAGCTTCTGTCCGTGAACCAAGCGCTGGCAGACAAACTGAAAGCCATCAAAGAGCGGGAGGCTAGACTGGCCGCCAGGGTGTCAGGAAAAGCAAAAATGCGGCGCGCAGTCGAGAAAGCCGCGGCGTTGTCGCGCCGTCAAAGGGCGGAGGCAGAGCACACGAAGAAGGACACAGGCACGGGCGGTTCCGATGGCGGCGGGCCAGAAGAAGAGGCACAGACAACCGCCACGGCGGACGGACCCGAGACAGCGAGCGACGCGGCGCCGCAAGATGCAGCAGAGGCGCACCCCGCGACCGGGTTTGGTGAGAAGTGGGACAACAGTGACAACGGCAGCGTTGGATCCACGGATCCCGACCTTGAAGGTCTTGCAGCCGCTGTCGCTGCAGGTGCCGCCCTCGCTGTGGATGCAGTGGTGGTCACCACGGGTGGCGATGGGGGTGATCGAAGTGCGAGCGAGGCTGCAGGTGCAGGACCGCAAGCCGACATGGACATGGATGATGAGTCGGAGGAGCTGTTGGCTCGCTTGTTGAAGGCAAGTGAGGGCGTGTCACCGACCCCTCTGTCACCGCTGCCGCATGAAGGCAAATACAGCCCGGGTGGAAGCAATTACGATCACCGTGTTGATGGTGCTGCTGTTGCTGCTGTCGAGGTAGCGCCACCACCTCAGTTGGGGTCGTCTCCTATGGGTCGCATGTGATCGGAGCTCTGCATACAAGTAGCATACGTTTGCTGCGGGAATGTGGGCTTGCGCATGTGTGCAGCCGTGGTTGAGGCAGGGCACAACAACCAGCTCAAGATGTGGGATACCGCTGGGGAAAACAGCAACGCATCAATGTGTTGACAAAGAAAAGTCGCTGACTTGTGACACAACACAGCACAGCACACATAACATGCACGCATCATCAGCACACACACACACACACACACACACACACACACACACACACACTGACACACTACGACAGCACTGCCTTGCCACCACTACCCTTGCGCCACTTGGGCTTCCACCAAAGGCGCTTGGTAGGCGGCGTCTGGGAAGCAGAGGTGGAGGCGGCGGGGCCTTCGCCAAACACTTTGCGAGACCCCAGGAACACAGCCAAGGCCGCGACGCCAATCACGGCGACAGAGCCAATCACCGCAGTGGACACGGAGACGGGCAGCCACGATCGATCGCTTCCACCCTCCGCCTCGAGGCTGCCACTTGCGTCACCCACACCCGCACCGCCGCCCGCGGCCCCGCCTGTACCGCTGGCTGGTGTCGCAGTGAACGGGCGTGGGGTCGTGGAGGGGGTTGTCATGGCTGTGAGCGACGCACGACGCCGCGCACCGGCTGCGTTTTCTTCCGACACGCGCGGGTCTTTCCGGCGCATCCACCACTCCACCAACCAGCTGTGCAATCCCCCCCCCCCCCCACCCCACA
>Ga0213833_1002457_pt1 | contig 12000 bp, 8 predicted proteins | sample SWATP21_FD_160575 | JGI IMG/M metagenome (GOLD analysis project Ga0213833, IMG submission 160575) | Coastal seawater microbial communities from Marineland, Florida, United States - SWA TP2 #1 | ecosystem: Environmental > Aquatic > Marine > Coastal | place: USA: Florida | collected 2016-08-14
CTTTTATACCCAGGCTGCTACTCGAAAGATTCAAGTGAGTGAGTGCCTGAAGATGTTCCGACTGGAGAAGGGCTTTGATCCCGTGTACGCCGAATCGACCACTGGAAAGATCCAGGTGCGTCAGGTTGTTGAGATGTGGGGATTGAGCCAACAATTCTATCCCTTGATCTCTCACGTTAATATCTTTGAGTTCTAAAGAGGTCAAGCTTTTAAGATTACTTGCAAAGGCAAGGTACGATACGCCCTCATTGAGTAGTTTATTGAAATTGAGTTGTAGATGAGTCAAGTTTTTGAGCACCTCTGAACGTGCGATGAAGTTGGCTCCTTGTGGACCGATATCATTGTGAGACAGATTCAGATGCTGGAGCCTTTCGAAAATAGAGGAAGTTGTGATAACTTCCACTTCGTCATCCCCAATCCGATTGTGAGAAAGGTCGAGATGTGTGAGCTGGCCAAGATAGTCTGACTCTGACAAAGCTTCGAGATCTTGTGCATCTATCTGGTTTGAACGGAGACTGAGGTGTGTGACTTTGCTCATGAACCTGGCGCCTGCAAGGGCTTGAGCGTCTTCCTCATCGAATTGACTGTGAGAAAGGTCCAGGGCCGTGGCGAGACGGTGTGGTATCCAGCAAGCCTCTTCATCGAGAAGTTCCTCTAGAGTCAGATGGTAGGGATAAAGCTTGTGTTGCTTGGGCCAATCTTCCAGATGTACCTGGCAATAATCCACCGCTTCCAAGATACCGATATCGCTGTCGTTGGGCCAATTTTGAAGCATCCTCATCACTTCTTCAAAGCCGGAGTCTGAGGGAGTTACTAACAACTCTCTCAACATTGCAAATCCATTCATTTGTTTTGAACACCTCCTGGTGATTGAGAATGCCAGGAGCATGAAAGTACCCACCCCAACGACACCTCTTTTCAGACTACAACCTACCAAAATCAGCAAGTAAGCTCTGCCACAGTTCCCATTGTCTGGCGTTGTAGCATCTGGCCGTCGTCACTTAAAACGTCTCTTTCAAGAACATCCTTTAGCCTTTGGATTGCCAGGTGTGAATAAGCTGTCCTATGAGGACAATTTTATGCAATCAAAATCTCTTCGAAAAAAAACATGCACAAAATGAGCAATGAAAACAGTGTCCTCTCATTTTTTGCAAAAAAAAAGAAATTTCAGTCCCCAAAACTTCGATCATCTGTATCATTACGTGTGTGAAAGAGATGGTTGTGATGTTCATTTTTTGACACGTGTGAAAAGGAGGTTTGCACAAAAATGAACATTGCAAGGGCTCTCAGATACAAATCTAAGTGCAGAAAGATAAGTGACATCCGGCTTTTCTGTACAGTGGATCTGAGAAGTGAAGCTCTCTCACAGTATTCATCGAAGTGATAACTGTCTGATGAAGTGATACATGGTGCTTGTTTCCCCTTTGTTTTTGGGTCTGGTACTTGTGACTTCACAGCTCCCTATTATGGACGAAACCACAGGAACAAGAAAGAATGAAAAGATTTCATTATTCGAAAAGTGTCTTGGTCAAATTTTTTGCGATTGGAATATCAACACTTAGCCTCATTGGCTGTTCGGTAGGAGATGCCCCGTTGGGTACCACACAACAAAAAGTCATCAATGGACAATCCGCTGACTCCAGCGACTTGAATGCTGTTGGTGCACTTGCGTTTAAGACCTCTACTGGCAAATGGAGCTCCTTTTGTACTGCAACTTTGGTGGGATTTACGCGCAAAACGCTTTTGTCTGCAAGACACTGTATGCCGACCATCGATAAACTAAAGAAGGACAATAAAGGCGTCTTCTTTAATGTTGGGCCTGACGTCACGAAACCCAAGGCCAGTTATTCAGTGAGTGGATATGAATTGGCTCCCAAGATCGGGAATGGCGGATTGCTGGGGGTTTCCTCAGATATCGCAGTGGTATATTTGGAAAAGAAAATCCGGGATGTCACTCCGCTGCGCTGGTTCCCACTGACAAGCTTCTTGGAAGGGAAATCCTTTCAACTTGTGGGATATGGTATCCGAAATTCTGCAGGAGAGTCAGGTTTGCGGATGAAGGGCGAAGCAAGACTCGCTACCACCCGTGGCGGTCTCTGGTTTGAACTGCTGTTCGGCGATTTCGAAACTTTTTATAAGGATTGGTACGTGGGTGATCTTGGCCAGGAAGATTCCGACAAAGGTCGAGCCATCGCCAAGAGCTATTGGGACCAGTATGCCCTTCAACCCAATTACGAAGCGTTGCTTCTTCCTTACAAAGTGGGTCCCAAAGGAAAAACATTGAAAGGTTCGGTGCTTTGCTTTGGAGATTCTGGTGGGCCATTGTTGAAGAAGATCGGTCATAGCTATCTGGTCTTTGGTGTGGCTTCTGCATCAGAGAGTTCGGCAAAATATATCTGTGGATACGGAACGTCTTATGCTGCCATATACGGGAAAGTCATTCCTTTCTTATTCAAGGCACTTTATCCGAGGAAGTAAGTTCTATCATAGGGCTTGAAAGAGCCTGTTAGCGCGCTCTGAGTGAGGAGGCTTTGTCATTCCAACCTTTTTTGGAGAGTTTGCGAATGCTTCTGGTGATTTTTAATCGCTTTCCTTTGTAGTTCTTGTGTTGGTAAAAGTACACACGTGTTTTTTTACCATAGATCTTAATGGAGGAAATGTCGTCGTTCCAACCTCGACTGCTCAATCTTTTGATATTCTGGCCTTTGTAAAGTTTGATAGATTTGCCTCTAAAATGCGTGTGCTTATAAGCGATAGCAACGACCTTCCCCAGTGTTTTAAAGGCCTTTTTGTAGGTTTTCAAAACTCTTGAACCTCTCCAAAGATAGACCATCACTACGTACTTTGTTCTTGACTTGAGGCGCTTTACGGTATGTGTGTAAGTCATGTGCCTTCTATCGAAATATTTTTTTCTCTTCGGCTTATCGATCACCTCAGCTCTTTTCGCTTTGTAGATACCAAGACTGAGCCTGATACGAAAGCCTCTCGGGTATGGATTTTTGACACGAAGAAAGGCGCTGTTGTTTGTGACTTTGCTGATCTGAATGACCTTTATTTTGCCTGCATACACACTATTCGCAAAAAGACTTACAAGTAAAAATAAGCCGATGAAGGCTCCCATGCGTACGGTTTTTGAGAAGCTGCTGTGTGTGGGATGTTGGATGAGCATTGGTTCCATTTTTATTCTCCTTGCTATAGGGCTGTGTGCCTTATTCGTCGTTTCAAGTTTGTGTTTCTTTCTTGAAACCCAGCATAGAGGATTTTTTTGTTAAGTGCTCGTCTTTTATGAGTTATGGCCTTTTGGGCCCTCTTTTTGGGGCCCATTCTTCCACTTTCCTCTTTATCTTTAGAGTCAGGCTGTTTTTGAGATATTTGGGGCCTTATTCCGTGCTGCTTTCTCTACTCAAAGCGATTTAAGGTAGTCCCGTTCGTGCAAGTTTAAGAGCGCTATTCAAAGGGCGTTTGTCACGCGAAGCGAGCTGTGGGGTGTCCAAAAGTAATTCGAGAATAGGAATGGCCTCAACGTCTAAAGCTTCGACCAAATCATATGCATAAGGGGTGATTCGGCTTGCGTAAAAAGAGCCGTAACGTTCGGTAAGTTTCATTGCAAGCTTTGGATCTGTTAGAGAGACCAGGAGCAAGTGACCTTCGCTCGCCTGACACCATCTTTTTCCAAAGGAATCAAGTTCTACATGTGCGTCTTCTTCAGCCCAAACGCCATCTCTTGCAAAAGCAAAAGCGAGATGGTTACAGATCTGAAATGCATCTTTTTCTTTCGAGTTCTTAAAGTGTCGGCGTATAGGTAAGGTGGCTTCCAGTCCCTCTTCAAAGGTCTCTTGATCAAGAGAATATATTTTTCGACGCAATTCAGGCCAGTAAGACCATTCAAAGTAGGTGCCCCTGAGACGAATACGTGAGTCGTATGTTTCCTGTTGCAAATGCTGCTCGATATCATCAATGGTGTATCCGTATGGATCGACGATTCCTGGTCGAAACCACAATTCGCAGCTATCGATGCTATACAAGCCATCCACTGAATAGGATGCGATTTGCTCGTACATAGACACTGCAAAACCAACCCCTTCCACATCCACCCACAATCCACATAAAGCTCTAAGTGCTTCATCTGTTGTCTGCTTAGAGGTATATTGCAGGACTGCGATAGCCATTCGCATCAATTCTTGTTCTGGAACGAGTGCTGTTGGCGGTTCAGAACTTCGATAGCTTTCTCTGACTGTGGCTAGGAGGCTTTTTTGAGGGGCTTGCACTGTAAATTCAGTGAGAGGAGTAAGTGTTTCGTAACGCGTTTTGAGCCAGGACCAAGCCTCTTGTGCACTAAGGGAGAACCCCGTTGGGTTTGCTTTGTGCTGCTTGCGAAAACCATGTAGCTTTTTTCTTTGTGTTTTTGTCCATCGCACTGTTGACATGATACTGTTCTGCGCCTTGTATTTTTTGGGTTTTCTGGTGATTGATTCTATTGGTGGGTTGTCTAGAAGAGGCTGGAGAGAGTGATGCCCAACATGGAAAATATAATCAGGTAACAAGGACCTGTCACAAAGAAGACGCGCTTGGGTTGGGCTTTGGACAGGTGGCTACCAATGAGCAAAGGGTAGATGCCTCGCAACACCACATAAATCCCGCCAAGTACAGTTGCCTGAAATGGCGATACAAATATCGCAAAAAGCCACATAGAGACCATAAAGGGTACCATTTGTTCATGTGTATTCCCCACGATTCGGTCTGCTGCAAGCATTTCAGGATCATTGGAGGTGTAGCGATCGAATTCTTTTCCTTCTTCTTTGTACTTTGCGAGGAGTCGGTACTTTGTTCGACTTTGCTTGCCGAAAAGTAGACTGTACCATAAAGCAAAATACGCGACAGTAACTGCTACTGGTCCAACAAAATCTCCTGAATCAATTGTGATCTTCATGCTGCTCCCTGTTCCTTTGCTATTTGAAATGTGTGATAAGAAGAGCCGAGGTTTTGGACACTCTATCTTCTGGGTTGGGACAAGTTCTCATTGTAGCACACGCAAAATCCATCTTCTTCTCTTGAGTGAGGTCTCTTTTCAAGTCAATTCGAAAAGTCTATACAAATATGCCCTTTGACCTTTGTTTGAAGCAACCATGACCACTCCAAAAATCCTTCAACCCTGTTACAATATGAGCGTGACCACTCCAAAAATCCCTTAACCCTTTTAATAAGTGAGCTGCGTCAGATCCGGTCTCCCTTGACCCTTTTCCTGGATGAGCATGACCACTTTAGATAAAAGTGAACCTTCCCTGGTGGGGAAGCTCATCATCTTGAAAAACCCTTGACCTTTTTACAATGCAGTCCTGACCACTTGAGATATCCTTTGACCCTTTTAATAAATGGTCCCAGCACTTCAGAAGACCACCCACCTTTTCGAGATGTGGCTCTCACCATTTTGAAGAACCCTTGGTCCTTTTACAATTTAGCCGTGGCTACTTGAGATGTACCTTGACCTCTTTCTCAAGGGAGCTGTGTCAGATGCGATTTCCCTTGCCCCTTTTTGGAAATGACGGTGACCATTTTGTGGAACCCCTGACCCTTTTTGTTGGCGGTGTATACCACGTGCCAGCTTCGCTGACCTTGCGTACGTATGAACATGACTTTCTTGGGAAAGGGTGCAGAGAGGTTCCAAATGAGGTTGACCACCCGTGAAAAACCTTCACCCCTTTTGTTAACGAAGAGGCTCACCTGTCGCCTTCCTGAACCTTTCTTCTGAGTGGTGTAGGTCTCTTCATCGAATCCTTTACCTTTTTGTGTGATGGTCTTGTTTGTCTGGCTTTGACCTTCCCACTTTGGTTGGATGGTGATGTTCTTTTGTGCTCGCCTTTGGCTTTTTGCAAAAGTGATAATAACTGCTTTTCCTACAAATGGAGCTTCTTCTTTGGTAGTCAGCATCTGTTATCACATCCCTGGACTTGGAGTTTTGGTGATAGCTGCTTTTTTTGGAATCTTGCAATCCTCTTTTTTCATTTGAGATCGTTCAGACTTTCTCTTGTCCTTCTGTTTTTAGAAGTTGCTCAGCTGTCTATAGCTCTGAGGCTTTTCTGAAATGGTTGTTGGTGGACTGGTTGATTGCTTCCTTTCTTTTGGGAAGCACCATTTGTTCACATTTAAAAAATGCTTGTCTCATGCTGCAGTTCTTTTTGATGACTGGTGTTTGGATGATGAGCACTTGCAAAGTGCTTGTTGTTTATATCTCTTAATGTGTGGTGAGATTGTCATATTTTATATTAATGAATTCTTATTATTTTGGTGAAGTGTCGGATCGTACAATCTTAGTGTCCGATCGTTTAGATAAATTGTCGGATCGTACATTCTTAAATTCGCCTTGTTTAGGTGAAGTGTCGGATCGTTTAGACAAAGTGTCGGATCGTTTAGACGAAGTGTCGGATCGTACAATTTAAGAGGTACCTATCTTTCCCGAAAATGGGATGTATGTGAATGTTTTTCTTTGCTGTTCGACTGACTTCGTTTGTTTGGCATTTGTATTGCTAAAGAAGGGGACAAGTTCAATAAGTACAACCCCAAACAGAATCAGAAAAAGGAGATTCACATGTTCGAAGTCCAAACAAAACAGATCACAGCAGCAAACAATGGTGGCGAATTCACTTACACTTTCAATGACAATGTGTATTCGTACGTTTCAGGGGTCACTGCATTTTACTTTCATTACGACAGTCACGACCATGATATCAAGAACTTCTATGTTCAGCTCAGTGAAGTGAATAAGTATGCTAACAATCTAACTCTGAAGGCAAATTTTGGTATGAATGACAACAGTGGTCATTCTCTCTCAAGCAATTCTTACATCGATGTCACTGTTTTGGCTATGACGAAACAGTCAGATTCAAGCATTCTGTTTGATACAGTCATGGATCTTCAGAATAATCAAACAAGTCAAGCGATACAGCCTTCCTTTGAGACGACTTACGGTCAACAAGTCTCTTTACAGGGCTTTAACTTATCCTTTGGAAGTACTGACCAGCGTGTTCACCAACTGGAAGCAGCAACTTCACTTGTTTCAGAGGGAGGGAATACTGTAGCTGTAAATTCCACTGCCATCATGAATGAAAAGTCCGGGGGTGAGAACCAATCGACAAACAGTATCGATGCATGTGTGCTGATCAATGGCGACCACTCGGCGGGTTTGTTGTTCAAGGCAGAGCAAGCCCAAACCACCAGCCCCCAAACATTTGCAGATGAAAGTTGTAATTGGGCTATGTTTGTACAGGGTTTTAACCTGCGTTACTCCAGCGGTCAAAAGCACCATGTCCGATCTGTTACGCTTGATACCGATTGTACACCTTCGAATGGACAGGTCACCTGGCATGCTAAGGCGCTTTGGCATGATGATAGCCATAACGATCAAAAAGATTACAGCCCAAGCACCACTGATGGAAGCTGTGTGAACGTCGTTTTTGTCGGTTGGCCAAAAAGCCCAAGCTGAAACGTTTCGACTTCCTTTTAGAGCGATGTACAACAAGTACCCATTCAGAGATATTATAAAGTTTTCTGGATAAGCCCTGGTGAGACTTCACCAGAGACAAGTACCCCATCATTTCAAAAACAACCATTGGTTCACGTTTAAAACATCTCAACTGCAGGGGGATTGTGTCTTCGCGTGGCCTTGGTCCTACTTTTGAATGCTCTACAACAAGCTGTTCCGACGACAAAGTGCGGAAGGTGAGCTTCAGACAGAACTCGCCTTCTGCGCAAACGGCTCAGCATTATCTTACACCAACCATACACAAAAACTGCCGGTGGACCCGACGTTGGGTTTACACCAGATGAATCCTTCGAAGGGCAAAATCAATACCAGGGCTCTACGTAGGGATCCCAATATGCTTGAGGAGAGTTGTTATGTCAGGTAATGGTTCTAATGATAATATCCCAAAAATTCGCAGTTTTCAGATGGATTCTGCCAAAATCGGACTTCTCAAAAACAGTGTTAACTTGTTTCGAGGGGATGTCAATTATTCACAAAATATTTTCTCCCTTCCCGGTAGAAACAAGAATGATGGTTTAAATGTCGATATCACGCTTCAATACCAGAGCAATATCAATCAAGAGGTTTATACTCGGAACCAGGAAGCCCCCACGGGTGCTTTAGGTTTGGGTTGGGATATGGGATTTCAGTTGATCAAGCTGAATGCTAATCACTCCTTGACCTCCGGAAATTGTGCATACTCTATGGGTTCTGAAGGAAACCAAGGAAATTTGATACCTGAAATCTCACCACCGATCGTGTTTACCATGGCTTCCAGTTTGGAATCGCAATTGCAGGGTGGTGATCCTGTGCCAAAAGATATCCGAGAGGAGTTTGTAAGTCGCGGCTTACCCATGTCTGAAACAGCGATTATCACTGGGACAGCGAGTCCTTGGATGATCCAAGATGATGTTCTCCAGCAGGAGTACCAGTTGATTTCAGGAGATACCACGCTTGATGTTTATGATGGTGGTCAAGTTTTCCAGACGGCCAGTTACGATTTTTCGAAGATCGTATATTATAACCGCTATGAGCGTTGGGTGGTGGTGACTTCATCTGGGCAAGGTTATTCTTACGGTGGACAGTGCTTTGATAATGGCCATGCGATCAAAGATCAGAATAACTCCAATACCAGTGTTGGGAACAGCATTGAGTGGGGGGTGCTTTGGACAGATGCCACGGGTGCACCATTATGGATTGGAAATAGCTCCAATACACAAAATCAGAAACAGTATGCCACTGCCTGGCGATTGGCAAAAGTGTACAGCAAATTTGGTGAGTCGATTTCGTACGACTATAAGCAAGTGCTACAGCAAGTAGGAGACAAAGGTCTACCCTATACAAAAGCCTGCTATCCCAATACCATTACAGATATCTTCCAGCGGAAGGTGGTTTTTAATTATGGCGACAAGAAATGGGATGATAGCACACCTGAAAGCCCCAGAGAGTACGACGATCCCTACAAGTCTACTCCAAATACCGATTCCAACGGTTATCAAAGTACCTATGAGACTTCCTTCCTGTCCCAAATCGATATACAGGACTCTTCAGGCGACGTGTTGGCTTCCGTTCGCTTCGATTACAAGCTGGTGAATCTGGCAGACAGCAATGATGGCGATTTCTGTAAACGTTTGCTTTCAGGATTTGAGATGCTGAATGCCAATCAAGACACACAGCCAGGATTTCAATACAGCTATTATCTCGATGACCCTGAAGATACAAACCTGGGTGCTCTCAAAACGATCACTTATCCCAGTGGTGGTACTGCGACTTACAATTACACACCGACTGACTTGGATATTTGTAAACGCGATATCACGCTTTCACCGCCGGATCCAATGCCTGATAATTCGATACCAAGGGTGTTCTTTGGTCAAGATTTTGCGGTGGTTTTATGGTACAACTCCGGTCGTGGCTATTTGTCCATGCAAATCATGAGCTGGACGGGCCGCTGGGTTTCCTGGCAGGCTGACCCCAACACGCCATTGCTCACCTCGGAAGGAACAAACCTGGATTCACTGAATGTTTCCTGTGGGAGTAATTTTGTTGCTGTTTCTTATGATACAGGAAACAATACCAATATCCACTTATTCCGTCAGGACAGTGCGATTGCTGGTCAATGGATCGCTGCAGACATCCTTGGGGGTGGAACAGGTGGAGAAAACAGTCCCACTCTGTCCTACAATGATGACTCAGGCGAGGTGAGTACCTATGCCGGACAAGATTTTCTGCTAGTGACACAGGTCAATACAGGGAGCGCCAAAGGGAGTTATCGAACGCTGACCTGGAATTGGTTTACGCAGGGTTGGGAAGACAATAGTACAACCATCGATGCAGATAATTATATGTGGTTTACCGCAGGCCCAGATCACTTTATCACTTGTGATAAATCCAGTAAGGTCGTGCTTAACTACTTAACCACTGAGATGGAATGGAAGACTTCTGGAAAGATAATCGAAAAGCTTTACTTAGGGGATACCGATGCAGATCGTTTGGTGCTCACCAGTGATGCCTCTACCGCAGCTATTTCGAATCTCACCAACATCCCCACAGGGAACACTATTGATCAAGGATACGATGTCTACTTATTTCAGTGGAATAGCGACTATCAACTTGCAAGTCCTGCAAAGTTTCATTTTAGCGATCCTTGCAACAACTATCCGACCAGCTGGATTCCAGAAATTATCAGCAATACGATGATCGCAGTTGCTGGCAATATCATCCGCTTCGATGGCCAGAATTGGAATCAAAACAGCAAGCTCATGTACACCACTAAACCGCAAAATAATTACCAGCAGCGTTTTGCATATGGAGATGATTACGCAGCGGTTATTTTCAGCCAAAACACTGGTGGTTCGCCAACTTCGCATATTATCGGATACGACGCCGATGTGTTCTATAACCCTGCAACCGAGTCCTGGGGAGAGCAAGACAAGGCTCCAATTTCCTCTATAGAGCCTCCTGACAGGGACACTTCGGCCTTTCCCAGCGGTGGCAACAGCGAATATCTCACCATTGATACCAAGTTGTATTATCGAGGAACAAATACCAATTGGGAAGATGCCATCCAAACCCCCAACTGTGATTTACAAGCGTTGATCAATAAGGGGGGTGGTAATTACGAAATTGATAGCGAGTCCTTTATCAACCAGGGGCCGTCTTTTCTGGTGTGTGCCGCATACGATGATGGTTCAGCGAATGCGATGTCCACCTGGGTATTTGTGCTGCGAAATGGTGGTGTATACAAGACGCAGATGCTAGAAGGTCAAAAAATGTGGACCCAGGCTGAAGGCGATAACAGTGATGCTGGGGTTTATCCTGGTGGTGGTTGCACTTTTGTCACGTATCCTGACAGCGCGGGAACTCTCGATAATGCAGGTTCGATAACGCTACACCAATATGCCGGGGATGCGATCATCGGTGCGGTCCAGGATTGGCCTGTTACCAGCATCACCATCGACGATGGACTGAATGGGTCCTCTATTACCCAGTACAAACCAAATCCCGATAATGCAAATTGTGATGCCAGTGGCAATGTCGTCCAGTACTACCAAAATACTGTGTATCCAGCCGGTAGCGAGAATGAACCGACTTATGGTGCTGTGACAGTGAATTACGTCAACAGTTCTGAGCACAATGGTATGGATGGTTATACCGATGCGATGAACGGTATGCTGGACAGTGTGGTTTGCCAAAGCAAAGAGCAAGTCGGAAGTGATGCGTTTTTGGCGAAGGCGAGTAACATTTGGAAATCATATACCGAGCGTGCAAGTGATCCAGTGGACAGCGGGGCGAAGCCAAGACCATTGTTTGGGTCGTATGTTGTCCGCTCACAAAGGACCATTACCAAAGACGGCGTCAGCAAAATCCAGTCTATGAATTACCAGCCCAACGACTTGCCGTATCCGTACACCGGTCAACCCGCCAGTACAGGATTTACTGTGATGAATGGTGCTGGGGAAGAAGAGACCATCACCAGCTACACCACCTATGCTTGTGAAGTCTATGATGCCAGCCGTGCGATAAACGATCTACAAACCCAGGTCGCATCAAAAACCACAAGCCACGTCAATGAAGATACTGTGGTGACCGCAGCAAACGCGACAAGTATGATCGGCTGGCCATCTTTGTTTGGCAAAGACGTGGTGGCATTTGATGCACAAGAGAGCTATTCCTGGGTAGGGGGGGATGCAGACTTTTCTTTCGATGAGCATGGTGGTTCCAATCCTTCTGATAGTTGGGTAGCAAGCTCGACCATTTTGGATTATGACAAGGATGGTACAGTGCTTGCTGAAGCAGATGCCATGGGCGTCGTACAGAGCGCCACTTACGGCACCGACATGAATACACCAGTGGTTGTTTTTAAGAATGCTATGTCGACCGAGTGTGCCTGGGTCAATTTTCAGACGTACGAGGATTTTTCGGCCTGGGATATCAGTGATGGAGAGGTGGATACAACATTCGCCTATCTGGGGTGGCAG
>Ga0213833_1002459_pt1 | contig 11988 bp, 19 predicted proteins | sample SWATP21_FD_160575 | JGI IMG/M metagenome (GOLD analysis project Ga0213833, IMG submission 160575) | Coastal seawater microbial communities from Marineland, Florida, United States - SWA TP2 #1 | ecosystem: Environmental > Aquatic > Marine > Coastal | place: USA: Florida | collected 2016-08-14
TGTGTTCATTTGATTTTGTTGCCACTTGTGCTGCTTTTTTGTTCGTTGTGTCCACTAAAACGGACACGCATTGTTACATTCCAATGACTACTGCAGTGGACAATGTGTTTGGCAGCAACGGCAACAGCACCATCACCATCACTTGGACGAGAGAAGCAGCGCATGTGGCCACGAAGCGTCTCACGCCAGCGGCGCTTCTGTAGGCTCTGGGTGCGTTGTACCCCTGTACTCCGGCTTGAGTTCGTAGTTCTGGCGGTGGGGCCCAGCATTCAGGTAGTTGCACATGCTCTTTACTGCACTCTTGATCTCGGCCTGCACACAGCAGGGGCCGTCGGACACAGACAGACACTGTCAGGCGTGCGGATAGTTGGTGCGGCACAGACACATGTACACACAACGAACATCAGGAAGAGTGACTCGTGCGAGAAGCTCCTTCATGGTCCAGTACTGGCGGAAATCGAAAGCAGAGTGGACATCGCTGAAGGAAGGCAACTGGCATCGGGACAACAAGGTTAGCACTTGCACGTGCGCTGTTCACAGCACAAGGCTTCAACACGAACCTGCTCTGTCTCACGCTTTCGCTCTTCGTCAATTTTGAAGCCAACGAACTCATCGTTCCGCCGGATCTTTGTGCGCGCTAATCGGGTTCGTCTGGCAAGAATCGTACACGAACACATGCACGTCAGCTCGACGCATCACATCAGCATTGTGATGGTCACGTTACCTGCGGAACTTGGGATCATGTGCGGCCTTTCGTTTACGGTCTTGCAAGCGCCGCTTGTACAACAGGTCGCGTCGTGGGCGGAAATGACCAGACACCTTCACCAGTCCATCAATTTTGACTTGTGACGCGCCTGAATACGAGACAGCGAAAACATGAGCGGAGTCGCGGGAGCTGGGTGACGATGTACCATGCAGCGGGCCACACACCATCTGCATCTGTGGAAAAAAGGCGGTTCCCAACGACCTGTGTGTTGTAGGTTTGGAGGTGGTACTGTAGAGGTGTCTTCTTTGCTTCTTCTTCAGTCAAAACTTCCCTGGCAAGGTCTGCGTTCACGACCAAGGACACCTGGAGCAAACGAAACGCGATGGGAGTGCACACGTAGCACAATGGGGGACACACCCATCAGCATAGCTGCATGTGACACACACTATCTATATATACATATATGCACATCTACACGGTCATGGCAACGCACATCTGGACTGCGACCGGGCTTGGGGTGGAAGTTGAGACTGCCGAGGTGTTTGCTGGCTGCACGGTGGCGCCACCATCATTGTCAGAGCTCACACCACGAGTGAGTATGTGCCACAGCAACCATGGCACGACTGCCAAGTGCATAACGTACCTCCACATCGCGTCCACAGGTTCGCTAAGGGCTCCTGTTGTTTGATTCGACAAAGAAGAAGCCACAACACCACATGACATGAGCACGCCACGCAAGCAGCAACAACATGGGACAAGCAACTCACCGGCAACCTGACGAGATGCACCGCACGCGCAGCATGTGTGATGTCCACAGGAGCCGTTGGAATGATCTCAGGCTCTGGTGCCGGGGCAGGAGTTTGCGTTTCCATGGCACACAGCAGGTGCAGTGTTGGCGCGGCAGGCTGCTGTGGGAGATGGAGTGCCGGATTACATGAAGCATCGTAGCGTTTGAAATATTTGCTGATAAATACATGATTATGCATCGTTCTACATTGGTTTTTGCTGTCACACGGAGAGTTTGCTTCGATTTCATCCGCCTTCTCGCCGTTGATGTGCGGACGTGTGGTCTTGAGAACCGTGCCACACCACTGCCCCCCGCGTTCTCGTGTGCTGCCCAAGTTGTGTGTGTCGGTGCCTGCAAGGGGTTAATTGTACGTCTACTGCCGGGTGTGTGGTGGAACAGGGTGCACATGTTGCTTGTGTGCCCATGTGCCCGTTTTGCGGATGTGGGGGTTTACGGACACTGCATTTGACTTGGCCACTGCCCCAACCCACTCAATCCACATGTTGTTTGTTGCTTCAGGCTTCTACAACCATGGCTTCCAACGCTGCCATGACCCAACTGCTTGCACTGCTGCAGAATACGCTGTCTCCGGAGCGGAATACCCGCAAGGGGGGTACGTGTGCGCGCAAGAACACCCGGCTGTCCGTACGTGGATTGACGGCTTGTGTGGTGTGATGTGGTGTCCATACAGCTGTTGCCTCGCTGCAGGCCATGAAAGGAAAGCCAGGGTTTGCCATGACTCTTCTGTCCATTGTGCACAACCAAGCCAAGACCATCCAACTTGGCTTGCAACAAGCAGCAGCGCTGTACTTCAAGAACCTCGTGAAGGAAGGCTGGGAGCGGGTTCGTTCGTGTGTGGTGTTGCGGTCGCGCAGGACGACGTCTGTGTGGCATTTGACTCTGTGTATTGTGTCTTTGCGTTTTGTGTTTCTGCATGCAGGGTGAGGGGTCTTTGTTTGCAGAGGAAGAGCGAACACAGATCAAGGCGCTGATTGTGGACTTGATGGTCGTGGTTCCCGCTTCAACCCAGCGCCAGGTCCGTACAAGCATGTTTTTTGTTGTCCTTTTTCTTGCTTCCCTTCCTAATAGGCGGTCCTTTTTGGTTTTGCTTGCTGCTCACATGACCAACGGTGGCTTGTGTTCAGCTTTCGGAGTCCCTGACGATCATGAGCAAGTCCGACTACCCCGAAAAGTGGGACAGCCTGATGGGAAACCTCATCGCCCGGCTGGATACCACCGACTTCAATGTCATCAACGGCATCCTGGAGACGGCGAACTCCATTTGCAAGCGTTTCCGTTTTGTGTGCGTTTCGTTTGGGGTCCTGTTTGGTGTTTTGTTTTGTTTTGGTCGGGTCGTTGCCGCGTGTGTGTGGTGCCGTTCGTGTTGTGTGTCTTGGGTCATGACACACTTGTGTCCTCTCGGCTTGGTCTCGCATCGAACAGGTACGACACCACGGAAGTGCGAAAGGTGCTGCTGTACACCCTGCAGAAGCTGCAAGAGCCACTTCTGAGAATCAACAAAATGCTCATGTCTTTGGTGCCTGCAAACAAGGACAACCGTGATGCCCTGATCCAAGTGCTGAAGGGTACGTTTGCTGTGTCTCCCGCTTCATCAAGCCAACACTGTAACTTGTTGCTGGTGACTTGTGTGGTGGGTTGTGCCAGCCTTGCGAACTGTTGCTCGCATCTTCTTCTCCCTCAACTGGATGGTCATTCCTGAGTTCTTCGAGAACCACATTGCGGAGTGGATGGCAGGCTTCTTGACACTCATCAAGTATGCCATCCCCAACGTGTGGCTGAACAGAGCATACCGTGCTCACCCTTGGCTTGCAATCATGTAATACAGGTACAACAACACGCTGCTGGTGGATCCCGATGAGGATATGGAACCTGGGCCCATCGAAAGTGTTCAAGCCGCAGTTGTGGAGAATATCAGTTTGTGCGTGCTGTTACCATTGCAAGTTTGTTTGGGTGTTTGCATGACGAGTTTTGTGTTTGTCCAGATACGCTGCCAAGTATGAAGAAGAGTTTGAAAGCTTCTTCCCGACGTTTGTTGCCGAGATCTGGACGCTGCTTACCCGCTGCTCCACGGCGCCACGGTACGTTCCACACGACTGGCAATGAGTGTCCCGAGCACCTCACCCTTGGATCTTCATGGCATCACATCAGCTACGACGGCCTCGTGACAACCTCCCTCAAGTTTCTCAAGAGCGTTGTCCAGAAGAAAATGCACGAGCAACTGTTCAAGGTGCGGAACGCGGGTCATTTTGGTCGCTTCGGGTCACGACAAGCATGACCCGATCCCCCACTGCCTTTTTGTTTCGTTGTTGTTTTTTTGTTTCAGGACCCGGCACGTCTCAAGCAAATTCTGAACAGTGTCATTCTCCCCAACGTCGTCATGACTGAGAATGATGAGGACCTGTTTGATGAGAACCCTGTGCGTTGCTACTGCCTGGTGTGAGGCTCAAGCAAAACACGGCGACCGTTTCTCACTGGGTGGGTGTATGTGGGCTTCACAGGTGGAGTACATCCGTCGCGATATGGAAGGAACAGACACAGACACCCGCCGCCGCACAGCTGCAGAGCTTGTGCAGACGTTGGTGAATGTGTTTCCGGCGGAGGTGCGCGTACATTCTTTCTGAGTGGCATCGACCAAGGCTCACAGTTCATGTTTGTGGTGCACAGGTCACCCCGTTGTGCGTTGCTCTTTGTGACACACTCTTGGCCGAGTATGCAACAAACCCTACCGCCAACTGGAAGCAAAAGGACACCGCCATTACGATCTTCATTGCATCAGCGGTCACTGCTTCCACTCGTCTTCGTGGTATGTTGTCGAACCACATCACATGACGGGGCTGCGGGTTGCCTTCTCCAACGCTGCGATGTTCTTGTTTGTTTGATGTGGTGTGATCAGGCGCATCCGCCATCAACCCAGGTGTGGATGTTGGTGGATTCTTTGCCAAACACATCAACCCCGAGCTGCAGGTTTGTTGCTGCCAACAGGGATGAGCGTGTTGAGCCTGGCTGAACTCACCAACTCCCATGAAATCAGGACTCAAACCCGGACCGACTTCCCGTGGTCAAGGCATCATGCATTAAGTTCGCCTCCACATTCCGCAACCAGCTGCCAAAAGCAGGCCTGGTTGCGCTGTTGCCCATGATTGCAGCCTTCCTTCGGGCGAAAACGTGCGTTGCTGCGGAGACATACGCAACCCCCCGCGCTCGTGCATCCCTCTAACACCTGACCCCATGTGTTTCTGTCTGTGTTGCAGCTACGTGGTGCACACATACGCGGCTTCCACGATTGAGCGGATGCTCACCGTTCGCACAGACACGAGCAACAAGCGCGGCGTCCCGCTGACAATTCAACCCGCAGACTTGGCGCCAATGCTCACCCCGCTCTTGGGCTGCTTGTTCGACATTCTGCTGAGGGAAAACTACCCGGAGAACGAGTACATCGTGCGGTGCCTGTGCCGCGTCGTGTACAGTGCAAAAGACCAGGCGCTGGGCATTGCGAAGCCAGTGCTAGACAAGCTCACGGCTGTGCTTGCGAAGATCTCCAAGGATCCACGTGCCCCCTCCTACAACCACTACGTGTTTGAATGCCTGGCCGCCCTTGTGCGCAACGTGTGCGGCGCCAACGCGTCCGCAGTGGCCACCTTTGAGGCGGTTTTGTTTCCAATCTTCAACGTACGTCGCGTCCATTCCCGTTGTTCACGTCGCCCGCAGGTTGCACGTCACACTGTCTCTCCAACGTCCACCCTGTTTGACCCCCGGTTTGCCGTTGCCGTACCTGGTCATGTGTTGCCGGTTCCAGAAAATCCTTCACGATGACGTCATGGAGTTCATTCCCTACGTGTTCCAAGTCATGGGTCTGCTTCTTCACCTGCGGCCGCCCTCCACAAGTGCGTGGCTCGCCGTGGTGGTGTGCACTCGCTGGTGCTTCGCTGGTGCCAACAATGGTCCCCTGCTTCGTATGTATGTGTGTTGTGGCTTCCCTCAGCAACACCACGCAGCAATCTGTCTGATGCGTACAAGCAAATGCTGAAGCCAATTCTGAATGTGGAATTGTGGAACAAGCAAGGCAACGTGCCCGCACTTGTCATGCTCATGCAAAACTACATCCAGCAAGCACCGGATTACATCGTGCACTCCAAGAACCTTGTGCCCACACTGGGCATTTTCCAAAAGCTGGTATCGCTGCGCAAGACCGAGAACATGGCGTTCCGTCTTCTCGGCGCAACTGTGGAGAACATGACAACGTAGGTGGATGGTATGGTTGTGTTTTCCTTGGCAGCATGGTGTCTAAGGTGATGGTGTCTCCTATCAGGGAGCAACTCGCACCGTTCATTGCGGAAATCTTCAAGGTCTTGATCGCGCGTCAACACAGCAACAAGACAGTGAAGTACACACGGTTCTTGATCGAAATTATCTGCCTCATCGCGGGAAAGCACGGCGGCATGGCTGTGTTCCAGAGCTTTGCACGGCTCAATGCCAGGTGAGTGGGCACACGCACCCCTGCCATCCGTTTCACCTGTACACTCACCACCCCCGCCTCTGTGGCAACTTTCCAGCTTCTTCTTCTCCGCTGTGAAGCAACTGTTCCTCCAGAACGCAGCCAAAATCACTGGCCGGCGCTCTCGACGAGTGGTAGCCATTGGCTTCATCCGCATGCTCACGGAGTGCCCTGCGCTGCTGGAGCCCGCCCATCACGATGCCTGGTAGGTCGTTGTGGGATGTGCCGTGTCCTCTGCTGCCGCGGCTCGTGCTCATGCCACCTCCCCTCTCGCAGGTTGGGACTTCTCACCGCCATTGCAACACTGTTCGAACTTCCCGAAGATACGACCATCGCGGACGCGGAAGAACTCCAAGAAACCACGGTGCGTTGTGCTCGCGCCGCTTGCGCGCTGCCCCGTTGCTGTCGACGGGGCGCCAGCCAGTCACACCGGGCGTTGTGCGGCGCTGGCAGATGGAACAAGAGGCTGCGACAGAGTATACGGGCACATACTCTCGACTGGCGTATGCCTCACAGCCGGTCGTGGATCCCTTCAAAGACACGGTTCCAAGCGTCCGCAAGTGGCTGGCCGAAAAACTGGCGGAAATGTCCCGAGCACGTCCGGGCCAGGTGCCCGTCCTCATTGCGAAGGCGCAACCACAGGTACAAACCGCTGTGAAGAAGTACCTCGAAGCTGCCAAGCAGACGCTTGCGTGAGTGGCGCCACGAGCGGCTGTTGGTGTGTGTTGCTGCTGTGGGCTGTGAAAGCCCAGAGGTTGGGACACACCATTGCCGAATTATACATGTTGGTGTATTAGTCAAACACGCGTCCACTCTGCGCGCGCACTGCTGCATGACTGCCATTGCGCGTATTCGCCAGAGCTTTGGCGGGTTGTGACGCGTGTCAACATTCTCCGTAGAATAGAGTCGTCGTGGCACTGTACCCCACGGCTGTGCCGCAGGACGGGGGGCGCATGGAGACGGCACTGGTGGAAAGCGGGCAACAGGGCGCCAGCTTTCCACCGTCGGTCCCAGGATGTGGCGCGAACACGAGGCCACAACCACTGGCGTTGCACACCGCCACGCCTCACACTACCAAGGTGGAACAGTATCAGCCTGCTAATGTGCCTGTAGCCGCCGGGCGCAGCACGACGAACTGGGTGGCTGGTGCGCCCACGCCAAGACGGGTTCCCTTGTTCATCTGCCCCTACTGTCTTGAGCCTGCCCAGCCGTGCAATGCCAACCATCACCTCTTCATGCTTGTCCACGGCCATGAACACCTTTGGGATCCATCAGGGGCAGCAGCCATGGCACAGCCTGAGCGCACGCTGCTGTGCTGCCGTTCCTGCCTCGAGCTTGTGGTGTCCATGCACCGCGTGGTGCACCGCCTGGGCAGGTTGATTCACACCTGCCGGGTGCTCAGTGATCAACAGCCAGCGCCCGAACCCCCCGAGTCGCTATGTTGCTCCTGTGGCAAGCAGTTGGTGTCTGGCCGCATCGAGCGGGACCTGAGGTGTCTTGTCAATCACATCTTCATGGCGTTTGGGCTGGAGCAGCCCCGTGCACGTTCGTATCCCGGCTGCGACGCGTGCTACCGCATGGCGTTGCGCGCCAAGAAGAAGAATTTGTTCCGCGTCTCGAAACTGGCGCGTTCTTACTTGCGCCCAAGGCCCCCGCCTGCGCAGTGTCCGGAGGCTGGTGCCAGTTCAGACGGGGAGCTGGAAGGTGGTTGTGAGGACGACGGTGCCGTGAGCGACGACTACTGTTGCATGTCGGACACACCAACCATTGTGAGTTACACTGACTCGGCAATGGAAGATAGTGACACCCGGGGCTCTGAGCCTCGTGCAGACAGCACCGATGGTGCAGTCGCAACGAGCCCCCGCCCGACCGCCACCCAAACAGGGGCGAGCGCTGGTGCTGCCACAGCTCCAATCGACGCCGTGGTGGCTCCCACGAGTCGTCGACGCTTGGCATATCCCAATGGGACGATAGCTCCCTCCATTATGTCTTCCTATCGCTTCCATGCTGCGCGTTACGCGCCCTCCGCCTCGACCCGTCCTGCGCTTGCCGCAGCTACTTCGCGGGTGCTCACTCAGCCGGCGACTTCTGCTCACACCGCCGCTGCCGACCAACCCGTGTCCACAACCATCACCCCTGCCGCCCCGTCAGGTGTTGCTGCTGCTTTACAACCGCCTACGTCCCCACCCCCTAGCATTGCCGCCGACTTTTCCGCCATCACAACGCAGTACCTTGGCACAGCCGGCGGTGTTGCGCCCCTGGCATCGAGTGCCGTACCCAACTTCTCCACTCTCACCACGGCTGCACCCGATATGAAACCCACTGTCGCTGCGGCTACTGTGGCCCGCGCCTGGCCTTTGGTTGCTAGCCGTGCTGGTGTTGGGGCTGGGGCTGGGGCTGGTGTCGGTAATGTTGGTGTTGGTGTTGGTGCTGGTGTTGGTGTTGGTGTTGGTGTTGGGGCTGCTTCTGGCGCTTCTTCTGGTGCCGGTTCTGGTGCTGGTTGTGGTGCTGGCGTTGGCGCTGTTTCTGGTGCTGGTGATGTTGGTGCTGGTGATGTTGGTGCTGGTGTTGGTGCTGGCACTGCTTCTGGTGCTGGTGGTGTTGGTGGTGTTAGTCCTGGTCCTCGGCGTGCTGACCGACCCCATCGGCGCGCCAATTGGCCCCTGCCACCTGCCAAGCGATGCTTGCCAGTAAAAGCAGAACCCACTCCACACGCCACAGTGCCCACCAACTCTAGCCCTGCGCCACTGGGCGCACCCGTGGGCACTACTCGACCCGCTCGACCTGCGCGATCACGCGATTCTCACAAGAGAAAGCGGGGCAAGTACGCTGTGCTGCCGGAACTCGGTCCCAACTACTCGTGTCCCTTTTGCGCGAAAACCTCTGCGTGGGGTTGCAACGGGAGCTACCCTGTTTATGTGTTGGTCGCCGCGCAAGAGAACTTGTGGCCCGCCGCGCGACAGCTTACACCATCACAGGCCGTGTTTTGCTGTTGCAAGTTTTGTGTGGACTTGGTCACGTCCATGCAGCGCGTCGTCCATCGTTTGGACCGGCTGATTATGAGGTGTCGGTCTGTCCGTCAACATTCAGAGCAGTTTTGCTGTTGCTGTGGCAAACGGTTGGCCACCGGGTGCCTTGAACGAGACCTGTCCAACCTCGTCATGTATGTCTTCCATGCCTTTGGCCTTGCAGATCCAGCACCTGGCATGCTGATGGGATGTGACGCGTGCTACCGCATGGTCATGCGTGCAAAGAAAAAGGATTTGTTCTTGGTGGCAAAGTTGGGCCGGAGTTTCTTGCGAGTGTGCGGAGTCGACGTGCCGGAGCCACAAATTCCCACCGCTGCTCAGATGCGCGTACGGTTCAGACGACGGCGTCCCGTGTCATCGGTTGCAGCTCGTCGCACGCCGGCTCCCAAAAAACCGCCGGTTCCCAAAAAACTGCCGGCTCCGAAACCGCCGGTGCCGAAGCTGCCAAGTGGCGCTGTCGTCGATCAAACGGATGCTGCTGCGTTTGCTGTGATGCGCAATAAGCCACCTGCTGTTGCAGCGACGACTGATCCAACTGCTGTTGCGGCGGCTGCTTTTGCGACCATGCGCAGCACACAGCCAGCTGCCGGTGTCCCCAGTCAGAGTTGGGTGCTTCCTGTGGCTGCGATTGCGAGGGGTGTCATGCCGCCTACCTCAGCTGCAGCAACGACAACAACTCCGATGGCAACAACTCCGATGGTAACAACTCCGATGGCAACAACTCCGATGGCAACAACAACAACTCATGCGCCAACAGCTCACATGGCACCAGCTCAGATGGCAACACCACCCACGACAACGGTGCCAACACAGCCACCAGTGCCGTCTTCACGCCGTGCAGGTGGGGCCCAAACTGGACCCGGCACAGCAACAGCCACGGCGCCCACGGCATCATCAACCATTGCGACGACGGCGCCTGTGCCGGTCACTTCATCGATGCCTGTGGAGACGCTTGTTCGTGAACCTCGATATCTGGCAGGTGTGCATGCCGAGTCGACCTCGCTTGGTGCGACAACAGCTGCGCCACCACCTCCCCCTGCCTACACTGCCGAACCAACTGCCACTTCCGAGCCGCAGTTCTCTATCGTGAGTCCCGGTGCTGGAGAACATGCTGCTGGCGCCAAACCCGTGCCGCGTATTCTAGATTCTTCAGTCGCGCCCCCCACGGCGCTTGACTCGGCCCAGTCATCATCTTGTGCCCCCGGCACATAGCCAACCAAGCTTTTGTCTTGAGACGTTTCGTTGTGTGTGGAGTCCACATAGGGGCTTCCATCACATGCAGTTGTCCCACGTTTTCCTTTCCTCGCCACAACATCGGCAACAGCGAGTTCACTCGCGTGTTGAACCATCGAACAAGGCAAAACAACAACATATGCAAGCACGTTTGTTCTCTGGTTGCGCGACACTCGCTGCACACACGACAGCACTCTATCGCAACCACTACCACGCATCGCTGCACACACGACAGCATTTACTCGCGACCACTTCCATGCAAAGCCATGTAGTCATTCTGCACACCACTGCCCTTGCCAACCAGTGGAGACGTGGACCCACCGCACTCTGCGAATGTGGCGCGCCCATCCTTGGTCGGACTCGTAGAGGCGAGCAGACTCCCGGAACGCTGCTGTTGGCGCCTTCGATACACCAAGAAGCCACCAACAGCAACAAGTGACACCGCTGCAATGCAGCCGATCACGATGCCTGACAAGGGAAAACAGAAACAGAAACATGAAACCCAGAAACGCGGCGCGCAAGACGAAGACGCGGGTTGTGTCTCTCACCTGCGATGTCACCACCAGACAATCCGCCGCCACCGACTGTGGATCCGGGTTGGGTTTTCACTTTGCCCGCATTTTGTTTGGACACAACACCGTGAGCCGCAAGGGAGGAACCCAGTGACGAAGTGAACGACTGTGAACCGCCGGTGCTTTTTCCTGACACGGCCTTCTTGACTGTAGAGGACTGCGGATTGATGGCCATAGCACGGGGGGAGTCGTGTGATGTTGTTTGTAAGTCACACAATGCAGTGGGCACAGCAGCAAACACAACACACAAACAAAACAAACAAACAAACAACAAACAAACACGGCGTACCACGGATGACTCGACTTGAAGGTTGGTCACCAGTGACACGCTGCTGGAGAGTCTCCGAGCACGCGCAACGAAGCGCACGCCGCTTTGCTGATGCAGCCGACGCCGTGACGGGGACTTGACCTGCATGATCAACACGTCGTTGGGGGTGAACAGTCCGAGGTTGGGCACGGAGGCTTGAAGATCGGAGGCGACGGCTGCCCGGAACGAAGAAGCCAGGGCCAAGGAAACTGACTGCGATGCAGCTCAAGCAGAGGCCCAGTCAGCACAAACCAGCATTTCCATGGCAGCGCAAAGGGCAACCAACTATAACGCACAGTCACCCCCGGCAACTCCACAGTGAACTCCACCCAGGATTTCCCGATGGGTGGGGAAGATGATCCATGGTGAGTCACGTCATTGTTGAGGTTGGGAGGCGCTGTTTGAGAAAGGCACCGCATTCGCATGGTCGAGGAAGCAGAGGCAGATAGAACCTTAGGGCACAGCACACACCAACACACACAAGCACACGCGCATCGAAGCCATACGTACGTGCTGCACTTGATGTGGATGACACAAGCCCGTTGAAGGTGACAGGGTCTTGGACACAACTTCCGCCGCTGGACAGGCAACCTGTACTCAAAGCGGTCGCCAACCACTGCAAGCAGGACAAAGGCGTCGCACATGCCTGGAGTGAGCGTCGACCCAAAACCACGCGACATTGGGGCGGCACCTACGAGTTCAAGCCTCAGGGACGACATTCCACCCTCGTAGGTGCAAAAGTAGAGACTGTCAACCGTCTGTCACGCATCAAACAGTTCATAGTCCACAGTTCACATTCCACAGTTCAGGTGTTCGCGAAAAAAGTGGTAAGAATGTA
>Ga0213833_1002462_pt1 | contig 11980 bp, 20 predicted proteins | sample SWATP21_FD_160575 | JGI IMG/M metagenome (GOLD analysis project Ga0213833, IMG submission 160575) | Coastal seawater microbial communities from Marineland, Florida, United States - SWA TP2 #1 | ecosystem: Environmental > Aquatic > Marine > Coastal | place: USA: Florida | collected 2016-08-14
CCCACACCCACACCCACACCCACACCCACACCCACACCCACACCCACACCCGCGACGGAGGCCCCAGAGCGCACAGCCAGCGCACCGCCGCTCCAATGCATCGGTCGCAAGCCCCGACACCATGACCACCTCGGTTCAGCACCGACCACAGCGCTCCGTTGGGCGGCGGCAACGCCCCCAATCGGCGCTGGGACCGCGTGAGTCGAGTCGCGCTGTGCTCACGGAGCAGCAGGCGAAGCACATGCCGGAGGCGCTGCGCAAGAGCCACGCCAAGTTGTACGGGACGTCTGCCCCGCTCGGATCAGGGTCGATTGCTAACGTCAGGTATGACGTGTCACTGGTCAACAACTCCCACGCGCCATCCAGCAGGGTCGAAGCTTCGAGACGGCAGCGCTCAGATGACAGATCCACTCGAAGCATGGGAACAAGCACGCTGTACAGGGCACTTGGCGATGGCAGTCTTCTGGCTGGGGAAACGTTTTCCTCCGTACCGACGCGCCATAGTGCCTCGACGACACGAGTGAGCTCAAAGAACGCTCTTCGGTTAGCCATTCGACAAGCGCGTGTGCTCTGTGCAGAAGCTGGCCGTTAGTGCTAGTGGCTGCGGCCGTCTGTGTGTGTTTGTAGAGCAGACGTTGCAACATGTGCAGAGTTTGTTCTACACATACAAAGGAAGCATAAACACTTGGACTCCCACGCGATCCAACACTCCCCGTGGGTCACAAGCCATGCCAAAGCGGCACTACTCTACAAGAGACATGGAGTGCTCACCGCAAATTTTCTACTTCTTCAAAGCGGCAAGGTACTCGCGGATGCCAGGAAGTGCCTTGACACGCGCGATGTACTCCTTCAACTCCGGATACGGGTCCATCACCGTGGTGGGGACGTGGTCAGTGAAGCCAAGGGTGTACTTCTCGATGGAGGGGACAACAGCGAAGTCCGCCACGGTTGGCTTGGCTCCCGCCATGAACTGTAGTGTGCCGTCTTCCGCGGCGTGCGCCTTCAACTGAGCGGTGAAGTACCCATAAAACTTTGGGATGGTGTCCCGTGCGAACGCCTCACGCATCTCCTTGATTTTGGCCTTGCCCTCGTCCGTGTTTTTGAAGTCAGACGGGTACCCAAGTGCCTGGGGCCAGTTGGCGATCTGGTACAGGGGTGTCCAAGCCTTGTCTAGGTCAGCCTCCAACCCAAGCACTTTCTCCACCTCAAGCTGCTCCGAAATCTCCGTTGGGTAAGACCCACCCAGGCGACCAGCATATCTCAGCATGGCCCCACTCTGAGCGTGCGTCACACCATCGATCTCCAAAAGTGGAAGCTGCGAACAACGAAGTACCCCAGCACCACCACCGATCAGTGTACGGCGAGAAAAAGCGCCGGCGGATCACAGCTGTGCATACCTGTCCATAGGGAGTTGTTGGTTTCAGAGTCTTCCATTCAGGGAACTTGATCCGATTGTCCTCGAAGGCAATGCCACCAAAGTGCAGAGCAAAACGAATGGGCTCACCACGACCAGCCAATGGAAAGTACGTGAGCTTCAGGGCGGGCGTGCCGGATGTCTCTTCAGTCTTGGACATGGTTACAGAAGGAAGCAAACAGGAAGTACGGGATCTACGGCGAGAATGTGGGGTTGGAGTGCGGTCCGGGAATGCGGAACCGGGTGGTGTGGGTTTGCGGTTCACGTGACGGCACGCGCCGAACACACGACGAACACAGGCAAGATCCGAGATTTTGCACGATGTTGTGGGGTCGATAACTGGAGATTTGTGGGTACACATCTGATGATATTCGGTTGACAACGCTGCTGCCGTTCGCTGCTGGTTGCTGTGCGACACCCCGTTCAAGCCGAGCTGACCCCTGCCACGACCGGCTCGCCCTGTGATGGCAAAGTTTCACGAAGGCGATGTCATTCTTGCATACCATGGCGCCCTCATTTACAAGGCGAAGGTAGGCTCTGGCCGTGTGGTGCTCGCGCATGGCAAGTGATCCTCACCCACTTGATGTGCAGGTGTTAAAGACGCGGAGTGTGAAAGCTAAGGATGGGGAGCAAAGTATGCAGTTCATGGTCCACTATGATGGCTGGAACAAAAAATGGGACGAGTGGATCGGCGTGAATCGCATGTTGGAGGTAAACGCAGCGAATCTAGCGCTGCAAAAGTCGACCAAGGAAGAGGTTGTCGCAGCCCAGCGTCGCAAGAAAGCAGCCAAAGCAGCTAAGGCTGAAGCTCGCAAAAAGCCTAATGCCACACGGGGTGTCAAACGCAAGATCGATGTTATTCGAGAAACGGTGTGTTGACAGTGTACCACCACACATGTGTGGAGCCGCTGTGTGCAGTGTCCGCCTGGCTGACCTGTGTGTGGGTTGCACACAGGAAGAGACTCCCGCAAAGGCCGCGGTCTTGAAACTGCCGATGGCATTTGCACTGAAGAAGCTGTTGGTCGACGATTGGGAGGTACGGTGTTCGAGGGCGGGGGTCCCTTGCACTGTGTGGCCTCACGCCCAGTCCTCTGTGCAGGCCATCACCCAGCGCCATAAGCTGGTGTCAGTCCCACGCTCCCCGAGCGTGAACGACATCATTGATGAGTTCCTAGCCACGAGAAAGAAGAAGGACAAAGTAACCATTGAGATCATTGAAAGCCTGCGCCTGTACTTCTCCCGTGCGCTCGGGACGATCCTTCTGTATCGGTTCGAGCGACGCCAATACCAAGGCCTGGTGGCGGAATCGTCGAACGAATCGCAGGAAGGGAGCCCTGGAATCGATGTTTGCAGCGTGTATGGTGCCGAGCATTTGCTAAGACTCTTCGGTAGGTTGGAGTGCATGCTGGATAGGATAGCTGCCACCTGTCTTACATTGCCTGGCCGTGTCGCACTTCAGTGAAGCTACCGCACTTGCTGTCGGGGGCCATCATGGCTTCCTCGGAAATGGCGACTGTCCAATCGAAGCTCAGCGAAGTTTTGAAGTACGTTCGTGTTCAGCATTTTGCCTAACGCGTACCTCTCACAGTGGTGGGCCCTTAGGTTCCTTGTCAAGCATCAGACCAAGTTCTTCGAGGGTGAGAGTGCCTACTGCGAACCTTCCACGGAGTACCTCAAGCTCGCTCTTGGAGCGAAGGCAAAATAAACTACACCATCCATTTATGTTCCAACGATTACTGTATCGAAAACAAAACCGCACCATCACGCAAACCCGGCCCCACCACTCGCTACGAGTCGTAGCCTACGACACAGGAAAAACGTCATCCGTAGCCCACGCATTGTTTTCTCGCAGCTCAATCTCCTCCTCCGGCGACAAGTCGTTCTCGATGACAAAGAAGGACCGAAGCTTCTCATCGGGCACGCCCTTGAGCCCGGTTGCAATGCAAGCACAGATGAGCTTCACAAGGGGGTGGATCAACATGAAGTGACTCGCCGTGAGCAGGTGAAACAGCTGCCCCGCTGGCATTGAGATGAACTCGGCATCCCACTCCGACACACTCTCCGCAAGGTCTTTGGACGGAAGGGGCTGTGAGTTGTCACAACGCACCCACAATGTGAACACACACAATATCACGCAGATATATCATCGCGGCAGCACTGCAACCACACACGCGCCAGCGTGACGAGGGTATCACGCACCGTGACGATTGTGGCGGGCGGATGCTTGGCATGGTGCTTCATGTACCGAACAATGAGTCCAAGCACTTCACCGTTTGCTACAACAATCGGCATAACTTCATCCGCGTCATCCTCGTCAAGATCATCCGCTGGTGCAGGACGTGAGTGAGACACTTGGAAGCGTTGATAGACACAACTACATGCCACACAGTACGCACCCCAATGCGACTTTAGCAGCTCGGACAGCTGGCACTCTTTGCGAGACAGTTTGAACTGCTTCCCATCAGATGACTGCAAAGTAAGCGTGATACCGTCATCCTCTTCGAGCGCGGTCTTGCTTTCGTCCGCCATTGCTTCCAGCCCCGCCGTGACAAAGGAAGGTTCTCGTGCGCGCGAAGCCGCGACTCCAAATCAATACACATTGTTTGTGGTAGTTTTGTTAACATTGCGGCGCGAGTTCCTGCTGGGTGGTGCAGCAGGAAAAAGAACAGTGGTGTCATCAGGTTCCGACCGTGCGACCACACCTGCAAACATGGATGACACAAAGCCGGATGGCGGATCAGATGAAACAAAGGTTGTGCTGGTGAGCATGGAGGGGGACAGGTTTGAGGTTCCTTTGAAAGTTGCACAGATGTCGGATCTCGTCAAGACCATGATTGACCCCGAGGAGCTCGGTGCGTCGTGCGCGCCTGTTGCAACCTTTCTCTCCAACCGTTCCGTAACCTTGACGCTGCAATGCAGATGATGATGATGAAGATGATCACGAGGTTCCACTCGTCAACGTCAAGCGCCATGTGCTGGAGAAGGTGATCGAGTACTGCACCCACCACGTCGACAGCCCTGCCAAGGAGATTCCAAAGGTGTGATGCGCGTGCTGCCTTGACTGTGGTTTCGGGCGTGCTTGGCCCACTTCGCTGACTTCCGCCTGTTTCATTGGCGTGCATCAACAAACGGTTGTGTACGCAGCCGCTCACATCTGCCGACCTTTCAACGCTCGTGTCCGAGTGGGATGCCGCTTTCGTGTCTGTGGAGCAAGAGTTGTTGTTTGAGCTGATCCTTGCTGCAAATTACATGGACATCCGTCCACTGCTGGACCTGACGTGCTCCAAGGTCGCTTCCATGATCAAGGGAAAGACCCCCGAAGACATCCGTCGCACCTTCAACATCGAGAACGACTTCACACCGGACGAGGAGAACCAAGTGAGAGAGGAGAACAAATGGTGCGAGGATTCGTAGAAACAACAGCGCAGAACAGACGACCCTTCTTCCACGTTTCGTATCTACACCCTCTTCTACTCTTCTGTCGCTACCGCCAGGTCGTCAGAATCTGAGTCTGATCCCCCTTCCAGCCAATCTCCAAACGCGTCTAGTCGCTTCAGCTCTTCTTCCTCCGCCTCTTTGTCCTGCTGCGCAGCGACTGAAGATGGCGCGTCCCTGTGGCATGTCACACAGTGCGGCACCAAGCGATTAGAACCCGCGATTAGAACCCGCCCTTGCCACGCACAAGAAGCGCTGCCACGCCCGCCACACCTTTCACTGTAGTTGGTCACGCCATCCCAGAACTCGCACGTCAACTTGCGACCGCCGAGGAACCGGCCATTCATCTTGTCGACGCAGTGCTTTGCGGCGTGGCCCCTCTTGAATTTGATGACAACGGCACCGTCAACACGGTGCGCAAACACCTTGACCTGGGCAGGTGCAATACGGACACGTGAGTCGACGCGCTGCAGGCAACACCAGCGAGATGGATGCACGCACGTTGTCCACATCCCCAAGCTTGGAACACTCAGCCTGTACGTCATGCTCTAGCTCTACAATATCCTCTTTGGCCTCTTCGCCTACAATGCCGGGCATGAGATGAAAAATAAACGAGCGAACGACGCACACCATCGAATCGTGAAGAAGCTCACCAGTGAATTCGGAAGGATCAAACACATTCTTCAGAACCACGATCTTGAGTTGAAGTGTGTCATCTTCTTGTCCGTCGTCGGCCCAGGACAAAGCAGCTTGTTGTTTCAAGAACAGCATCTGCGACACCAGAGGTGAACTACCATCCCACCGCTCCAGGAAACATGCAAGAAACGGCACCTTTGCAGCCCGGTCTTCTTTCGTCAGCTTCTTTTTCTCTCGTGGCGCCACAGACGCTTTCTTCTCAAACACGGCCTGCTTCACCGACAGCTGAAAGCTGCGGAGCAGAGGTGCCGGTGAGCCATGCACAGACAAGGCAACACAGGTCTGACGCACCCGTCACGAATCTCTCTTTCATCCAACAACGTCTTCGCCAATTCCACAGACGCAGCTTTCAAGTAGCACAAGCTGGCGTCTCCCTGAAGACAGGACCAACATTGAGGACATGTGCGAGATGCAGCAGACGTCTGCAATCCCACAGTGTACCTTACAAAGCCCATCAGACCCGCGGTATATCTTCACCTTTGGTCCTTTGGTCGCAAAGTCCATCTTGATAATCCCACACCGTTTGAAGTGGTCTGCAATCTCTTCAACAGTGACATCCGGGGGAAGTCCCGTCATGTACACCCACGTGTTTTCCTTGGTCGCCTTGAACCCCTTCTTCTTCTTTTTCTTCTTCTTTTTCTTCGCAGCCTCTGCCTCGGCCTCTTTGCCGCTGGACTGCTCGGCGCCCAACCGGGGTTTCTTTGCACTTCCTTCAGCTGCGCCTTCCGAAGCGCCAGCGCCACTGCCAGTTTCTGCTTGACCAGCTACACTCGTCTCTGGTCGCTTCCTTTTGGTCCCGCCCACTGTAGGACTACCACTCTTGCTCTCGTGGCTTGGACTTTGCAAAGCTCCTTGGAGCGCCTTCTTCAACGACGGGACTTCAGCGACTGGCTTCCATTCCTTCATCCCTGCAGTCCACACCAGGCTGCAGCCGTCGACGACCCCTGCTCCGAACAGCTCAGATAGTTCAGCCACATGGGCCGTTTGCTGCTTGCGGGAACGATCCAAGTAGGTGAAATAGTCTTGATTAACTGCACCAGCATTGCTTGCACTGTGCTGCTGCCTGGTAGGGAAATCAGATGCTCCGGGAATGTCCGTGTCACCAATCGGAACCCAGCCCGCCATGCCTTGTTTCCAGACGACCGTGCCCTTGAACACCATCCCCTGTGATGCGAGGAGAGCGAACCCATCGGCAGCAACAGGGCCCTTCCGCTGATTTGACGCATCCACATAGAACCACTCCATGGCCACAAACCCACGGCACTGAGCACCACCACCCCAGCACTGCACGGTGACGCACAATGCAGCGAAGACACAGAGACCGTTCCGTGGTGAAGTATATGATGCAAGTATGTGTATTCGTTCAATCCGGCTGTGCTTGGAGTTTGAAGTACACCAAAGCGCTCTCGTGCGTATCGACACCTCGCGGCAGCATGTCCACGAATGGTAGGGTTGCAAAAGCGGGGCGCCGCTCTGGCATGACGCAGGGCGGTTTCACTGGTGCCGGTGATAGCACCGCGGAAACGTCACGGCGTGGGGATGACGCGCCGCCGCGCAAGGCAACCGGCTGGGGAAGTCCCGGTGACGGCGACGCCGGCCAAGCGTTCGCGCCGAAGGCAGGGCGAAGGGCTGGCCGTGGTCGTAGCAGCAATGCCGGTGGAGCTGGGATGGGTGGTGGCGGAGGAGGAGGAGGAGGAGGTGGCTGGACCACGTCGTCGTCCGAGCCCGTCGCGCATCAAGAAAGGTGAGGTGGCTCGACGCCGTGTCCTTTTTGTTTTGTGAGACGTCGGTCTGGAAGGAGGCTCACCGGTTGGCATTTCTCTCGGCAGCAAAACGCGCCATAACAGACACTTCATGGATGAGGCCGATGACGGCGGTTCGTGTCGCGTGCGTAGAGTGCTTTCCGCCTTCCTCATCGTTGTTGCACTGCCGCGCAGTTATCCAAATCATTCCTGACCTGGAAAGCGAGGAGGAGGAGGACTTGACAAAACAAGGTCAGGAGCATTGCCAACGCGTGTATTTTGTTTGTTTGTTGTTGGCTCAAGTGCAGCGTGAGATACTCTGTCGTATTCACGGTTGCATGTGTGCGGGCTCAGTTGCCAACGCGCCGCGGAATGTCAATCGCCGGGTGCAAACGTTGCGAGAGCTGGACGATGACATCAAGTACACAGTTCCAAGCGCCACGGTGCGCACACCCCAACATCTATTTGCTTGTTGATCCAATGCTGACATGCTTCGTTTGTTCTTTGTGCACTTTGCGTCAGTCGGGTGGCATCGATCTTTCCTTGCTCACGGGCGCACTGTCCCCGTCAGAATCGGTACGTTTGTGCGCGATATCTGATTGATGATGATGAGTCTCATCATTGCACATGCTTGTGTGTGTCTACCTTCCTTCTGACGTATGTTTGTGTGCGTGTGTTGCCGCTCTACAGTTGCAAGAAGCAGACAAGCACTGGGAGTTTGACACTCTCTTGCAGCAAGTAGCGCAAGCGATGCAAGCAGACATCGACAAACTGGAGGCAGAAGATGGTGATGACGCACCCGCATCACGGTAGAGCATAACGGAGGCACGAACAAATACAACACTTGCTCTATGTGTGTTCTTCAAACGCTGTCGCAATAGAAGACGCCAAATTAATCACCATGTGGCTCCAGTGTTCCGGAACCGCAACGACGTCTCCAGGCATCTGCAGCGCCACCTTGTACGTCGGTGCGTGGAGCGCATTTTCCTCATCACGCAGTGCTTCAAACAACCAAGTCAGTGGATGCTGTCGCGAAAAGAAGGATGACCCTCCTGGTGGCTGCATGATCCACAGTTTGCAGCCCCACACCTGCTCGCAACACATAACACCACGTTACATGGTACATTCGTTTTGTTGGCGGTGGAACAGCAACCACAGGACCCAAGAACGAACCAGTGAATTGAAAGCACGGCCGTGGAAATGCATGGGTGCACCGGACAGGGGAGGACCAACGATCCACTGTCGCAACGTAAACGAGGGTTCTGGCGAAGAAACAAGACCCCGAAGACTGCCAACACCATGTTGAAGTGCCCTGTGCACGCTGTCACGCATCTGCAACGCCTGGGCATCGAACACATATCGAGGCGGGTGTTTGCTGATTGCTTCCAGGTTGTCGTGAGAGAACCGGCTTTGCTCCATGTGGCCATTGACGAACTGTGAAAACGTCATGCGTTCCTGTGTGCCACCATACAGGTCCGCATGCGGCACGGAACTGGCTTTCACTTCCATGCTGCCGGCTGTTCGAAGCAGAGCTTCCCGCTCCCACTCTGTTCTGGCAGGCCAGTGGAGGCACCCCCCGCGGACAAGGACAGGCTGGCCTAGCGATCGATACGCCCTCACATATGATGCAAAGGAGGCGGAGGGGTGACCAGTGACCAAGTCAATCACGTCCACGTGGGCGTTTTGGTTTATCCAGCGCCGGTATGGCGCCTGAAGAAGGTTCACAACAGAGGCAGGGACCCCACCCCAGCCGCCATTCGCTCCGACGAGCCGAGACACAGACTCCGACAGATCTGGGCTCACATCACGGAGGATGTGGAACCCCACCGGGTCGGAGGCAGTCGTGTGCCCAACACTCTCCTCATCCAGCAAGACCCTGTGATCTGTTGCTGCAGCAACAGCGTCTACCGTTCGGCCAAACTCGTCCCGTGCATCCACTTGGCCACCTGTCTCCAGCCATGTGTCCATCGCATCCGTGAATCCACCCCGAGCCGCACCGTGTCCGCACAGACCCACTCCATCCTCACGAGAAACTCTGGTGCCATGGCTGTCATGAGAAGAGGTGGTTTGCTCCACAGCCCAGGCCTCAACCTCGAGCAAGAAGCGGATGACATGCGCTGGGCGGCCGTGACTGCATGCCAAGTATGCTGCCGTTGCATTGTGGGAATCGCGCACCTGAAACCACTTTGCAACATCAACTTTCGCTGCAATCGCTGCACGCACGATGAGCTCGATGTCTTTTCCATCCACAGCTGCGTTCAGGGATCGAAAAGAGAGCGACGTGGGCGTGTCAAGTGGGTCAGTGAACGGGCAGGCACTTAGACCCAGCTGCCGAAGAATTCGCGGTTCGCGCTGCGGCGCATCTGCCCCTTCTTCGCAACCAGTGGCATTTGCTCCCATGGGGTGCCATGAAAACCACCTCAGGAAAAAGTTTGCAAATCCAGCGGCTGAAGACTTGGCAACGACATGCAGCGCTGTCTGGCCGTACGCGTCCGGAATCGTCAAGCAAAGCCCCACGTCTTCAGGGCTCATGTATCTCAGAATTGCCTTCGCTGCAGCAAGATTCCGGGTATGCAAAGCCAGTACTATTGGGCACCCTCTCCCTGCGTCGAACCTTGGGTGCTTTGCAAGAACCCTCACAATCTTCAGATACGCCCGAAGCAGCTTCGTGTTGGACTGACCAGGAGAAGCTGCTTTCACGGCAGCTTCGTGGGACGCGTGGAGGGCAAAGTGCAATGCTGTTCTCATAGTGTTTGCAAGTTCTTCCTACAAGGGTGCCAACGCAAATCACCGACCGTAAGACAAGTTGCCTAACATCTTCGTGGCGGCAACTGAAGCACACGTACCGTCGCCTGCTCGGACTCTGGTACACGCTGCAGCATGCGCTGCACGGCGTCTACGCTTCCCCGAGCAGCAGCACGCATCAATGGCGTCACACGACTCACAACCTTGGCTTTCTTTCCGCTCCCAGCAGCAAAAACCACCCGCGGTGGCTTGTACGGCAGGTGCCAAGCGGGTGGATACAAGCGGGGCACTGTGCTCGTGCTGCCTTGGTTCTGCTCTCCGACCGAGCGACTTGCGGTGAAATCATGTGCTTCGGGCCACATCCACATGCCAATACATGCTACCAAGGCAACCAAGCCGCCTACAACCACCCATCGGGCTCCAAGGGCCATCCTCGCTGGACCGCGTCTCGGACCAGCACCAGCACCTCTTGCTCGTAAACTTCATCACGGATTTCCGAAAGTGGTGCTGTTTGCAAAATTACCATTCACGTCGCGGCGAGGCACGCCCAGAATTGGACGGGCAGCGCTTGTTGCTCTGGTCTCTGTGTCGCCGGCAGCTCGCAGTGCGTATCGTCGGTCTTCGTCTGCGTCTCACGCTGCGTTGCAATGTCTAAGCAAAGCGACGCAATCGAGAAGGATCTGCTCGCCGCTCTCAACCGTGATGGCGCCATTCCGGACTCCCTCGCCTACGCCGCAGCAGCTGGCGTTGACCATGAACGCCTCGTGGGCGTGATGCTCAGTCTCTCAGGCGACCGCTTCATCGTCATGACGCCTAAGACCAAGTCTGGTCTTGGTCTTACGGATGACGGCCAGCTTTACCTTGACGGGGGCTCTCCTGAGTGCCGTGTGTTCGCTGCCATTCCTGCGGAGGGTTCCATCGCACGCACGGAGGTCCAGGCGGCGGTTGGCAAGGCCATGTTTGGTGTAGGCTGGGGCCAGTGCATGAAGCAGCGCTGGATCAAGTTTGACAAAGCCACCAAAACAGTGTCACGGGCCAAGGTGGGCTGCTTGTGTGTTGTGCGCGTTTTGTGCGTTTTGTGCGTATGGCTGGTGTGTGGCGTGTGTGGCGTGCGCACTGGGTGACGCGGCCACTGCTGCAGGCTGAAGTGGAGGACGTCGTGCGTGGCAATCTGCGTGTTATCGCTGACGGCGGTGACTTGGCAAGCAAAGTTGTCAAGGATCTCAAGCGTCGCAAGATGGTCGTTGCCACGTACGGTTGATGGCAACGAGGCAGCAACGTCGTGTCAAGTATTGCTTTCATTGACGGGGCTCGTGTGTTGTGTCTGGCATCAGTTCGCGCACCTTCTGGAGCATCTCAAAGGGCGAGAAGTTTGCGCTAGTGCGCGAGAAGCTTGCTCCTTGCCTCAGCCGCACATTGCTAGATTCGTAAGTGCGATTCATCATGTTCTCGACCATGCAAGCGCTGCTCACATTTATCTTTTGTGTTCTTGTTTTCCTGTTTCAGTGGTGATTGGAAGAAGGCCAAGTTCAAGCCCTTGAACCTTGTTGCTCGCGGAAAAGAGATCGGTGGTGGGCATTTGCACCCATTGCTCAAGGTCCGCACAGAGTTCCGTTCCATGCTGCTGGAAATGGGCTTCGAGGAGATGCCCACAGCCAAGTGGGTGGAAAGCTCCTTCTGGAACTTCGATTCTCTGTTCCAACCTCAGAGCCACCCTGCACGTGACGCCCATGACACATTCTTCCTGACAGGTTGGTTTGGTGCCGCCTTGTTTTTCTTTTTTGTTTTTTTGCCTTGCGGGCCGGTGGTGAGCTCACACACTCCTCGTCACAGCGCCTCGTAACACCCTGCGGTTGCCTGAAGATTACGTCGAGCGTGTCAAAACGATCCATGAGGACGGTGGCCACGGCTCTATTGGGTGTGTGATGTTGCATGTTATGCTTGTTTG
>Ga0213833_1002463_pt1 | contig 11979 bp, 13 predicted proteins | sample SWATP21_FD_160575 | JGI IMG/M metagenome (GOLD analysis project Ga0213833, IMG submission 160575) | Coastal seawater microbial communities from Marineland, Florida, United States - SWA TP2 #1 | ecosystem: Environmental > Aquatic > Marine > Coastal | place: USA: Florida | collected 2016-08-14
GCTGCTGCACCTTGGGGATGCGAGTGGAGCCACCGACAAGAACAATCTCGTCGACCTCGTTCTTCTTCAAGTCAGCGTCGGACAGAACCTTGGTGACAGGCTTCAGGGTCTTCTTGAACAGGTTCAAGTTGAGCTCCTCGAAGCGGGCACGGGTCAGGGTCTCAGAGAAATCGATGCCATCGATGAGAGACTCGACCTCCAGACGGGCCTGGTGCTGCGAAGACAGGACGCGCTTCACACGCTCCACCTCGCGGCGCAGCTTCTGCATGGAACGCTTGTCGGACTTGATCGAGACACCATTCTTGCGCTCGAACTTCTTGATGAAGTAGGCCATGACACGCTGGTCGAAGTCTTCGCCACCCAAATGCGTGTCACCGTTCGTGGCAAGCACCTCGAACACACCGCTGTCGATGGTCAGCGCGGTGACATCGAAGGTACCACCTCCAAGATCGAAAACGAGGATGTTCTGCTCACCACCCCTCTTGTCCAAACCGTAGGCAATGGCGGCGGCGGTGGGCTCGTTGATGATACGGCGCACGGTCAGACCGGAAATGGTGCCGGCGTCCTTGGTAGCCTGGCGCTGGGCGTTGTTGAAGTAGGCGGGCACAGTCACAACTGCGTCGGAAACGTCGTAACCGAGGTACTGCTCGGCGGTGCTGGTCATCTTGCCCAGAATCATGGCGGACACCTCTTCCGGGGCGAAGGTCTTCTCCTCATCCTTCACCAAAACAGTGACGTAAGGCTTGCCCTTCTTGTTGGTGACCTTGAATGGCCACAACTTCTTGTCGTGCTGGACGGTCTTGTCGGTGAACTTGCGGCCAACGAGGCGCTTCACGTCGAAGACGGTGTTCTCGGGGTTCACGGTGGCCTGGTTCTTGGCGGCATCACCGATCAGGCGCTGCCCCTTGTCCCACGCCACGTAGGACGGCGTGATGCGGTTACCCTGGTCGTTGGCGATGATCTCCACACGGCCGTTCTTGTACACACCCACACACGAGTACGTGGTGCCCAGGTCAATACCGATGACTGTACCCATGGACGCATCTTCCTCATCTTCGGCGTGCACGCTGGCGACGAGCGCCAGCGCGACCACAGCGCAGACCACGAAGGTGGTGCGCATGCTTGCTTGCGACCGACACACAGGGGGCAGCAAGATCCGCTTGGGATGTGCTCGGGGAAAGGTGGGTGTGAAGAGAGTGAAGTGCGACGAAGCCGCGCGTTCGTGGAGGAGGGTTTGCGCTTTTGCGAACAACGTGGCACGCAGGCTGCGTGACGCAGCGGCGCGATTTGGCACGTGCCGCACGTGTGACGTGCGCCGCACCACTGCACGCAGCAAGTGCTAAAACGAATACACATACACCATATTCTATCTTGTGGCATATCAAAATTACCATGTGCAGAATGGCGCGAGGCGGGCTTGAAAAACTGGCGCGAGCGCCCTCATCACGCACGAAGGCAGGTTTGACAGCAACAGGTTGTAGGTCTGGGCTGTGGTCCCAGTTGCCCTTCCACTGCTTTCATCCGTGCCGTGTGTGGTACGTGCTTTGATTGCTGTGGTTTGGGTTGAAGGGGCGCGTTTGGACCGGGGCCTGCCTCCCCACACCACTGCAGCACCCCGAGTGGTATCCTAGTGGTGTGCTGCATGTCTGGCTCCGTTTGCACGACCAAGGGCAACGAAAGCGCTGCACCGTGTTAGATAGAGTCGCGTGTTGTCGCAATGGTTCTCAAGACTGCAAAGGATGGTACGTTTGGGAGAGCGTCGGACATCATTGGCGGCAAGCTCCTCACCCACGGCGCATCATACTTTCCAGAGTTTGGACGTGTGTACAAGGGCATCGTGAAGCAGTGTGAAGAGGGCTCCACGGTTTCCATCTTTGTGGCTGCGGACTGTGACGGCATCTGTGCATGCAGGATTTTCACGGTTCGTTGGGTTGGGGGCGCGTGACGGTTCAAATGCTTGTCTCACCCTGCGCCATCCCCACCCTCGTGTTGCGGATCGCCTTGGCTACATGACAGACGCTTCTGCGACACGACACTGTCCCCTATAAGGTGACTCCAGTCGCGTCATACGGCGACTTGTTTGATGGTGTGCAGCAATTGATCGAAGCTGTGGAAGAGGACGAGGTGGGCAGTGAGAGTTGGGCGTGAGTGGTGTGGAGGGTTGCTGACTTGGTGTGTCGTGTGTGCAGCATTGCAATGTCGTGATGATCAACTGTGGAGCCACAGCAGACCTCACTGCCTTGAAAATCCCTGAGACCCTGACTCTCTATGTGATTGACTGCCACAAGCCTTACCACCACGCCAATGTGCACTCACCGGGTGGACCGGGTGGTGTGGTGCTCATTGGGGATGCAGCACAATCGCTCGCCGAAGTCCCCACCACGGAGGATTTTGACGGCTCGGATTCACAGGAGGACGAAGAAGACGATTATAGCAGCGGCGACAGTAGTTCAGACTCAGATGACGAGGTTGGGGTACTGGAGGCTGACTCAGACTCACCCAGCGCCACCCTCAGCGGCAACAAACGGAGGCGGCACCATTCTCGACGCGCAAGGCGGTGCGTTGCGTCATGTGGTTGTGTGATGCAGTGGTGTGTCAACGGATCGTTGCTGCTGTCGCTTCCGCTGTTGGGCGCCTTCTTACGCTGCCGCTCTGCATCGACACCTCTGCGCAGCCCTGTGAGTCGACGACGCTTGGCGTATCAGTACTACGACGACGGCAACTTCTTTGGCGAGCCTGTTGCGAAGCTGGCGTACCAGCTCGCCAGTGATTTAAACGTCGCGCGGAATGATTTGCTGTGGCTTGCCATCGTCGGCATCACGTCACAGTACCTTCAACAGCGGCTCTCACACGACGCTTACTCATCCATGTTGGATTTTTTGAACATGGAGGTTGCGACGCTCAATGCGGGTGGCGCAGCCGATGGCATTGGCGGGCCCACCGGGTCACATGGCAGGATTAGATTCTTGGAGAAAGAGTATCGCTTCATGTTGTACCGGCACTGGTCGTTGTATGACTCGATGTATCATTCAAACTACGTCGCAGCAAAACTACGCGTGTGGCAGGATGATGGTACGCTTGCCCTGGTGGGCGTGTGTTTGGCTGTGAGGATCATGACAAGTGGGTGCTGACTCCCGCTTTGTTGCGCCGTCTCCCTCACCTGGTTGCCATCATCACCAGGGAGGGCCAAGCTGGACAGACTTCTTGCGCTGATGGGAATCCCGAAGCGGTTGTGCCAGCAGCGCTTTTCGTACATGCCACAGGACCAGCGTCGGCGATTGAAGGAGAAAATTGAGGTGCACGCAGGAAGGTTCGGATTGGATCGGCTATTCTATGGCTCCTTTGAGCTGCGCACAGGTTCGTCACACCCCACGGGTGGCGCAGTGTGCAAGAAGCGTGCACATGCAGCTGACATGTACGTACACGCACATGTGTGTTTGCTTTCACAGGATACAAGAACCCGATCAGTGCTGCGGACGTAGCGCACGCCGTCACAGCACTGCTCGAGTGTGCCAACCTGTCAGACGCGATGCGTGCGAAGGCACAAGCCAACAAGGCCAGCGCTGCCGGTGGCGTTGGTGGTGGCAATGGAACCGCGGGTGGTGCAGGCGCAGGCGCAGGTGCTGGCGCCACAGCTGGTGCGGGTGCCGGTGCGGCCGCGTCTGCCTCTGCCGACAAGAAGGATGTGCCGACCTACTCTTGGGCAACCAACTTCACAGCCGCATACGAAGCACTTGGATGGTTCGTCACCACGCAACCAGTGCTGTGTGTTGACACTTTGTCAACTTTGTCCCGTTCACCATTGCGAACTGTGGAGCCTTACACCCCCATGTGTGTCTGTGGCGTACAGGAATAGATGGTCCCTTCTGCAGCAAGGAATCGAACATGCCATGAACCTGCAACGTGCAGTTGTGAACCAAGGCGTGTCCCTTGTGGAGAAGAACAACATCTCCTACGTGCGCGTGTTCCGCCACGCACACCTCAAGAACCTGTCTCCCATTGACTTGCAATTGTTCACACAACCCATGGCCCTTGCGCGGCTTGGGCGGTTTTTGGTAGACACCCACGTGGAACGGAACGAATGGGTCAGATCACGGGCTGTTCCGTTGTTGTTGTTTGCGCATGATGAAAGCCGTGGGACTGTGCTGGCGTCCGCTACGTCGTGCAATCAGAGCGGTGTGGTGCACAAGAGGTACGTTTGTGTTGTGCTGTGCTGTGCTGTGCTGTGCTGTGCTGTGCTGTGCTGTGCTGTACTGTGCTGTGTGCCGTTGTGAGTAGCGTTGCGTTTGTCCTGGTGGGTTGGCTCACCTGTTGCTTCGCACAACAGCAAATTTGGGTTGTTGTTCCAAAACGTTGCCCAAGTCATGGAAGCCAACTATCGCTTGAACTGGTTCGACACCACCATCATGGAGATGGCGGAGGAGGACTGTGTAACGTTCGTGGAGCAGCTTCACTTCATCATGAACCAACGCGGACAGCGATGAATGCGCATGGCGCCTGCCGCGTCCGCAGCAGTCAGTGGCTCGGAAGATGACAAACTATTTCTGAAACCTGAGTCGTTGGTGATGGTTGTGTCGCGCGTCCATGAGAGGGGAGTAGATGGGGCGTTGCTTTTGGGGTTCTGCATGTGTCCACTGGTTGATAGCAAAAATGTAATGTCAGTTGGACGGTACAAACCACTGCCACCGTTTTGGCGGCTGCATCGCAGTGGAATCGTCTTGGTGCCTCTCCACACACGCTGCCAGACCGTCCCAATGCCTACAGGTCTAGTTCATCCAGCTCGTCTGAGGGCGGCCGCGACCTTGTTGCCAACGGCGACAGCACGGACGGCTTCTTGGACCGCGGCGGCAGAAACGCGGCTTGCACAGCCCGAAGCTCGTCCGTTGTGAACGGCGGCGGCGGCGGTTGCTCACCTGCTTCGCTCCAAGCACGCAACGCCTCAAATAGTTGCTTCACGGCCGCCACGTCTTCCTCAGACAACAGCTTCAGTGCCAAACCAAAGCGGTTCACCTGAGACAGGGCACGGAGAACCCGCAAGCACCACAGTGCGTGCTTGTCCGGCCCAGGTGCCGAGGCGGCGGTCGAAGAGTCGTCCGTTGTGCACTCTGCCTTGGCATCGCCCTCTCCCGCAGCAGCAGCGGCCGCACTATTTGCTTGTCTATGAGGAAGGCATTTGGCCATGGCCCCGACTATCTCGCCAAGAATCGTGCCGTCCAGCTCTGACTGCAGCACCTTGAGCACCCGCTTGGAAGAAAACCGATTCAGGTACCTGCGGACCAGCAAGAGACGTTATGATGTTGGCTCTCCCCGTCATGTGTCGTGTGTCGAGGCAGCCTGCCACTTTTTGCGTCTGAATGGCTCACCTGTATCGCGTTTCTGGCGTGGTGCAGTGCCTTCGCCACTCCCGCTTGAACTCCATCGCATTCTTGGCAGGCTTGGTAGCGGGCCCATCGGTCCTAAACTTTCGTGGTTTCATGGCTTTGGAGGGCACCTTGGCACCCGTGCGGTCGATCTTCGAGATGGCGCGGTTCCGTGCGACCTTGTCACCCTTGTACCGGCGAAACGCGCCTTCAAATTCCTTCGTCGTCACGGGCTTCAAATCAGCCGCCAACACCCTCTGTACCACACAGTACCAGGTAGGCAAGGCATAGGTGAGTTATCGCGCATGGACTGCACGGGCGTTCCGCAACGCAACACCTGCGAGGGTATGGGGGGGACAAGCACTGTGCAACAGACACACGCACCTGCCGAAACTCTTCATAACTTCCAGTGGAATGAACCGCCTTCTTTTTCACCTCATCAACCAGCACGCGCTTCTCCTCCACCTGCACTGCTGTTGCCAGCTCCTTCTCCAGAGTCTTCAAGTCGAAGTCACGCGCCATGGTGGGGGAAAGCGTCACAGGAGAAACGTGCCTGCAGCGCCGCAGCGGACTTCACCACGCACGAAAGCGCTTCATAATAAGTATCATCACAAGATGTCGTACATTTGTTTATAATTGTCGCCATTGTATTTGTTGCTCTCGCTTGGCATGGTGTGAACGCCCCCAAGTCGTGCTCAGATTGCCTCGTATCCGCCGTGGTTCGTGTTCGGTGTCCACCTACGCTCTAGCCAGAGAGCCCCCAAACTGATACAAGACTTGTTGTAACCCGGGATTCAGTGAGCTGGCTGCTGCTGCGGTCACATCCGCCTCCTCGCCACCATGTTCAGCTTCAACACCAAGAAGCAACCAAGCGCGAAAGACCAGGTGAAGGAATGGAAAAAGAAGATCAGGTCGGAAAAGCGAGGGTTAGATCGACAAATCCGGAGTGCGTGAGTGTGTAGCAATCGTGGTCTGGGGGTGCCGGTCCTGATAGACGCCCGGCGTGTGTGTGCGTGTGTGTGTGAACGGCAGAGATTGAGCGGGAAGAAATGAAGGTGAAGCGCGAGATCAAGAAAGCCGCAAAGAAGGTACGCAGCCCCCTTGGACCCTCGTTGGGTGTTTGTTGCTTGTCATAGCGCTCAGCCAATATCCTTGTTGCGCCCTGCACGACGTGGTGGTGCCGGCGGTGGGGTGTGTCCAGGGTAACACCGATGTCGTGAAAACGTTGGCGAAGGAGCTAGTGAGTGCCGCCTGCCCTTCAGATGCGCACACAAGCGCTGTGATATGTGACGCGTGGTGTGATTTGTGCCTCCCTGTCGCTACCCGTTCCTGCAGGTCCGCTCCCGAAAAGCGAAGAATCGCATTCGCATCTCTGCCGTCACACTGAACTCCGTTGAGCTGCAGCTCACGCAAAACTACGGTGTGTGCGGCTGTTGTTTCCCTTTTTTTCTTTCCTTGTCCCGTGTTGCACCCCCATACCTGACACCCTCTCTCGATGCTGGGTGCGTGGTGTTGTGCGTGCAGCTATGACCAAGGTTGCAGGGGCCATGAAGGCTTCGGCGGGTGTCATGGAGTGCATGTCTAGGTGCGTGTGCTGGGTGCTGTATCGGCGTCCGGGCAATCTCCACCGTTTGACCAAGAAAACGCCTTACTCACCCGGCTGTCGTGAGCTTCAGCCTTGTAAAGATGCCAGAAGTGGCTGCCACCATGCGCACGATGGCCATGGAGATGGAGCGCGCAGGGCTCATTGAAGAGATGACGTCCGATATGATGGAAGACATGGATGAGGGGAGCTTGTCCGAAGAAGCTGAGGATGAGGTGTCGAAGGTGATCAACGAAATCCTTGTGGGCAAGTTTGCTGACACAGGAGCTGTACCCTCTGCAAGACCGGTTCGTCATTGGCACTCTTCATGCGTCAAGTACCCGCACTGCGAGTGTACTGTTGCACTGGTCATCCTCACGGCGTGTGGTTTTGGGTTGGGTTGGGTTGGACGTACTTTGCTTGCGACAGGCTGCTGCGGCACCAGTGGCGGCACCAGCTGCGGCGGTTGGAGGGAAGGAGGAAGAAGACGGCGAACTTGCAGAGATGCGCAACCGTTTGGCTGCCTTGGAGGGGGTGTAGTGTGGGGTGCTTTGCACAATGAGACGACGCCAAGATGCTGAACATGTGCTTTCACATTCGTTGTTCCGCTGTGATACCCATCCACATGAGGGAAAGGAGAAAACATGCACCCATGTGCAGCAAAACCCGCTTCACAGCAACGCGGTCACTTTGCGTGATGGCACTTCTGTTTTCCAGCCAGCAACATTGCGTCTGTACATGTGATGTCGCCACGGCGTCACGCACTATGTTTGCAGAGGACTCGGGAGCAAAAAAACACTACTCTGCAACCAACAACGTTCGCACTGCCTCTTCCGCAGCATCTGGCATCTCCATCAACCTGGAACCCAGCGTGATGTCACGTTACGTCACAGTTAGCGCGGCACATGGCATGGCATGGAGAGGAAGACTCGGAACGAGTGCGGCAGCACCGCACGACACGACACGCACCAAAGCAGCACTTGGGAGTCTCGCGGCGCCAGCAGGTCAAGCACCGCACAGAAGAACCCCGAGCCCGCCGGCCCTGTTGCATTCCGTGGTGGGGTCGAGCTGTCTGGCGTCTGATCCGAGTCGGGGGTGCACACTGACGAGATGGAGCGCCAGCGCATGTCCACGCGATCGCGCAGGTCGCGCAAAAAGCGCCCAAACTCGATGAGCATCTCGTTCGACTCTTGGTTGTCGTCCTCCTCCTCATCCCAGTCATCCCAATCATCCCAATCCGAGCCAGACTGGTGTGCGGCAGTGGGGGCACACACCGAACTCACATTCGCCGTCAGCCATCAACCGGTACGCCACTCACAAGCATGCCACCTCTTCCGGCGCACACCCACCCACACGCCAAACACACACACACCACCCCCAGCACGTACCCCTTCTTCTTCTTCATCATCGTCCTCCTCGTTGGCACTGAAGCCACCAGACTCGACGTCCGCGCCACTGCTTGTCTCAGCACTGGGGTCCGCGGCACCAACTCGAGCATCCTCTTCACTGGCATCAGCCTCGCCACCGCCCAGCGTGGCGGCAGTAGGCTCCGCAGGAACCGCGATGGTCGCGGCGTCACCACCGTTGTTGTTGCCGCCGACGCCAGATGGCGTGGGTGATGACGACGGCTCGTCACCAAGCATCCGCCGCTCCCCCATAGACGCAGCAGCGTCGGGGTGTGCGCCGCCTGTTGTGACGGCACCACCAGTGGCGGCGGTGGGTGGAGTGGCGACAGCGCCGCCAGCGGTCGTGCCACCGGGTAGGGTCGCTGTGGCCGTTGCGGCGGCTGGCGTGGCCCTCGGAGATCCGGCTAGGTCGTCATCGCCCTCCTTCGCCTCCTCTTGGATGTCGTCCAGGTGGCCCCGTGACGGGTGGGGTCGGCGTGCGATGGCAGAGATGCCAACCTGTTGAGTGGCGTGATGTGACGTGATGTGACGTGACAAGACACATGTCAATGCTGACACACAACAACAACAACAACAACAACAACAACAACAACAACAACAACAACAACAACGCAGCCACAACAGCTGGAACAATCCCACAACACACCAACAACACTGACGTACGTCCAACATGTCCTCCTCCAAGCTCAACGCCTTGGGACGAGAGGCGCTCTTGGTGAGGCGCACGCCAGAGGACGGTGGTGGTCCACGCCACACCACACCGCTGGAGACGTGAGACGACGGGCTCTGCGGAACGGCGCCTGACATGGAGATCGGAGACGGGATGTGGTGCGCGCGTGCAGCATTGAACGACGGGACAACCGATGACGCAGGCGCGTACACGCGGTCCACCGCAAGGCTGGCTTCAATGCTCAACGCGTCCGCCGTCGGTGTGACGAGCGCCTCCACGTCGGAGCCCGTGTCCTCGCCGCTACTGGCACCGATGCCCGCGCCCATGCCCATGCTCACTCCTCCGCCGCCAACCTCTTCATCATCCGGCACTGCAACCACCAGCCGCGGACGCTTCGTGTTGACCGGGGCTTTGGGTGGCAGGGCAGCGGTGTGGTGCGGCGCACCACCGCCGGTGCGAGACTGTGCCGCCAGGAGGTGTGCCGTGCGTGGTGGAGCCCTGTTGGCAGCGGTCGGCGCAGATGAAGATGAAGGGGCAGCTGCTGCAGCCGCAGCAGTAGTAGCGGCGAGTGAACTGGGCGCGCCACCACCACCACCACCACCACCACCACCACCGGTCGTGGTAGTGGTAGTGGTAGTGGTAGTGGGTGTCTTGTTGTCAACGGCAGCAGGCGAAGTAGCAGCCGAACGCGCACCACCCGGAACAGGTGGTGGGGTCACACCATTTGGGGGTGCTGCCGAGGGTGGCGAGGAGGCGGTGGCACGACTGGCTCCCGGAGGTGGCGGTGATGCTGCTGTGGGTGTGGAGGCAGTTGCTGCGAGCGGCGGGGCTGGGGGCGGCATGGGAGTGGGGTGTGATGGCGTGGCTGGGTCAGAAGGGCGGGGGGCAAGTGTTCATGGTGAGCTATGTGACGGAACGACGAACGTGAAACACCACATCCAGCACCCACACATCCAGCACCCACCCACCCACACACACACACACGTACCGTCACCACGACGCTCCACACGACCTACACCAACCTCACCACGGAGCCCATCACCAGTACCAGCGCCGCGCAGTCCTGTCTCTCCTGAAAAAGGCGCGGCGCCATCACCTGCACCTGCACCTGCACCTGCACTACCTGCACCTGCACCCGGCTTGGCCGTGAACCCCACGGGTGACCCGGGGTGAGGCGGAGAGGCACATGCGGCGGAGGCAGAGCCGGCACCTTGCTGTTGCTGCTGTTGCTGCTGTTGAAGTTGCTGGGGGCTGCCGATGACGGGACCACTGGAGGCCACCTCTGGTTGAGCGTGGGCGGGTGCGATGGACGGTTGCGCAGCCGCAGCGGCGAGGAGCGACCGTGACGAGGCGCTGTGGGCGGAGCACAATGAGCGCAACGAAACGTGTTTGCGCACGCGCAGTGGACGGATGATGGAACGTCCCACCACCGGCGCTGCGGCGGTTGTGTCAGCAGCAGCAGCAGCAGCAGCGCCGCCGATGTCGCTGTCCTTTCCACTGGGGCGATCCGCGCCCGAATTAGAACCACCAGGACCTGAGGTCACGTCAGCGCTCGACGGGGTGGCGTCCCCACCCCAGAGTGCATGCGCTGCTGGCGACTGCTCCGCCTCGGCCGCCGCACCGCCACCCGCACCGCCACCCGCACCGCCACCCGCACCAGCGTTGGCGGCACTGAACAGCGAGGAACACCGCAGTGCGACGGCGAACAACACCTGGAGCAGCACGGCGGGGGCAAGGGACTCGGCGCACACGTGCTGCATGATCAACAGCACACCTCGCAACACAGGTGCCTCCATGGCGGGCGCTTGCAGCAGCCGACCAAGCCGGAGCGCAACCAGGGTGCAGGACGCCAAGACACGGCGGTGTGTGCGCACGATCGTGAGCGGCTGCGGCTGCTCCAACGTCAGTGTGGGCAGCACGAGGTCGCCACTGCCACCCGACGACGAGGAGGAGGAGGAGGCCGAGGCCGAGGGTGAGGAGGAGGGTGAGGAGGAGGAGGAGGAGGAGGAGGAGGAGTTGTTCAGGATGCGCAGGAGGCGCGGGTGGAGGCGCAACATGGCTTCACTCGCCGCAGCGTGCAACTCCGCGTCGACCGCGTCGTCGGCCGCCGCCGCCATCTCTGCCCCCGGGTCCCCGAGGCGAGCAGCAGACGACCCCAGCGCAGTGTCGTCCAAGGACGCCGCCGTGGTGCTGGTGACCACCACCGCATGGGCGTGGGGGTGGTCAGGCGGGAACACAAACACGCGTCCAGACGCATGGCGCGGTTGACGACTGCCAGCAGGCGCCGTGCCGTCGCCATGGTCGTCGTTCTTGCCCTTGTCCTTGTCGTCGCCATAGTCCGTGTCGTTGCTGTTGTCACGGTGCGCGTCGCGGGGCCCTGACGCGGGCGGCGGGGTGCCCAAGCCCGCAGACAGGCCGCCCGCGGCGACCAGGGCCACAAACGTCCGGCCCGGCGTGGACTGCACCGCACGCAACACCCGCGGGCGGCGCACGGTGCCGCCACATGCCACCCCGCCACCACTTGCATCGCTGCCACCCTGACCATGGTGGGGCGAGCTCAAGCTCGAAGCGCCACCTCCAGCAGCAGCACCACCACCACCAGCAGCAGCGGCGGCGCCCATCAAAGCGGCGCGCATCTCCGCACCACCAAGGGTTGCCGATGCGTGCGTCACGGCCGCTTGGACTTCGGACGCCAGCTTTGCGGTGTTGGGCGCGTACACGAACGGCGGCGTGTGGGGCATCCACACACTGGCGCGCAGCAGGCGCCACGGGTCAAGCCCCTCCAGCGCACTTCCAAGCGAGGATGGAGAAGGCGGCGACGCGGGGTGTGGGTGCGATGGAGTCGTGGACGTGGTGCCGTCCTTCGTCGTGTCGGGGGCGGGGGAGGTGGTGGGGCCGCTGCTGCTGTGGTGGCGCAGCGCAGCAAGGGCGCGAGCAGAGTCGGAAGGGGAAGGGGACGGG
>Ga0213833_1002464_pt1 | contig 11973 bp, 18 predicted proteins | sample SWATP21_FD_160575 | JGI IMG/M metagenome (GOLD analysis project Ga0213833, IMG submission 160575) | Coastal seawater microbial communities from Marineland, Florida, United States - SWA TP2 #1 | ecosystem: Environmental > Aquatic > Marine > Coastal | place: USA: Florida | collected 2016-08-14
TGGGGGTGGGGACGGGGGGGGGGGGGGGGGGGGGGGGGGCACACTCGCCGCACGCACCCACTGCCCATGCAGCACTGCAGAACTGGAAGGAGCAACTCTGGGTTGTTGTGGAGCACACTTGCATACCGGACCGTTAGGTCGTAGTACGCAAGGAGCACCAAGCGGTTTGGGCTCACACCGATGCCGCTCTTGTGGATGTTGACTATAAGTTGGCCGATGGGACCTTTGGTGAGTGTGGCTTGGTACGAAGGCAGTTTGTTGCACGCCTCCGCAAAGTGGTACAGCATGTGCATCAGCAGCTCTGCGTCTTGCCAACCAACAGAAGCAAGGGAAGCCACCTTCGGGGCGATGTGCTTCCCAAAAAACGCAAGCACCTTGTCTGGGCAGGCGGCGGTGAGATTCATGAACTCACTCTTCACGGAACGCCGAGTGTCCTCAAACTCTGCCTCCTCTGCAGCCGACATGCCTGCTGGGTAGCGCATGCGACTCGCCAAACACTCCACGAGCTGTGGCGCATACTGCAGCACCGAAAACTGTGCCGCCACGACCTGTGGCGGAACGCCGCCAGCGGCACCAGCCTTCATTTCCTTTTTGATGCCGATGATCATGGAGTGTGCCAACGGAATCAACTCCTTGCCCACCTTCACCACCGGGTGCACCATAAGTGCGAAGGCGCGGCTGCTGAGGGTTGATATCATCGGGCCCACCAACCCTGGCACCACCGCGTCTGCTGACCCTTCCACTGCCGTCTGCCACGCACCGACCAGCTCCACACCCACCAGGGAAATGAGCTCACCCACGTCCGCCAAGAACTCCGAATCCACGGTGGTGTCAATGCGCAGCGCGCACAACAACTCGACCAGCCGCAGCTTGCCAATCAGTCGCACTTTGTCCAATCGCGTCATGCCTGCGGGCCACACCGCCAGCACACAATGATCGTGTGTCAAGAGGGGGGAGGGGGGCGAGACATGCGACGCGCAACACACGACAACGAAGAGCAGAGGCTTGGCGCACCACTCACGACACACCTTTCGCAACCATTTCGTAAAACGTTTCCAAGGCAGCAATGCGAAGCTTGTCATCTCCCAACAGCTCGCAAAGTAGCGGCACCACAGTGTCGTTGGCCACAAGGCCGATGTCTATCCACGACACATACTTGTTCAGGGCCTTCAGCGCTCTGTCTGCTAAATCCGCATCAGATGTCTGCGGCGCAGGAGAATGCACACATACACGGCACCACACACACCGAAGGCACTCCGAGGTCAGTGAAGCACAACACGACACATCGTAAAGGTAGGTACAACAGCAGGTCACACACCCTGTACGTCTTCACCACTGTCACCATCAATTGCACAAGCTTGCCATTGACACCTCGCCGCATCGCGTCCTTGATGGCAGTATTTCGGCGGTGGGCCATCTTGTTGAAAGCCACAGCACGAACGACCACCTGCAGCGCAGCCCAACCACACAGGTCAGTCCACGCACGGTGCGCACGCACGTGCGCTCACCACAACAAGGCGCGGAACGCCGCCCAACACGCACATGCTCGTCCACTGAGTCCAAGAATCGAATGATGACATCAATCAACGCCTGTCCGCCTGTGGCGAGAGCAAAGATGTCGTCGAATGCTGTTGCCCAGTACTCTGGGTAGTCCGCACGCACAAAGCGCACGAACACCTTCCCAACCCAGTTCTTGATGAACCCGGGGGCTGTACTGCAGTGCGAACGCACCCAATCCAGCATGGCGTTTCGCATCTCCGCCCGACGCGGGAGCGGCAGTTCAGCGTATGCCTGGGAGCAGATGAAGCCCTCCAGCACCTACAACACGTAGTCAAGACGCAAACACATTACACACACGCCAGGCAGCACGCGCCACGCGCCACACACGGGCGGCGAAGCGAAGAAGGAGGGCAAGAGAAGGGCGCCGGGCATGACATATGCAATACCACAGCATGCATGCATACCTGCAGGCACCAGAACTTGACCTCGAAACGAGCGGACGAAAGGAACAGCTGCAACGCGGTCGCCCACGCATCTGGGCGTGACTTGACGCTGTCTAGGTACGCCACCGCTTGTGCTCGAAGCTTCTTCTGTTCGTCTGTGTCTGTGGTTGGTTGCACTGGCATAAACGCACATATTACAGCGTTCTCCAGCTCCGCCATGCCTCCCGCAGCAGCCGCCATGACTTCCACCCTGCACAAAAAGGGGGCTGGCTAGAAGCACGAAGCGAGGATCATCACCACTCGGAATGGAGCTACGGCCGGCGTTCCCACCAAACAAGGGCTGTGCTGCTGCAACCAACCAATGCCAATGAGGTGATCAAGTGTAACCGAAGAAGTGGCGCCGATGGAATGAAATGGGGCGGAGCTTCGCTGGTGAGAGGCGAAAGGCCGGGCTGGCACAACGAAGGCCAAAGACCAGCAGTGAACATTACAATATGTGTATTCATCAACCGTCACTTGATGCCGCGCCTTGGTGTTGGACCTTCGTTATGGGGCATTGGATGGTGTGGTGGTGCGTGTTGCGTGTTGCGAACATGATGTTGGGAATGTTGAGGCATATGTTGTGGTTGCACTTTCGTACGGGGACAAACTGCCAAAGGCGGACATGGGGACAAGGTGGAGCCTACACGATCCACAGCCTCCACCTAGTTGGCGACACACAACATCTGCCCCATTGTGCACAAGCCTGCAACACCATATGAACGCCACAGCCCCTCTATACATCGCATGCTCCCAATGCGTTCCATTCCAAGGGCATAATGTCCATGCTCCAACGTAAGCGAGCTGCTGAGGCGCCTACTCCCGCATACTCCTGGCCATGGCCGCGGCCATTTTTCGGTCAGCCTCGCGCTGCAGCTTCTTCACCTTGAGCGTGGTTCGCTTGAGCTGTGCTTTCGCTGACTTCGCCACCGCGGCAGCGTTAGGATCTGACGAGCTGCTTGCATCGTCAACCAAAGCTTGGAACTTCTTCATTGCTGTGTCTACATCGCCGCTCAGCACAAGGAGCTTGGCCTCGTGGAATCGGGCCTTCAAGTGCTTGGGATCAATTGCGAGAGCCTGGGCGCCACGATACGGGAAGGACACCCTGTTCAACACGCATTTGTCCACGGGCACAATGCTGTGAAAACGCACCTTGTTCACATAGTTCATGGCACGGTCATACTTCTCGAGCTTGGTGAACACCACTGTCAAGTTCACATACACCACCACATTGAACGCATTGATCTCTGGCTCCAACGCAGCTTCTTCAGTGCTTTCAAACGTGGAAGGGACAACTCTTCCGAGCGCAACAGCCATGTCATCCAGTCCTCCCCGAAGGCCAGCGATGCCTGTGGTGTACAACAGAGCCTGCAAAGGGCGTCAATCAGCAGTACGCCAAGACAAGGCCAACTCACTTCACCAACCTTTTTGTATCGAAACGCTGCTTTCTTGAACTTCTTTGCCTTGAAGCATTCGCCGGCTTCGGCTTTGAGCTGTTTCGCCTTGGCGAGCTTTCCCTGGTTCACGCATGACAAGCACACAACCACACCAAGTGGTCGAGACACGTCACGCACAGCTCACGCATCGCTGCCTCCACAAAGGCATGCTACCACACCAGCTCCACGTACAGCTGCTGTCTGCTCGAACGGTAACGCTTCTGTTTCGTCTGCCATGGTCTGCAGCTGTGGGCTGCTTTCACCACGCATGCAGTAGTCAAGACGCAGACTCTGGTTTTATGTCATATTTTATGTTGCTACGTACTGCCCAGTCTCTGAGGCCGCTGAGGGATGTTTCCGCACACGTCCATGTATGCCATGCCATGGTTGGTTGGGGCTCGAAAGTCGTGCCAAATCATGTGTGCGTCTACAGTGCGGGTGATGATGGTGGTGGTGGTGTGTGTGGTGGTGGTGGTGGTGTCAATGCAACCAACATCTTGCAGTGACCCCGACGGACTGGATGTTCTTATGAGGCATGAGCTTTGTCCGCGCAGCACCTTGCCCGTCATCAAACGCCGAGCGCTTGTGGCGGATGACAACGCCTGGACTGGGTCTGCTGTGGCGATTGGGCATCACAGCGTGAGGGCGAGTTGCTTGTTTTCGTTGTGTTAGTTTCAGGTTGGTTTCACTGCATCGTTGATACGGCTCTCCATAACTGCCTACGCTGTCAGCCTGACACACAGACCTGACCATGCGACAGGCACCTCATTCAGCGAGCTACACACCCACCCTCATTGTGCTTGTACAAGCGTGTCGTTACGCCACGGGGGACACTGTCACCATCGCTTTGGTGCGTCACAAATCGTGACTCACAACGGGTAGCACTCGATCGACGTTGTACCCTGTGGGGATGCGGATATCATTGGAAGTGCTGGTGTAGCGCCGAACAACAACAGTGCAGCTCAGAGCTGCTTGCGCTGCGGCACAACTTGTGTGTGAGCGTGCATGCGGGCGTGAAAGGACTCCGCCTCAAAATCAAACCGGACTTCCCGCCACAAACAGAACCTTCCTCGAGCAGTCTTGGCACATGAAGGCGGGGGCGAAAAGGCGGCATGTACAATCGACGTTTCCTGCGCACCGTGTTCTTTTGTCACGCTGTGAGCAGACAAAAGTCGTCGATGGGGGTGGGCATGCGTGTGCGGTTGCCAATCAGAATGGCGTCCCACACAGCCCACGCGAGAAGCCACAGGCCAGCAACCCAGCACACCCCTACCAACAGGCGCACACCCAGTGACGCGTCAGCGGGGTCCTTTGGGCGAAGAATAAGGCACACGAAGACGCAAAACAGGATCACCACCAGGGTGACAATCACTTTCGTGACACCAGCGCCGACATCGTTGTAGTAGAACGCGCCAGCTCCGGCAGGACCGAACAGTGCCTCCAGGGCCACCGCAGTGGCTTGATCGCGGCGCGTACGGTTGTCAAACAAGAAACACTCCTCAGGGATCGTGAAGTTTGCGCTCCTGCTGATCGGTGGAACGACAAGCTGCCAACCCAGCTCGACAAGTTCCGCGCCACGAGCCATGGTTCACCGCCTACTTGGCATGTAGAGGGGTGTCAGCAACTGCGATGATGGAACAGCCACCCCTCCCTTCTGAAACAACGAATCAACCACCTTCCAAGCTGGCCTGTGCCGCCATTCGCGGGCAGCACTCTCTGGTGGAGCCTGTGCTGGTGATGCGACGCCACCGTTTCGGCCAGTTGCTCCCACACAACAAGTTCCGAATTCCAGAACTTTCTGAAGTTCGCACGGGGCTGCCGCAAACTCACTCCACAGTGCACCACTTTCAACGCCATGGCCGCCAGACAGTTCGTTGCGCGTGGTTGACTGGGTTTGTATCACTTTGAAATGTAGTGATGTAGTTGGGTGTCTTCCATGGTTTGCCCTTGTTGCTGTTGTCGCCGCAGGAGGTTGTACAAGCTGCTGTTGGTGGGCGAGTTTGGTGTTGGCAAGACCAGCCTTGTGTTGCGTTTCACAGACAAAGAGTTCCATCCCACACCCTATGCGACGATGGGGTGTGATTATGTACGTGGTGCAGTTCTATACTAGGCGTACGTGGTGAGTTGCTCACCTGCTGTCTTCATGCAGCGAGTTACAACACTGGAGCTGGATGAAGGGACAGCCAAACTTCAGATCGTACGTGCTCGGCGGGGTTGAACTGAGCAAGGCGGCGACACTTGCAAATCACCATTATGTATCGCTGTGTAGTGGGATACTGCTGGGCAGGAACGCTTTGGCGAGGTTATCAGCAGCTACTACCGTGGCACAAACGGACTCATGGTGGTGTACGACGTCACAAATAGGATGTCGTTCGATCGGGTGTCAACGTGGATGAAAGAGGTCGAAAAGAACACCGGAGATAGGAAGCCGTGTGTCATGGTCGTAGGAACCAAGTGCGATGATGCTGCGAGGCGTGAGGTGACACATGAAGAAGGCGCCGCGTTTGCCAGAAGCGTCAACTGCCCGTTCGAGGAAACCAGTGCGAAAGCGGGTACCAACGTGCAGCAGACATTCGCCAATTTGTGCAAGTACATTGCCAGCGGAAGTCGCGGTGTTGCACCATCTGAGACGAAGAAAAAGGGGGACTCGCCCGCTAGAAAGCCCGCAGCTGCCCCAGCAGCAGCAGCAGCAGCAGCAGCAGCAGCAGCAGCAGCTGTCGAGAAGGAGCATGTTTGGCCTGCAGTGCGCAGCCTTCTGAAGGCTGCTGCAACCGCAGCACAGGTGCTGGCTGCTCTCCAGCGCCTGTCGTCTGCTCGGCAGCCTTTCGGATCGTCTGAGGAGAAGGCCGAGTGCATCACGCTGTGCAAAGCGATCAAGGCACGCCATGAGGACTGGTGGGGCGCGGAGTGCGCGTATCATTTTGGCTGCACGGTGCGTGGGGAAGTTCCACCAGCCGCAGCCACAGCGCGGATCGGAGTTGCCGCTGCTGCCCCAACTTGATAAACCTGCCAGCCTGAGTGGAAGTGCAGCGGCATGAGTGGAGTAATCCTGTCGTTTGCGCGGCCTTGTGCGTGTTCGCGCCCGTGTTGTGTTTGCGTGTGACGCAAGTGTCGTCCAGACTCTCCTGTACCGTCTGCGGAAGTTTGGTTTGGTTTTCATTTGCTTGCACATTGCGGTTGGCTTTCTTTTTCCTTTCTTTCATTCGCCGTGCCTGCATTGTCGCTCGACGAGGTTCCGCGACATGCGAGGGAACTTGAGCAAAGATGAGCAGCGCCGCGACTTGCGACCTCACATCACCACATATGTACCCATCGTTTTTGATCTGGCATGCGCTTGACATGATTGGGTGCATTTCGTGTGCATGTGGTGAGTACCTGCACTGCCCGCCGTCATGTCTTCTCGACAAAGACATGCGAAGGGAATCACAACTGCACGTCCGCACATGAGGACGGCTGTGTCTCCCATCAACACCGGCGCTCGTGGCGACACATCAAGTGACGACTCCTACAGCGATGAGTTTTCGGACGCGCAAGCTACACCCCGTGACGTGCTTGGGCTGGGGGAAGGCTTTGTGTCCGGCGACGGGGATGATGTGCTTCCAAGTCCCGTCACAGTTGATGCTGTGGCCACATCGCCAGTGGTTGTTGCGCACCCGCACCCGTACTCTGCCTCCCCTGTTCACAGCAGCAGCAGCCCGATCACGGACGTGCCCGATCATGTGCCTGATGACGTGCTGGCCTTGTCGGCGTCTTTAGACGACACCACTGTATCCCCGCCTCGTGCCGTTCGCGTGATGAGCTCCGCCACACAGCAACAACCTCAACGTGTGGCGGCTCCGGCAGTGCCAGTCACCACCAGCCGCCGCTTGACACCACGTGAGCGACGCCTGCCGAAGCCAGCAGCTGTGCACCGCCACCCCGGTGACCGGAACACTGCCGCCCTGCCAAGCTGGAGCAAGCGACATGTACCGAACAACGGTGCTGCATCAGGCGCTGGCGGTGGGGTTGGGGCTGGGGCTGGGGCTGGTGGTGGTGGTGGTGGTGGCGCAAGCGCTCAGGTGGCCAAAGGTCTGACAAACCAGTTCAGCGTCATGCAGCCGCGCGGGGGGAAAGGAAAGCCAGTGATACGTTTCACACCGGTGTCCACGGACGACTATGTGAAAGTGCGCAAGCGTCGCGCCGCCATTGCTCGGGGTGAGATGGCCGACCCCCTGTCGACGCCGAGAGACCCGCAGCTGCGCAGTGGAAAGCGCGGGCACGTGACGAATTGCACGTGTTCTGCCTGCCGGTCAGCCGTGAAGAAGAAACTCCATGGCAAAGGACCCATCAAACTGTGCGTGTGTGTGTGGTGGGGGTGGTGGCATGCTGTGCAGTTGTGGTGGCGCCGTGTGGTAGTCGTCGACTATGCATGTATGGTTTGCCGAGTCCACGCTGACGGTGGTAGTGTGCGCTGAGCCTCACGTTTGTGTGGTCTGCACCCAGGTACTACCGCATGAACTCGTCCGGCATTGTGTTGGTTCATGCCATGTTCAAGTGCCATGGGTTTCGGCAGACCAGGAAAGACAACTTTAACGTCATGTGGACAAGTGCGCACCTCAAGTCTTACGTGTTTCAGGGCTTGCGGCCTCACCAAAAGGTCAACCAGTTCCCGCGCTCGTATGAAGTCACACGCAAAGACTCCTTGGCAAGAAACATGGGTCGCATGGTGGAACTGCACGGGCAATGGGAGTTTGGGTTCGTTCCCGAGTCGTTTGTGTTGCCAACAGATCGCACGCAGTTTGTGCAAGCGTGTCGACGGAACTCGGTTCGTGTGTGCCCGCCTTGCTTGTGCCTTGCGCGCCACGCATGTCGAAACGAACCCATCCTTGACCGGTAGTGCATACGGGCTGTTGTTGTTATGTATGTTGGTCAGCGCATGCCATGGATTGTGAAGCCATCCACTTCGTCCCAAGGCAAGGGCATTTTCATCACCCAGCATTCTGCGACGGCTTCGTCGGGGGTGAACCTGGAGGAAGAGACATGCACAGTGTCACGCTACATTGACAACCCGCTTCTCATTGACGGCAAGAAGTTCGACCTGCGCATCTATGTTGCCGTCACCAGCTTCAATCCGCTGCGCATCTACATTCACGAACAAGGGTTGGCGCGGTTTGCGACTGAACCGTGCGTCTCTCTGCAACACTTGTGTGTGCTCAGCTGTGTGCTGTTCTCATGATGATGCTCATGTGGTGCGCACCAGTTACGATCCTAGTCCGGAACATTACGACAACCACTTTATCCACTTGACGAACTACTCCATCAACAAGTACAGTGACAAGTTTGTTGCAAATGAAGACCCAGACGCTGATGATGTGGGTGCGTACCGTACTGTTCGGGTGTCGTGAGGGTGTTGGAATGAGGGGCACGAACACTCCCCACACACCGTGAATTATTTGTCACGCGGCACACCTGCTTGCATCTGCATTGTAATTGGCTGTCGCAGGCCACAAGTGGAGCTTACCAGCTCTGTGGCGGCGGTTGAGGGAATCTGGTGTGGACATTGACCGAATGCAAGCTTTGATTGATGACTTGATCATCAAGACGATGATTAGCATCGAACCAACGGTGTGTGTATGTGTATGTGTCATCACGTGGCTGCTCGTTTGTGGATTTGATGTGGTTCCTATGTGTGCGTTGCGTTGGGTCAGGTGACGACGGCTAGTGACATGTTTGTTCCGTACGACAACTGCTTTGAGTTGTTTGGGTTTGATGTGATGATTGACGAAGATATGCAGCCGTGGTTGCTGGAGGTGCGTGTGTGCGTGCGTGTGTGTGCGCGAGTGTGTGCGCGAGCGCGTGTGTGTGTCTGTGTGTGTGCTGCATGTGAATGTCTGCATCGAGTCGCTGCTGGTGCATGACTTGCCAACCAACACGTTCCCCACTGCGTGGACTTGGACAGGTCAACTTCTCGCCCTCTCTCAATTGTGATGCGCCACTAGACCACCGCATCAAGTCTGGCCTTGTGGCGGATTTGTTGACCCTGGTGGGTATCGAGGCCTTTGACACAGCGAAGGCTGAGTGGGAGGCACGAAAGCGTCAACAAGCTGCGTTCCATTCGCGTGGCAGCAAGTTTACGAGGAGCCGAAGCAGCAGGGGTCGCAAGAAGGCCAAGAAACCACCGCCACAGCGTGGTGGCGACAACTTTTTTGACGTGCTCGATCCAGGCGCAGGGAGGTTAACGTACGTCTGCAGCCGTGGCGGGTTCGCTTGGCGGCGTGTTGTGTTGTTTATGGTGTTGCTGTGTCCGTGTTGCTGTGTCCGTGTGCCCGCACATGCATGGGTCGTGCAGATCTCGGCCTGAATTCTCCACGTCGATGGCACGGCGGGATGATTCAACGGAGTGGGCACACAGTGGTGGATTTATGGGGTCACTCTCTGCCAAGCAGCGCCGTGTGGTTCGGGAGACGATTGCGGAGTGCGTCGCAACATGGGCTGTGGGCTGCATTCATGTGGTGTGTACGCGGGCAACATTGCTCATGCTCAGCACACCCACCCACACACCCCTCGTTGCGCGTTGTTGTGCGTGTGCGATGCGCTCATCATGCAGAGATGAACGGTCTGGCGCCTTTCGTCGCATTTTTCCGAGTGCTCAAGCATACACCTACAGAAAGTTCTTTGAGGAAGTCCGGCCCCTCAACGATTTGCTTGCTGACCACTTGTTTCACATCACCGCGCAGGTGGGCGTAGCGCATGCGATGGTGTCGCCAGCACCTGATGTTTGGTCTTGCTTGGTTTTGCTTTGTGTGTGTGTGTGCGCGTCCGTCCGTGTGTGTGTGTGTGTGTGTGTGTGCGTGTGTCCCTTGTTGATGTCATGTTGGTTGCTATGGTTCCTGGGTTCGTGTTGCGCAGCGCAACTCGTCTTTGCACGCTGACGCACCGACGGCGGATAGCACTTCCGATGATGCACCAATTATGCCGTCGCGCGCCTCGATTCGGGTGAGTGGGCGTGGGTGAGGATGGGGGCCAGGTTCTTCAGTGTGTTGTGCGCTCTGCTGGTTGGGTTTGTTGTCCTCTCATCGCTGCGTTTGACGTGTCCGTGTGTGCTTGTCATGTGTGCATGACATACGTCCGTGATCCATGTGATTTTCATGCGTGCATTGTCGCTGCTCATTTTTTCAGCTGCAACAAGCCAAGGCACAACGCCGCCTGCGTCGGTCGGAAAAGAAAGGCCGGTCCGCGGCCAAGAAGCAAGGGCGAGTGGCCCACAAACAAGAGTGGAGCCTGAGGTAGAAAAAAAGTCGCACCTGCGTGTCAGCCTGGTGACTGGTGATGGGCTTTGTCCCTGATGCCCAGTGGCATGGTGTCGTGTTGAAGTGGGAAGCCACTGTGGACGTCGCTGCTTCACGTGTTGTAGCCTACAAGCAGTGGCAGACAGCAAATGCTCAACATAACTATTCTCGTTGCTCCATCGTGAACATAAGTGGCGCCCTCCAACGACATGATCGAGTCGTTCTCCAGCCGAAGAACGCAACGCACAAAACAAACAAAACACCAATCAAACACCACTACTCCCGCCTTCTGCTTGTACTGCCACGACCTGTAGCATGTGCGGTACTCTGCGGCTGCTGTAGCTTTTGTTTGATGTTGCGGTCAGCAGCCTTGCGTGAATCTCGCTTTCGCTTGGCACGTGGCGCACTTGCAGCTGGCTTGCGTGTGGATGTGTTCGAGGCCGCGGACGATTGCAGAGACGTGACGCACTTCTTCGCAGCAGCAGGGGAGAGTTTCCAGCCTGAGGATTTTGTTGCCTGCTCAAACGCCACTCCCTCTTCCTTCAGCAGCCGGACCTTCTTCCTTATTTTCGCGCTCGCGGGATCTGTGAATCCCGCAAATCCACCAATGCTCAACGAGGCACTCACCACACGGTGGCATGGCACCATCTGGAGCACGGAAGTGTGGGTGAAATCAGAACGCATGGGAGGGTTCAAACAATGTTAGATACACGCGCGTGCAACAACGCACGGGTGCAAAGGGGTTGTTCTTCAGTGCTTGTCCCACTGCTTGGCAACTACGACACTGCAACCTCTCCGCCATGTGCTTGTACGTCGTGACGGTTCCTGCAGGGTAAGCACACCCTTTGTGATACTGAGACACATCCAAACACACGCACACACACACACACACATATGCGCTCACACGCCGCTGTTCCCCGCCGTACCTGGTTTCACTGTCAGCAACAACTTGTACACACGCTCACGGAACGGAGTGATGTACGGAACAGGCGAAATGTTCATCTTCTGCGCCATTTCCGCAGCCCATGGTGATGGCAACTTGCTTTTGGAGCGAGAGCGTGGCATGGTACCTTTTCGTAGCGCAGAACGCAGCCAGCACACGTTGCGTGCGTGCGAACTGCCCTGTACCCAAGGCAAATTCCGGACATCGCGACGCCAAACACACACGATTTTTGATATTGATAACTACACGCTCGCTACACTTGACACCCCGTGATACCACTGTACTCTGTACAGGCACGCTACCACACATCCCCCCCCCCCCCCCCCCCCCCCCCCCCCTATCGC
>Ga0213833_1002465_pt1 | contig 11967 bp, 16 predicted proteins | sample SWATP21_FD_160575 | JGI IMG/M metagenome (GOLD analysis project Ga0213833, IMG submission 160575) | Coastal seawater microbial communities from Marineland, Florida, United States - SWA TP2 #1 | ecosystem: Environmental > Aquatic > Marine > Coastal | place: USA: Florida | collected 2016-08-14
TGGAAAGAAGGATGACGAGCTGGAGGAGGTCCTGTACAGTGTAACGGTGAGGCGCCAGCTCGAGGTGGTGCTGCGTGTGTGTCCCTATGGGAGAGGCGGGTGCTGCGTGATATTTGTGGTTTCTTTTTCTCTCTCTTTTTGTTGTTTTGTTTTAGCCCGGGTTGTGTGACAGTTGTGACGGTGTGATGATGGTGCGTGTGCACGACCTTCCAGGTGGCCACATCGAGTGGTGTCGTATATCAGTACGCTCTGGACGCTGAGAAAGGAGGCGAGTGCAAGCTTCAGCATGTGCGTGGCGGGGAATGGACGTTCCCGATACGTGCGCGTCGTGGTGCCTCGTGGTGTGCATGTGGGCTCATTTGTTGATGGTGCGTTCATGTCACTCGTAGGAGGTCGTGGTTGTGCAAGCCGAGTCGGAGGCCATCGGGACGGCAGTGCTGGCGTAGCGGGTTTGGAGGGGTCTCCCAAGACATACGCACTCCGTCACAACAACAACAACAATACAAAAAGTAGATCTGCTTCGTGAACACCGTCGTGGAACGCCCATGTAGGATGTACAAAGCCACGGAGAAGGAGTTCGAGGATTGTAACAGCACATGCACATGCACCACTTGGACCTGCGCTGCGCTACCTTTCACAACACAGAAAAAGAGAAAACGGTGCCTACTCGCTGCCCGAATCCGCACCGACTTCCTCCACCAGCACACCCGGTGATTCATCGAGACCAGAGGAGGGCAGCGGCGGCACTGGGGACTGCTTGGCACTGGCAAGCACGTCCGCGAAGGTGGATCCGGGAGTTCTCACAGCGGGCGAAGGAGCGGACGTGGGGACTGAGGCGATCAAATCAACAGCCCGGCGTATGTGAGGAAACATGCTGTTCCCAACCCACACCTTTGATGCGGTCCACATGGCATGTGAAGCCTTGGGGGCAACAACACAACGAACGTACGGGGTGTGGTGGCGGGGGTACTGCGAGTTGTGTGCAATGGACTTGACCAAGGCTGAAGGGGGGGGCGGGGCGAACAACCACGTGATCAAAGCACACCAACAAGGCTGCTCGACTCCCACACACGAATACAACACGGTGGGATCCACGCTACACAACAAGCCTGCCTACCTTGCGAACGGGAGTGTCACCACTCGCGCCCAAAACGACAGGAGAGGAGGACGTGCGGTCCTCTACAACCCGAATGCCCGGAGGTGTGATTCCCGCCTCGGTCATGCGCACGATTTCATCGAACGTCTGTGGCCATCGCATCGCATCGCATCGATTCCCAGTCACAATGCCACCACCACACACAACGCGCGCTGAGCAACAACAATGTCTCTGCGCCCCATGCGTGCCACTCAACACAGCAAAAACACAGCAAAAACAGCGGAGCACATTGTGCTACTGACTGCTATGCTTGCCAGCTGCACACGCACCGGAATGCGAGTAGACCCCGTGGAAGTGCCGGCTGCTGCACCCGTGCCACTGGCTCCCGCCGTGTTGGCACTGGAACCGCCTGCAGCACCCGTGCGGGTGTGTGCCTCTTGATCACCACCTCCCGCACCCGCTGCGTCCCGGGTAACGTTGTCTGCTTTGGAGTTCCTCCACGACTGCTGCTTCGCCATTTGGGCCCAGGGTGACATGGTGGCATCGTTGCCGCCGTGACTGCCCGGTGGGACAACGCCGCTGATGTGTGTTGTGGACGGAGCGCCCACACTTGCAGTGGCTGCTGAAGCAGCAGGCGTCGCTGATGTAGTCTGTGGAGAGCCCTTGGGTTTGTCCTCAGGTTCGGTGCCCGAAACCGGCTCTCCGGCTGCCGATCACACAACATGGGCACGCAGAAGAAAACATGGGCGTTGCGCAAACAGACACACGACACGCATGAGACGCAACCCGCACAACACCCGCATGCAGCATGCAGCGTGCATGTGTTTGTCGGGCACAACGCACCTGCTGCGCGTTGCAGGGCCTGTGTGGCAGCTTGAAGCACGGTGTTGTTGTCCTGTGTATGTGCGCAGCCACCCCATGGTCAGAAGCGAACATGTTTTCGCCACGCCACGTACTGGCAGTACGTTCGCGCCCGCAGACAGCGGGCCACGATGCAACGTTTTCAACGCACCTCCGTCTTGGACACATCCCATTGCCACGTCCACATCGAACCTTTCTTCTGAAAGCCTACGGCGCGCAGCAAGTCGTCATGGCCCTCCAAGCATTCCAGGGATGACTTGAACAATTTGTTTGTGGTGGAAATTCGTCGATACATGGGCACGTTGGGTTGCTTGGCGAGGTTGCTGAGGTACATGGACATTTGGTTGGCAGCGACTGCAAGTTGCCTGCCGTTCTTTGAGTGCTTGCTAGCAAAGGAGGCTACTGCGTCCACCACGACTTGCACCTGTGACACACATAAAAAAATCAAACGCATGCACAAACAACAACAACGAAAGGGTGCACGGATGACATACGCAGCTCCACCGCACCGCAACCAAGAGACGATGGAGGGAGACGTACACGATCCTTTGTTGACACAGGTTCCGCCGCCGCCGCCGCAGTCCCGTCACCACCACCACCCTTGCGTTCTTCCTCACCCGCTGCAGGTGTGGAGCCAGGTGTGTGTGTGTCGACGGAGCGCCCTGCCGAAGAGTCCACACGTGTCCTAGGAGACGCGGTGGCTGCTTTTGCTGCTGCCACAGCGCCCGGACCCGCCAGCGACCTCCCGGATGCAGTTCCAGGACCCGCCAGCGACCGCCCGGACGCAGTTGCACCCGCGGTCAATTGGGAGTGGCTTTCGGTGGCAGCAGTGGGAGACATTGACATTTGAGAAAAGTGCTCGCGCACGGATTTTGTGGTGATGCCATGGCCGCTGCCACTGTCACTGTCCGACGAGGACGAAGCGCTGGCGTCCTGCTGCTTGATGTAGCGTCCAGCAACCCAGCACAGGCACCAAGCCACACCCACACACAACACAACATCACAAGTGCACAACACACACACACGCATGGAATGAGGGGCGGTCGGTGACAAGCGAGAGGAAGGAGGACGGAGGCACAAGGGGGCCAACACCCACCTTCGATGCTCGATCACGACGCCGGCTTCTCCTCTTCTTCACCCAACGAGTGAGCGCACCGATGTCCTTTCGGAGGCTAGAAACTGTCAACGTCCACCACCCAACCAAACACACACCACACACACGCACCACATGTCAACTCATGGGTTTGATGACAGGGGTGCTACCCCAGGTGACAACATGTTCCACAGCCACTCTTTGGGAGACGCACCTTCCGCACGCATGGCTTCTCGAGCAGGGTCTGTCCGGCCACGCGTCGCGAACGACAGCAAGCACGAGTTATCACGTCACGCCGCACAGGTTCCCAACTCGCACCCGCCAGCCACCCACCCGTACCGTGTCGTGCAGATCGAATCGCGTCCAACGCAGCCGTCACATCTGCACAATGCGGCCCAAGGGACAAACATGAAACGGGGTGGGTGGGCACAACACCGCGATTCACACCAGCAGCACTGCTGCACTCGCACTCACTTGAGTTCTGCATTTGGACAACCGTCCACATGCGCTTGATGTCAGCGCGGAGGTATGCAACCTCTGCCTCAAGTTTTGATATGGATGGGGCGCTGTTCCCATGCTCAGTGGCTGGCGGTTCCAACACAATAGGGGCAGCGGACGTGGCATGAATGGCTGGAAGGGCTGGCGCGCCGGCCTGGGCTGGAGGTGACACAGTGGTGGCGTTGTTGGGCACCACGACTGCCCCTTCTGCAGGCGATGGCATCTGAGACTGTGTGTGGGACTGTGGCTGCTGCTGCAGCTGGCGTTGTTGCCTGCGCAGGTCTCGGGAGATGTACGAGCCCACGCACAAGCCTGCTCCCACCACGGCCACAGCAGGAAGCAGGGTACTCCGCAGCCACGAGGTGCGCTTTGCAACCTGGTCAACGAAGCACAATACGGATAGCAAGCCGCGTTACCACCAAAGGGACCTCAAAGACAAGAAAAGGCGAGCCAGGCGCCAAACCGTGTGTGTGGTGGTTGGGAGCGGGCCCCAGCCAACACACCTTGGCGGCGGAAGAACGGTCTTGCCCACGAGGCTGCAGTGTGGACGGCAAAGTCATTCCACGTTGCTCGGCACGCACAAGGGCTTCGTCCACCTCCTCACTCGACAACCCTTTGTTGCGCAGGAATCGCATCCGCTGTCCCAAGCCAACTTGTGCGACTGACGGATGTGTCAGGAACTCCACTCCCTGCTGCACAAGCTGCTCACGCACACCTCCGCCAACACCATCAGCTACAACCCGATCCATGTCCCTGTCCTTGTCACCGGTGCTGGATTCGTGGTCCATGGTCCACACTCGCGGCAGCGCAGACAGCAGGTGCGTACGGTGCGCGTCACCACCAAGAACAGCATAAAACTTCGCATTTCTATGACTGAGATATGTTGTGGTTACGATTATAAATTTGTGGATTGATGGGCGTGATGGGTGCAGCAGCACAGGCTCGACGGTGTTGGGCTGGACTTTCACCGGGCACTGCCGCACATGCATTGAACCGGCCCGCGGCGAGAATGGCAGACCAATCTTTAAGTCGGGCAGGGGTTGCACTTTCGCCCCATGCCCTGGCTGAGTTCGTTCCGGCAGCCGTCATCCACGAAGCCAACAGCGCCTCAGAACTGCGCCCGCTGCTGCAACAGCGGCTGGATGCAGCCGTGGCTGCCGCACTGTCCCCGCGTGTGATTGAGTCGCTGCACGTGCGCATTGCGTCACGTGGAGATGACGTCAACAAGCACGCGGGTGTGGCTGCAAGCCACAAGGCCCGTGGGAATCGGGCGCTGTCGTCATACCTGCGGCGCGAAAAGGCATCGGGCGAGTGGAGCCGGGGGGCGTGTGACGACTGCTCCGCGATGCTGTTCGAGGCTGTGCACGCGTACAGTGTGGCCTTGTACCACAGTCAGGATCCCAAGCTTGACACCGTCCTTTTCGCGAACCGATCGGCGTGTTGGGAGCGACTCGCGTTTCACGTTCGTTGTGCCTCTTTGTGTTTTGTTTTCTTCTCCCGTTTTCCTTGTGTAGTTTGTGGCGACTGCGTGCGACCTTGTGCCCTGACCTGTGGCTGGTGATCTGTCTGCGTGGTGATGTGTCTACGCCATTTGGGGCAACTGCGTGTGTTGTTGGCTGCGTGACGATGCACCAGATGGAGGTGTTGAGTCTGGAGACGCACGTGTCGATTCAGCAAGCGGCGTGGTGGGCTTTGCTTGACGCGTCCGAGGCGATCGTGTCTGTGCCAGAGTACGGCAAGGCCTGGTTTCGCAGGGGAAACGCGTTGACGCGCTGGTTTCACCACCACAACAACAGTCGACAGCAGTGTGATGAAGCAGCGGAGTGCATGGACCTGGCGCGGCGGCTGCACGCACAAGACAAGGCTGCCGGTGCGCTGGCTCGTCAACGGGCAGCCGCCATCCAAACTTGGCTAGCATCCGCAGCTGTTGACCCGCCAGATGCAGTAGGCACGGAAGATGTGGCAGCTGGCAGCAGTGGTTCCCTGTTCTTGCCTTCTTCGGAAGGACTGTCCATGGTGTTGGCTGCTCCTGCCGGCGCACGCACAACTAGTTGCACCTTGACGCACGAACACAACCTGCCTGGAGCAGGGCGAGGCGTGTGTACAACAAGGTCTGCTTCTAACTTTCGGCACCCACGCCTTCCATCACCACGCTTTTTTTCCTTTGCATTGCCTTGGGGTTGCTTGTGTGCCGTGTTTCATCTCTTGTGGTGCTGTCTTGTGGCTCACGTGATGTGTGTGGCGCCGCGACGTGTGGTTTTCTTTGTGTATGTTTTGGTGCAGAGACGTGAAACGCGGGACCATCTTGATCGACGAGCCAGCCGCTGCTGCAGTAGCGCTCGTGTCCCCCTCTGGGCGCCCCCGTGTGTGCTCTGCCTGCTTCCGGCCTTGCTTGCGCCGCGTTCCATGCCGCGGCTGCTCGGTGGTGTGGTACTGTTCCCGCCCCTGTCGCGCCAGGCAGGCCAGCGTCCACGACGTGGAGTGTGGAAGCCCGTTGTTCACCAACATCACGCCGACCATGCAGTTGGCACTTCGCTCCCTGAGACTAGAGGGCAGCCCCCACACTCGCGCCCCGCCCACTGGAGAAGGGGACGGCGGGCAGCCACACCAGTCACACAGCCGGCTGTCCACTGTGCCAGAGGCAGAGCTTGAAACCAGCAGTGACAAGCGGTCCTCTGCTTTGGCGGCTGGGTCCACGCCCGGCAGTAGCGACGTGCGCAGTGATGGCGAGGTGGGTGGTCGTGATCGTGATGGTGGTGCTGGTAGTCCTCCACCCACCCCGCAAGCACACGCATCTGGCGTGTCTGGGGCTGCTGCGGCTGCTGCTGCGGCTGCGTCTGCGGCTGCGACTGCGTCTGCGTCTGCGGCTGCGACTGCGTCTGCGTCTGCGGCTACGCCTGAATCTCCTCGCCACCTCCTCCCACTTGGGTTTGATAGCGCCCAGGCAACTGCGACGGCCATGTTGAGTGGGCTGCGCCGTGTCGCGGTGTGCCTTGGTCGCCCGCAGCGCCAGCACACAAAGGACGGCGGCGCGTTCGGGGCGCACCTGTTTGCGCTGGTGCACCCCACGCTGTCAGCGGCCACAGGTGGAGAAGGCGATAACGTGGACGCAATTGACAGCTCTGGTGCTGGTGTTGGCGCTGGTGTTGGCGCTGGTGCTGGTGCTGGTGCCGAATTGGACCGGCACCAGGATGAATGTTGGGGATTGCTGTCCGTTGTGCTGGATGAGCACCGGCCGTTCAGCGGTCAGTTGGAGTTGTGGTTGGCCACATCGTTGGTGGATGTTCAAGCCCAAGACTCCATGTCCACAGGTACGCCGTTGTCGGGAACTATTCGGGTGTGTGGGAGTTGGAGGTGTCGTTGTGTTCTTGTGTTGCTGTGTTGTTGGGTTGGCGTGTGTGCTCACCCGGCCAACTGTCGTGGTGTTGCGCGGACCAGCAGATGATATTGGAACTGCCGACATGGACACAACTGGTGCTCGGTACCTGGAATCAGACGCGCGGTGGGGGTTGTTGCGGGATGCGATTGATCTGGTATCTGCATGGCACGGGGTACATCGACTTCAGGTGCGCCATACAGAGGGTGCAGAGAGGCATCAGGGGCGGGTGGTTGGGTTGCAACTGCACGTGTGAAGTGCCTGGTGTTGGTGGGTTTGTGGTGCGGTTGCTCCGCCTTTGCAGAGCATAGGAACTCATGGCCACCCATCTTGATTGTGTGTCGCTTCACGTCACAGATCGCCGTGCCTGACACCCAGCCGTGGCTCGTGGAGTTCCTGACGTCAGCCTGTGAGTTTCAGTTTGAAGGCCGGTTGACTCAATCGGCATCCTGGGCCGTCGAAGGCGCGCCCATCAGCAGCTTGGAGTCAACACAGGTGCCGGATGAGGTTGTGTTGGGACGTGTTCGGCCACCTGCCATCGAGAAAGATGCAGCGACTCCACTGCTGCCACCACCCGCGAAGGTAGATAACAGTGCCGTGAGTGTTGTTGCCAGCGCCACAGCACTTGCTTCTGGTGCCACTGTCCCCGCTCTTCCGCCGCCTAGTGGGATTGAGGTTGGGGCGGCGACGGGCGGTGCCTGCATCGAAAGCGGGGAGGTCGTGGACATTCACACGGACGCTGCGTCGACGTTGGACGATGACCTTGGCGTGGAGCTGCAGGGTGTCGCAGTCCGTGATCTGGAGTGTCGCCTTCGCGCGTTCCACCCCTTTGACTATCTCAACATCGTGCTCCAAGCCACCGCAGTGGCGCGGCTGCTTGAGCGCCCGCTGGATGGCACGTCAGAGCACCGAATGGTGTCGTCCTCCCATCATCCAGCCGTGGAGGTGGCGTCATTGGTGCAGGTGCTGTGTGCACTCAAAACCAACTGCCATGCCATCACAGCCATGCTCTCTGACGAAGAGTGGTCCGCTGCAGCGCCTTCCTCTCCCCGCTCGGCCCTCCCCAGCAGCAGCGCCGAAAAAAAAGACCCCAGCCATGGCCCCCGCCTGCTTGTCAACGCCATTCACGGAGCGCCGGCCATCCCTCCTCGTGCCTCACAAACCAGGCGTGCTCCCCGCTCCCATGTGCGATCGGTGGTGGACGATGTGTCCCAGCGCCGGGTTGGCGTGGCAGTGTTCCCCTCAGCCGCCATGGTGAACCACTCCTGTCGCCCCAACGCGGTTGTGCGGTTCCAAGGCAGCTGTGTCCATGTGGTGGCCACCGAACGTGTTGCACGTGGTGCCGCGGTGTGCATCAGCTATGGACCACTCGCCGCTCGCCACAGGGACGGTGTGTTGCGACGCCGCCTGCTGCAGCAGCAGTATTACTTCCAGTGCCACTGCGTCGCTTGTCGTGCCGAGCTGCCGTCTGCGTCCCAACGAAGTCCGAGGGATGCGCGCCAGCAGTCGCACGCTGCAGCCTCGTCTGCATCCATACCAGGCGTCGCCGTTGGGACATTGCAGCGTCGTGTCCGGCCTCGGGCCTCGAAGCACCGACCTGGGCAAGGACTCACGCTGCAGCAGGCACAGTTGGTGGTGCAGGAAGTTGCGATGTGCCCTCGTCGGGGCTGTGGATCTGCCATTGCTTCCCCCTCTTCCCTTGATGAAGATGACGGTGGGGCGCTGGTGTGTCCGAAGTGTGGGGTGCTACCAGGTGAAGAGGCACTGTCTCTGGCCGACGAGCTGTGGCTAGCGGACGAGTTGAGACGAAGGGCAGAAGCTCTGTTTGAAGGCCCCACTGCACAAGAGCGACCTGGAACTGAGTTTGACCCCACGCCGAAGCAGAAACGAGATGTGCGTGTGCATGCCGCCGCCGTGTGCTTGCTCCGGGTTGGTTGTATCACCTGAGAAGCACCATTCCCACAGGCCGCCCGCCTATTGTCGAAGTGTGCCAACATCAGACGCACGCGTCTTCATCCAACTTCGCCGTTGCGAAGCGCCACGGATGACCTAACAGCTCGTGCCTATGCCATGGTGTGTGTTTCGCCGTCAGTGTACCAATGCGGGCTTGATGTCATCTGTGTGTGGATGCTGTTCGCAGGTTGGCGACTTCGCGTCAGCTGCAAACCACGTCAAGCTTTCCATCGAATCACTGCAAACTGTATTTGGACAGGAAGGGGTGGAGCTTGGACCCGAGTATCTCAAGCTTGCTCAATTGTACTACAACTCACACCAGGTATGACATGTGGCGATGTGTCCTCTGCGGCGTGCTGTTGTTATTGCACCCGGTTACCCGTGCTGTCTGTGGACAGATGAGTGCGTGTCGAGTGGCCCTGGCGAATGCGAAAGCACTGCTTTTCGTGTCCACTGCTCCTGGGTGCGACTCGCGGAAGCAAGTCGCAGAGCTCGAGAAGATGCTGCAAGTGAGCTAGCAAAGCCAAGGATCCCGCGGCACGGATGTGTTTGTCATCTTAAAGTTAGCAAACACCATTTGAGTTGAATTTCTTGGTGCCACAAGCAGATCCAAGTCGTGTTGCTCGTGTTCCTGCAACAGGCTGTTGCTTCCTCATCTGCACTCAGGCAGCGAATGGCCGTTGGTTAGGCTGCATCTGCCGTAGCTTCTATTGAAGGCGCCCACCGCTGCTGTTGGCCATGCACAGCCGCACCAGCAGTGCCGCCTCTGCAGGCGAGGCGAGTGGCGACCAGGCAACAGCCTCAGCGTTGAAGGCCAAGCTGCTGGCGGATTTGCGCCACTCTGGGGTTGTTAATAGCTTGAAGGTGTGGCCGCGCACGCAGTGTAGTGTACTGTGCTGTGCTGTGCTGTGCTGTGCGCCGTATGCTGCGTGGGAAGCTCACACACAAAGGGTACCCTGGTGGTTGTTCGGTGCATGGACAGGCCCAACTTCGTTCCCGATTTGTGTTGGACCTGCAGCGTGCCAATCGGGGTTGGCTCCCCAAGGAAGAGGCCAGCGTGCCCCTGAAGTTGCGTGCATTGAACTCCCTTGTTGCAGAGTTTCTGCGGCTGCGCAAGTACGACTGCACGCTGTCTGTCTTCCTGCCCGAAGCCAACGCCGCGCACAGCCTGTTTTCACGTGACGATGTCCTGGAGGTGAGTGACATTGCCATGGTCATTCGCGTGTGGTGTGTCCACCGTCATTGAGTCGTCACGTACTGTATTTCGTGGTTGCTTTCTTGATCGGTGCCGTTGCATTCCATTCAGGCCCTGAAATGCCCCATCGGCATGCACAAGGTGTGTGTGTGTGTGTGTGTGTGTGTGTGTGTGTGTGTGTGTGTGTGTGTGTTTCCTTTCTTCTTTGTGTTGTGTGGGTGGCTGGGTGTCGTTCCCCACCCTGTTCTCCTTTCTCACACGCTTGACCGCTGCTCGTGTGCTGTTCCTGTACACATTGGCGATGGCACCCCGCTTGCTTTCAGCTTGCGGGACGTCAGTCCAGGACGTCGCTGTTAGAGCTGCTGTTGGATAACATGGCTCGTGACAACACCGTCAAGACCACTGCAGTGAGCGTGGCGGTGCAAACAAACTCAGAGGCTGGTGCCAGCGAGGTGCTGTCTGCCAAGCTCCAAGCCGTACAAGACCAGTTCTTGCTGCGTGCCGAGTCACAGCGAAGGCTTCCCTCCCAGGCATTGGAGGACCGGCTCGCCAAGTACCAACGCGAATGCGATGCGCGCGCCCGCCGTGAAATTGAAACCGAGGTCGCCCGCATCCGCCAGTACGAGGTCGCCCGCATGCGCACAGAAGAGCACGCAAAGCACCGACAAGAGCTAGAGACCATGCGCCGGCAACTGGATGAGGAGTACGCCGCGCAGCTGCAGCAGCTGCGCAAGCGCGAGGGCGAGCTGCGTCTGCGCGTGCAACGTCGTGAGCAGGAGCTCGACCAAGAGCGGTACGAACACCGGCAGCGCATGCTGGTCGAACTCGAAGGCTTGCGGGCACGAGAGACGGATGTGAAGCGCGCTGCTGACCTGGACACGAAGAGTCTGGAGTTGGAGGTGCAGCGTCTGCATGAGCGCGAAGTGGACATCGAGCGACGGTTCGTAGCTTTGGGACGCCGGAAGTGGGTGTGGAAGTGGAAGCTGCCAATGAGTGTGACATGGCAATGTGGCCCATTCCTCCGGTTTTGTGTTGTTGTTTGGTTTGACACGCGCGCATCCAGGCTCGCTGAGGTGGCCGCAATGAAGGCCGATATCGAGAACAAAACCGCCCGCGAGGTGCTGCAGTGGCGAAATGAGTTGCAGGCGGGATACAGCGCTCGTGAAGAGGAGCTTGCTGTTGCGGAGCGTCGTGTGAGGGTACGTGACTTGACGGTGTTCGTGTGTGTGTGTGTGTGTGTGTGTGTGTGTGTGTGTTTGTGTTGCTTTTGGTGGCGCGGTGGCGCGGTGGTGTGAGCAAGTGGCCTCTGTGCTGCCACGAAGCCCGACTGACTGTGAAATCCCTCCCCTCGCCGCACCCCTGTGCCCACGCCACACACAGGCAATGACAGAGGAAGTTTCTGCAGAGCGGGCCCAGCAAGATGCACGCACGGAGAAGATTCGCCATCTGGAGCGCCAACTGGAGGTGTGTCGTGGTGTGTGTGTGTCCTGCTGTGCGTGAGTTCCAGTTCTCGTGTGAACTCCATCCAATCGTGCGCTGGTTCGCGCCCACCGCGGAGTTGACTCTGTGCTCGTTCCCGGCGTCGTTGTTTGCTGCTTGGATTGGATTGGATTGGGGGGTGTGGCGGCAGGATGCACGCACGTCACAAAATGTCGCGGAGCAACAGCACCGGTCGTCGTTGGCAGAGACGGAGTCGCTGCAACAGCAGCTGGATCGGGCACGCAAGAGTGCACAAACGGCCATGGCCAGGGCGGATGATGCCCAGGAGGCCAAGTCACTGGCTGCCATGCAGTTGAAGCTCCTTCAAGTGCGTCGTGTCGCGTGGCAATGAGAGCAGCATCAACACTGCTAGGGTTATTTTTTTGCTGTTGCAGTGTGTGTGTGTGGGGGGGGGG
>Ga0213833_1002466_pt1 | contig 11964 bp, 12 predicted proteins | sample SWATP21_FD_160575 | JGI IMG/M metagenome (GOLD analysis project Ga0213833, IMG submission 160575) | Coastal seawater microbial communities from Marineland, Florida, United States - SWA TP2 #1 | ecosystem: Environmental > Aquatic > Marine > Coastal | place: USA: Florida | collected 2016-08-14
TGGCTGGCGCTGACATCAGTGCGATGTGGTGGCGGGTTGTCGCTGTGTTCGTGTTCGTGTTCATGCTTCGTTGTGGCCATCGAACAGGCACCGTCCCCTTACCTCACATTCAAGCGCATCGAGTCCAAGTTGACAGTGGAGTTCCCTCCGGCCTTCCCCGAGGTCGCTCGGTCGTTCGTGTCGATGTTGCTCACGCGTGATCCCACCCAGCGGCTCGCCAGCGCGATTGGCGATGTCACGGCCGTGCCAGGGCGACATGATGACGGAACGATGGACGCACTGACGCTGCCGTACGTCATTCATCCGCTTGCTCTTTTTCCTGGCCTTTCTTGCTCGGTGTCTCGCCACTCGCTGCTGGTGGCGACTGCTGATGCAATGAAACCGTGTGTCGTGACTGATTCGTTTGGTGCTGTTTTGTGTTGTGTGGACGGAACGTGAACGCGACGTGTGCATGGTATGATACCCTTGCGCTTGGTCAGGTACCACGGCTTGTGGAGCCACCCCTTCCTCGCAGCTCCCTTTGACGCTGGCAACAGGTTGGACACCGCCGCTCGCCGACCCCTGCCAATGCCGGTGTTGGTGGACACCACCGCCAGCAGCAGTGGTGGCCGTGACGACAACGGTGATGCACCGCCACAGGTCCGCAGCGCGGCCGTGACGCATGCGCAGCGCTTGGCACAAGTGAACCAAGAGCCACCCGTGCCGCGACTTTCTGAACTCTGCATGCGTGTCGCCGGTTCCGCTGTGGCCCAACTGCCACCGCCACCGAGCGAGGCACGTGCGGAAGAAACCGCACATGAGGCAGCACCCACTGCCGACGCTGCCACACCCATGGCGCCCCCTTGCCCACCCGTCGGTGCAGGTGGTGGCACGGCGGACGCCATCAAACAGGCACCGCCGCCACCACCACCACCGCCGCCGTCGTGTGTTGCCTTGTCCACATCACCTGCTGCAGCGATGCCGCCCGCCCCGGTCACCTTGCCACCGGAGCCTCGCGAGTCGGGTCACGGCGTACCCGCAGCGCCGCCAAGTTCACCTCCCCCTCCCGCACTCCCTCCCGCATGCCTCCCACAACCTGCGCCGCCTGCGCCGCCTGCGCCGCCTGCGCCACCTGCCACACCCGTGACTTTGGTGCAATCAGGCGACGGTGACGACCTGCCACCGCCGCTGGTACCGGCACCGAACGCTGCGGGGAGAAGCCAAGAAGAAGAAGAAGAAGAAGAAAACGTGGCTGCCTCGGGCGTTGAAGTGCCGGCGTGGTTCACGCCTCACCTGCGCGGCGTGATGCATGGTGTCATCATGAGGATGCCGCGGGCGTTGCGCGGCGAGCTGCGTCGACAGGTGGGTGCATGATGCAGGGTTTTGGCGCACAGCGTTCGTGTCGCGCGTCGGCAGCTGTACTTGCGCGTGCTGGTTTGCTGGGTACAGGGACGATGTGCTGTGGGTTGTGTCGTTGACATTGTGCTACATGCAATTCTCTCTGGTGACCCACACACAGGTTGCGCTGCGCAGGTCTTTGGGGACCTCACACGCACTGGGCATGTTCGTGTCGAATCCCAAGGATGGGCGGTTTCTGCGGGCAGAGGGTCACGAAGTCGTGGGGTATGAGCATGACAGCCAGGTGCGTGGGCATGGGCACGGCCGCGGATGTGGCCGGAGGTGTTCGCTTGCTGGCACGAGTGTGGAGTGATGTGCACGTGTTCGGTTGCAAGCGCAACTTCGACTTCGTTTTCAGTTCCGCAGCGCTGTTGTGGTGTAAACATGGTGAAGGGCAGGCACGGTGCTCACTAACTGTGCTATTGTTGTGCGTGTCTCCCCCAACACCAACATCTGCGCCGATGCTAACGCCAACACAACGCCCACTTCAGGGGCAATGGTCGCAGCCGTTTCTGTTCGCTGTGCTGGGCAATCCACGTGTGACCGAGGGCGCATCATGCAGCGCTGCCGCTTCGTTGGCGGAATGGGTGGACAAACTGGAAGCTGTGCGACCACGTGTCAAGTTCGTGATGATTGTTGGCCACAGCACCGCCGCGTTTCCCGGCACAGCTGGGTATGAAGTACGTGGGCAACATCCATGAAGTGTCTGTGTTTGTGTTCGTGTGTGCTGTTGTACATTTTGGTTCCCTTTTGTTGCTGTATTTCGACAAGTGGTGTGGGCTGGTTGAGTAGGAGTGTGGGGTTCATTATGCACGGTTTTTCTGTGATAACGTACTCGTTTCGCTTCACATCGTTGTTGCAGGCTCAAGCTGCCGTGGTGAAGGGGATTCTAGGGCGTTTGCACCCGTCTGTGGCTGTGGTGAGTCCCGCTTGTCAGCGAGCAGGTGGGTGGACACGCACAAAGGTGACATGAACCCACACGTGTGTTGTGTGCAGCTCTTTGCACCCCCCACGGGCGTGCAGTCGAGCAAAACCGCTCGTGTGGCGTATGAAGCGCAGTTTGGAGACTGTTGGTATGCATTCTGGTACGCGAGGTTGCATGGTGGTGGTTGAGTGGTGGCCGAATGGCACGCAGCCCAGGCGTGATGTTGGTCGCACCTCTTCCTGGTTGTGTCCCCCAGGTGTGGTGGTGTTCGTGGCATTGTAGTGAGTCCTGATCTCATCATTCAGCAAGAACCGTCGCGGCACCGGCAATGGCTCCGCAATCAGCTGGACACCTGCAAATTTGGAGCTCAGGTGCGTGATGTTGAAGCGACATACGGGGGCGCCCGGACCTCACTGACTGGCACTTGTGCACCATGCACCGAACTCCGCAGCATATGGCTGTCTTCTGCGACCAGTTCCCCTTCCCTACAGGCTCGTCACCGTCTGACAAGGGTGGAATCGACGTGAGTGCCTGATACCCATCGAAGAGTCACGACCCTAACGCTGTTGGCACCGGTGCGCTTCCCCTCCTCAGTTCAAGGCAGACACGATGGTGCGCATGCACGACTCACATGTCCGGTCGGTGTTCACGACACCGCACCATGGCGCGGCCACGACAGCCAATCCACGTCTCGTGACGAACGCAGAGGTGATATTAAATGATGTGTGGATGTTACCAGTTTGTGTGTGATTGGATCCCCTCGTTGTGATTTTGCCCCTTTTCGTGCCCGTTCGCGCAGGCGGAAGCGCTCCGGCCGTTGTGTGGGCCGGATCTGCAGCACACGCACGACACAGACAGCGACTCGGACTCCGAAGCCGAGGGAGCGGAGGGGGAGAGGGAAACAACTGCGTCTTCGTCAACCGCGGCACCTCGTGGGGGGGATTTAACCACGTCAAACGCCCCGCCCGTTGCCAGCGGGGCCGGACAGGGTGCTGGAGCTGGTGCCCGGAGGGATTCGGGTGGTGCTACAGCGGCAACTGGGTCGGGTGAGAAGAAGTACACGACTGTGAATCTGCACAAAGCGGGCGGCGAGTGCACAAGGGTATGTGTGTTGGATCCGAGTGCGTCCCAATCAGCAGGATCCAAACTTTTCCTTGGTGAAGTGTTCCAAGCTCGGCTCACACAGCGTCTTTACTCCACCGCTCTCGACATCCCCAACATCTTCGAACTTCCGATAGACCCCACATTCACGACCTTGGGTGGTGGGTCGTAGTGGGAGGGGTGCGGCGCCTGTGATCGATCGCGGCCACTTGACACAATCCTTGCTCGTCGTGTGTTTTCGGATCCGGCAACGGATGCGCTTCACATAGAAAAAGACCTTTTTTCACCTTCGTGCCCCCTGTTTCTTCATGGGTTTGATGAGTACACAGATTGTATTTATCTCTCCCATCCCTTCCACCAAGTAGTCAGCGGCCGCGGTGATCCAGCTGATACCTCACGTGGCGGACGGGACTGCGCTCTTCGTTCCGGTGTGGTGGCCACTCCGCTCGCCCTTCCGCACGAAAGTGACCCTGTTGGTACGTTTCATCATGTTGGTACACCGTGTGTTGAGGTGGATGCTGTGGGTGGCGACTTCGGGGTTGTGCTGCGCCGGTGTCGAATGGACCAAGTGTGAGTGAACTCACATCCCCACTGCCGTTTGACTGGGCACCTTGTTGATCCGCCAGACTTGGTGACCGAGCTGGGCTGACAGAAGCCCGCTCCCCCACGCGCATACGCACTTAGAGTGCCGTGCTCATCCCACCCCCGGCATGCAGGCTCCTGTTCCGCTTGGCCGGGAGGTCGGGATGCACGCAGGCACAGCAGCTGCGCGGTCACGCAAGCTCACCATTCCCAGTGACACGCGTGCCTCATGGCAGCGTGCGGCTCAAACCGCCGCATCCACACTGCTGAAGAAAATCAAGTGCGTAGCGCTGCACTGCTGGGCGGTTAAATGGGTTGTGGGCGCCCTGGCTCCCTGCCATGCTGGGCACCTGGGGCGTTTCACCTGGCTCGTGGCGTGACGTGGACGAGTTGTGCCTTTTTTCCTTTCCCCCTCTGCCTGCCCCCCCCCCAATCCCCACACCCCCACGCCCCACCCGCGTTTACCTCGCTCATTGTTCTCCTTCTCCTCTCCCCAGCTGCCAATGGCCGCCAGCGGAAACCATCCGCCGTGTCCTCGTCAGCCGACGGCCGTCGGCTCAGGGCGTGATCGCCAGAGCTGACACCACCATCCCCTTGAATCCCCGCACCGTGTTCGAAAAGTTGGTGTCCCTCAACTTCGCAGCTGTCATGGACCAACGTATTCGCTCCATTCGTACGTTTTTCTCTTTCCTGCTTGCGGCCGCCCCATGTCACACACACACACACACGCCGCTTTTTCGCCATGCTCGGCGCCGGCAACCGCGCGCACACCGTGTTGTTGTGCCCCACCTGACGTGACCGTGACTGCGATCCTCACCTTGCCCCATGCTTGCGCTTGTCAGGTACGGTGGCCCTCCTGGATGACAACACCGACGTGCTGCACATCCAGTACAGCTCCTACTTCCCCATCGCACCACGGGAAATCGTGCTGTTGCGCCATGCCGTGTTTCACAACAACTCCGGCTTCGTCGCGTTCCGGTCCGTCCACACGACGTTGATCCCGGTGGAGCCGGGCTTCGTGCGTGCCAACGTCGCGCCATCGGGCTTCCGGTTCTCGCTCTCCGCCACCGGCGCCCACACGGACGTCGTGTTTTGCCTGGATGCGCAACCCCATGGCTGGATTCCCGACGCGCTGGCCTCGTTTCTGTCCACCTCTGCGCAGCCCGTCGTGTCGCCGCTCATCCGCCTCCACGAGTACTGCGCCGCGTTGGCGTCGTACGGGCGCCTGCCGCCGCTGTCCCGTGACGACGCGGCCAAGCGCACCATGGGCACCAGCCCGCTGACCGTGCAGGGCACGGCGTTCCTCACGCGCACCAACATGTGGGAGGTGTACTCGCAGGTGCTCATGGCAGACTTCATCCAGTCCCTGTCCAAGACGGCGCAGGACGGCTGGGCGTGCGTCTCCCGCGCTTCCAACATGGAGGTGTTCACGCGCGCCGTCGGACCGGACGTGTTGCCGCCCGCCGCCGCCGCCGGCGCAGCTGCCGCTGGCCTGACGCCGGATGCGGCACCTCGCGTCACTGCACCACCGCGCTTTGTGCACTGCGTACATGGCTGGTGCCGCGTCGAGACGTCGCCGCAGCACGTGCTCAACGTGGTGCTGTCACAGCGCTCGGTGTGGTCGCTGCAGTCGTCCGACATGACGGTGCTGCACACCGTGTCGCCGTGGACGCGGCTGATCAACGAGAAGACGCACCCACACGACAAACGCCTCGCCGTCTGTGTGTCGGTGCTGCAGACGGTGCAAAACCTGGGCGACATGTACATCGTCGCCGAACGCACCATCGCCAACTCGTCCATCGTCAACTACGGCCTGGCCGCGACGCCCGCCATGCTCCCCTCCGGCTTCGGCCTGTACCCGTTGAACGGCGGCCGCGCCTGCGTCATCGCCTTCCAGTTCCAGTACGCGTTGGACACGTGGGGTCCCCACTCCCTGCGTGCCGTGCCGCACCCCAACGGCGTCACCGCCCTCGCGGACGCCGTCTCCAAGGGCATGGCGGCCCTGTGTGCCGCCGTGGAGTCGCCCGGCGCCCCGGCGGCTGCGCCGCTCGCTCCAGGATCGGCCCCGCCGAAGCCCGCACCCGCATCCGCACCCACGTCCGCTCCCGCATCCGCATCGGCATCCGCATCGGCATCCGCTCCCGCATCTGCATCCGCTCCCGCGGCAGCGCGTGGCGGACAACGACGCGCACGTGGGTCGTTGTTGACCACCGCGGACGGGGCGCGCGCGGGTGCCTCCGTCCCCGCCGAAGCCGGGACGCCCGACACCGACGCCACCAAGACCAAAACCAAAACCAAAACCAAAACCAAAACCGAAACCGAAACCGAAACCGGAACCGGAACCGGAACCGGAACCGGAACTGGGGCCGGTGCAGCAGACTCGAGTGCCGACACGTCACTGATGGCGGCACCCCGCGTGCCTCTGCCTCCCTCCGGCGTCGGAGCGTCCATGTCGGCAGCAGCGCTAGCGCCCGCCACAGCAACAAGTGCCACTGCCGCAGCAACCCCCTCGTGTGTGCCTCGACCCGCGGCGGGACCCTTGGGTGTCGCGTCGTCGACGTCGAGTCGCCCGGCAGCGAACCACAACGGCTCGCCGGTGGTCTCTGGGTCGTCAACCTCAAGCTCCGCGTCACCCACAACCGACGGCGGACCGCACAACAACAAGCGCGTGCAGGGCAAGGGAGCAAGTGCCGCAAGGTGCTGCAGCAGCGACTGCAACTGCGGCTGCTGTAGCACGCAACAAAACGCCACGGGGCCAAGTGGTGGTGTCTCCGCTGCCGCGCCTGCCGCATCGCCGACTCCCGCCGCCACGTCCCCCACGGTGTCCACCGCCAGCGATGCCGACGCCGACGCCGATACGGGTACCGATACCGGTCTTGACGCGGATGCATCACTGCCTCCACCTGCCGCCAAGGCCCCATCCGCGCCGTCCGCTGTGAAGATGGAGTCGGGCCGCGCCGCATCCTCCGTGTCCGGGTCCGGGTCCGGGTCCGGGTCCGGGTCTGGGGCACGCTCGCGCACCGCGGTGCGCGGGGCACGACCTGCCACCCACGCCCGGGCCAACGCTCGGGCCAACGGCTTTGCAGACAGCTTGGGACTGTCCCCGCCGCCCAGTTTGCACACCAACCTGCCCCCTGCCACCACGGGTGGCAGCGTATCCGGTGCGCCATCCCTCCAGCTACCGCCCCCGCTGCAGCCGTCTGCCGTTAGTGCGCAGGCAAGCAGGGGCGGTGGTGCGAATGCGACTGCGATGGCCTCTGGTGGTCCACAACAAGTGCTCCCGCAGGCCCCACAGCTGCCGCAGCAGTTTGTTGGTGCCGCGCATGGCCCCGCGTCCGGCATGTGTGGCATGCTGGGAATAGCCCCGGCCGCCGCCGCCGCTGGGATGCGCCCGCCGCCTGTGGCCAGCATGGGGGCGATGTATCCCACTGCTGGTGGTGTCAGCAGCAACGGCGTCGGCGTCGGCGTCGGCGTCGGCGTCGACGTCGGTGCCACCATGGGTGGTGTTGGCCGAGTTGTGACTGGTGGTGCCAACACGCAACACCACCAGCAGCAGCAGCAGCAGCAGCAGGCGTTGGGACTTGGCATGGGCATGGGACCCGTGAGGGACATGGGGATGGGGTTGGGGTTGGGGTCACTGCCACAGCTTGCCGCGGCAAGGAACCCCAGTGGTCCAGCGGGTGCGGCCATGGGTGCTGGTGCTGGCGCTGGTGCTGGTGCTGCTGGTGCTGGTGCCGTCATGGGTGCTGGTGCCGCCATGGGTGCTGGTGCCGCCATGGGTGCTGGTGCCGCCTTGCCGTCACAGAAGCTGATGGACATGTCAGCGCAGCTGCAGGAGATCCAGCGGCGGTACCCGACGGCCGCATCTGCCGACGACTTGAACCTTGTGTGCATGCACGCCGTGTCTCTCGCACAGGCCCTGTTGGAGCTGGCGTGGGTGCAGGAAGACCAAATTGTGCGCCTCATGGCCTCCCACTCTGCCGTTGCAGCCGCGGCTGCCGCCGCTCAACAGATGCAGCAGGGTGCACCTACTGCTGCTGGTGGTAGTGCTGGTGCTGGTGCTGGTGCTAGCGCGATGGGCGGTGGTGTGCGAAACAGAGGGGGCAGGCGCCCCCGGTTGGGGGTGAGTGGTGGTGGCGGTAGTGGCAGCGACGTGGACCATGATGAAGACGGTCGCCCCGAGCGTGGACCTGCAGCGCGTGGCGTCGTGCGCCACCCACCACCACCGCGTGGTCGCCTCTACAGGCGGTCCCATCAACACCGCCGTCGGCGTCGACCACACAGCAACGACCGTGACCATGACCATGACCGTGACCGTGACCGCGACCGCGACCGCGACTACGACCGTGACCTTGACCAGGATGCCTACCAAGGGGGTGGCAGCGATTCGGAGTGGGATGTGGACGCCGATGGTGAGGTGGTGGGCGGTGGGCGCGAGTATTCGCATCGACACGTCGGCCGCTCCGTGACACCCATGCATCACAATGCCCGCAGTGCTGGCACCAGCGCCGGCACGCGCCATGGCATGGGCCCTGCCAGTGGCCACACGCACAACGCCCACCACAACGCCCATGGACGACGCCACAGCATCATGTCGGCTCGTGGCGGCGGCGGCGGCGGCGGCAGCGGTGGCAGCTCTGCCAGTGGTGGTGACCGGCTGCGCACGGGTGGTATGAGCAACCAGCGCATATCGTCCATTTTTGACGCCGACATCATGCACCCCAGCCCCAGTGCGGCGCGTGCGGCGCCTGTGTTGGCCGGGTTGCGCCTCGCCATGACCCCGTCCCGGTTTGGCGCCGCGGATCTCGGTGGTGCCACCGGCAGCGGCGCTGGTGGTGCCAGCGGCGGGGGCGGTGACCGTGGTGACGGGAGTGTTGGCATGCGTGGCCTTGGTGTCAGCGGCCGACACTTGGGCTCCTCTGTCACACCCACCACCACCACCTCCTCCAGGTACGGCCGTGTGCGTGGTGGTGGAAACGGTCGTGGCCGTGGCACAGGGCGGTCGTACTACCGCCCACCGCCGTCGAGCCCCCCGTCGTCTGCCACGTCGACAACAGCCGGACTGTCGTCCACATCCGCGCCCGCGCCTGCGTCTGCGTCTGCGTCTGCGTCATCCGGCGGGCGACTGCAGGGCAAAGTCAGCGGCGGCGGCGGCGGCGGCGGCGGCGGCGGCAGCAGCAGTGCCGGCAAGAAGAAACGCAAGGGCAAGAAGCAAGGCGGGCGTGGTGGCACAAAGCGCAAGCGCCCCGCCAAGATGGCGAACAACGTGTTGGCGAACGGCGAGCTGCGGTCATGCTTTCGGTGTGGCACGACACAGACACCCAAGTGGCGCAAGTCGGTGGACAACCAAACGTATTGCAACGCGTGTGGGCTCCACGCCAAGAAGATGTTGAACAAGCGGCAGGAGGGCCGAAGTGGCGGCGGCAGTGGCGGCAGTGGTTCCAAGTCTGGTGCCAGTGGACACGGCTCTGGGTCACGTGCATCAGGGCGCTGATGACGGTGGTGGTATTGGTGGTGGTGCACACAGAACGTGTTGGAGGTGATGCCTCCATGTGCTTGCATTTTGTCTGCTTGCACTCCACCCACCCGCCTGCGGCGCTGTGATGATGTGGGCGTAGGCGTCCCCACCTGTGCTATGCCGTCGCCGCCCCCCTTGTTCCTTTCTCCCTTCGTGTGCTTCCTCTCCCGTTGCGTGTGCGATGATTGGTTCACCCTTGCCACGCATGCCCCGATACGAGTCGCCCACACAATTCACAACACAACGTGCCGCTCGTTGCCGTTTGGTCAGTGTCATCCCGTCATTCCCATGCATAACTCGTTCGGGGCTGTGACTGCGACCTGTGTGGGCCTGGTGCATGCTGTATGTGTACATACAACTCGCGCACGCGCCGGATATGACACACGACTTTCCCTGCGATGTCCCCGTTTCATGGTGACACCATTTCACCATGCCAGGGATGTTTTCACACCATTCCTTTTCGTTCTGTCCCGCCCTCCCTTTGTCTCCTTCTCTCTTATCTCTGTCACTCTTCTTCGCCTCGGCACCTTGTCTCTTTGCCGCCTTCAAATCCCTCCTGTGTTCATGTGTCTTCGTCGCACCGTTCCGTCTTGTTTTCTTCCCTCCGTTGTGCGCACTTTGTGTTGGCCGGATTGCAGTGGACCTATGTGTTGTAGAAGTTGTGAGTGCGCCTAGCATCGGTGACCGCCACTATAGCGTGTGGTCACCCCCACGGGTGCACCCGTACCATGACATTACTGCATTGTTCTGCATGGACTTGGGAGTCTTAGTTTCCGGAATGTTCATGTGCCTTCCCTCACGGCGTCGCGCCGCGTGCGCATGTTGGCGACGATCCACACTGACACAAACCACATGCGCGCCTCCACAATGCGAAACGAAAACGCACCAGCACGCTTGATTGTTGTGGCACAAAATAACAAACCCGTAGCAGTAGATGCATGCAACATGCACTCTCCCCACTCACTTGGCCACCCCCACTTCATCTGCTGAAGCCACCCATTCGAACACTGTGCGCACGAGTCCAACCACTGTGGGTCCAATTCCACGTGTCACGGGCGCACCACACAACAGCCTCACACCCATCACCACTCCCGCAACTAGCAACAGCTGCCACGACGGTGCAAATGCAATGGTACCCACCACATGACACAAAGTGTCCCACGCAAGGTACATTGCCCAACCCAAAGCCAGTACAGCGAGAGATGTCACCGTGTCTACCACGCGCTGCAAGCAGCGCTGACGACGTGCCAGGATCTCACGTGCCGCCAGCTGCTGTGCAGCCAGTGTGTGATGCTTGAAGCTCTGCAGCATCTCCACCTCTGCCTTCTGTTCCTGCATCGCTTTGCAGTGTGACACGTTCAACTCGTTCAACGCGTTCAACTCTGCCTCATGACTCTGGCGCATTGCGTCAAGCTTCTCCTTCTCTCGTGCTTTGCACTGAGAGTGCTCGACATGTCGACTGTTGAGCGCCGCAAGCAGGCTCACCAGTGAGTTGCGCCCGTGACCTACAACGCACATGCTGCGGACAGGCGCCTCGCTGTGCGCTGTGATCGCCCACATCACCAACCCCTCCCATGTTGTCGCGCCGCATGGAGAAGTTGCACCATCACCATCGCCGTTTCCCTCCACAGCCTCCACCCACACCGTCAACTGCGACGCCACCACCTGCTTCACCTCGCGCAGTCCTTTCATGGTCGCCACCTCCTCCACCAGCCGCGCCAGTCGCGTGGCGTGAGCTTGAACACCACCAGGCGTGGTGGCAAGGTGGCGCAGTCGGGGTGCCACACACTCTTGCAGGTGCAGGTCGGCGACGTCCCACAGCTTGGCGGTGCCGTCGGGGCTGACGGAGGCGATGGTGGTGCCGTCACGTGACAGGGTGGCTGTTTTCACGACCTCGGTGTGGCCTTCCATCGTGGCGAGGCACGTGCCATCGGCCACCCGCCACACCTTCACAGTCTTGTCGAAGGATGTGGACACCAGAAGCCGGCTGTCGGCAGAGAAGCTGCATTTCATCACTCCCCGCGAATGGCCTTGGAAGGTGCGCACCAAGGGGTACGCGTCGCTGGTGGCGTCCCACAACAAGATATGGCCTCCAGCGCCAAGCGCACTCACACCCGCAAGCCACCGCCCATCCGGGGAGAAGGTGCAGCCATTCATGCCGACGCCCTGGGGGTTGCTCAAGGTCTTGACACACACCCATCCACCACCATCACTGCCGCCACCGCCGCCACCGCCATCTGCACGCCACACCTTCACCGTCTCGTCCGCCGATGCAGACGCCACGCACTGGCCGTCGGGAGACACATCCACGTCGCGCACCATGTCACCATGCCCCTCCAACGTCTGCAGGCATGTGCCATCCTCCGTATTCCACACCTTCACCGTCTTGTCCGCCGACGCCGTCACCAACTGACGCGCCGGCGCCGGGAACCACTTGCACTGGACCACAGCTGCTGTGTGC
>Ga0213833_1002467_pt1 | contig 11963 bp, 17 predicted proteins | sample SWATP21_FD_160575 | JGI IMG/M metagenome (GOLD analysis project Ga0213833, IMG submission 160575) | Coastal seawater microbial communities from Marineland, Florida, United States - SWA TP2 #1 | ecosystem: Environmental > Aquatic > Marine > Coastal | place: USA: Florida | collected 2016-08-14
GTGTATGTGTGTGTGTGTGTGTGTGTTCTTTCCACGTTGTCCCCCTTGTGACGCCTCGTTGTGGTGATGTTGTCGAATGCTGTGTTGTGCACCAGTCCTCCACGTGATTCTCGCAGGCAGCATGTTTGCCATTTTGCAAGCCTTGGGCCATTCTCCTGTGGGTTGTCTGTAGCTTACTACGCAGGAGCTGGGACGATTCGATACTTGTAGGCTTCTGATGGTGCTGCGTGTGCGGCGCCAGTGTGATCCCTTCACTTGCGGGTGCCAATGTTCGATCATACAATGTTGTTCACACATCGAGCAAATACTGCAATGCCTCGAATATGGACGTGTGGGGAAAGCGTAGTGCTGCAGCAACGATCACTGCATCATGTCCGTTGGCATCTTTGGGCCAGGTTGGTACTCAAGCACACTCATGGTGGAGCCCCGGGTCTGCGAGCCGTCGTTGGTTGGCAGAACTGGCCCTGGCCGGTACTCCATCACACTTCCCTGTGACTCCGGCGTACCAGGCGCGGACTGCAGCTGCGAGACGCGTGATGGGCGGCGCGAGTGACTTGGAAGAGTCAAGGCGCGAGGGCCTGAAGCCAGCGGAGACTGTGGAGGGGTCGAACTAGATGCAGCGCGCGACGCCACCGCGGTGGTCGCGGGTGTCGGCCCAGATGGCGTCGGAGCTGGCGCCGCTTCGGACCAGCCGCCACGCTCACGTTGGGCTGCGTTGGTTGCTCCACTTGCGTTGCTATGAGTGGGTGCATGCAGCGGCGGAGCTGCTGGAATGGTTTGCACAACGGGGCTGGTTGGAGCCGCGTGCGAGCCGAATGCTTGCATGTTCTTCAACTCTGGCAGGTCTGACCCAGCCTCGAAGGCCTGCGCCAAGGACACTGTTTGTTGCCACGCTGCTTCACTGAAAGCCTTGTCATCCCGCATGGATGACTCCATGGCCGCTATTCGCTTCGCCAAGTCCTGCCAGCCAGCCGCACAGCGAGTGAGAATCGAGCCAGTGCACCCTGGGGTACGACACGTGGCGCACACACAAGCCCACGTACTGTCGTTGTGGCTTGGGTGCTGAGTGCAATCTGTTGCACAGAGTTCATCACCGATAGCTGCACGCCCGACTCCAAGGCGGAGGCCAACTCCTCACAGCGCTTCTCTGTGGAAGCGACCCGCTCGGCAGTGTCGGTGTCGGCCTCAACCAGACGGGCCTCCATGTCACCTAGCAGCACGCCAAGGCGGTGCTGCAACGTCTCATGCGCGGCTGCGGCCTTGCGATCCGTGGATTGGATGGCGGCAACCGTGGTTTCATTCTGAACCACGCCACCACACCGCACCACACCACCACAACACACCACAAAGGGGGACAGGACCAAGCGGACTCAGCCATACAACGGATGTGCCAAGCACTCCCCACTCGCACCCGCTGCAGTCGTTCGCTACACACCTGCGTCAGCACCCTAGACTTGAGTTCCTCCACGTCCGCTTGGATAGAGGAGAACATCGGACGGTGGTCCTCCAGCACGAAGTTCATGGCGCTCTTGCTGTACTCCGATGCGATGTCACGCATTTCAACGTCCGAAATCGCCGCACTGAGCACACCCCGCAGGTACATCTCCGTAAGTCGGTCTCGAACATCCTCAAGTCCACCGTCGATGTCTTGTCGCGCAGTCGCAACGACCGACTCCATGTTGGACACCTCGTTGCTCAGTTCCTTCGCCAACGCTTGGCTGGCGCGCTCAGCGCTGCGCGTGGCCTGCACCAGGTTGTCTTGAAGCACAACCAACCGCGCATCCACATCTTGGGCAAGCCTGTGCTGTTCACGGTCAAGCTGCTGCGAAGCCTCCGTGGTGGAGGCGCGGATACCCTGCCAACAGATCGAACCCACGCGCACGCAACGCGTTACGCGCGAACCACCACCAAAACTGGACATGTGCTGTGTGTGTGTGTTCCTGCCCACCTCAACGGCAGCTGTGAGCTGCGCCGCTGTCTTGACAACTTGCTCGGAGAGACGTTCTTGCACGTCGTTAATGCGTGACGAGAGTCGTCCATCCACCTCCAGCAACGCTGCCTGAATGTGTTCACGGTCCTCAGCAGTCACACCTTGAAGAGCAGAAATGGCATCCGCTGCAGAGGCCGCATTTCTGCAACAAGCATTGCAACGGTCACAAAGCACGTGAAACATATGCAGCACACTCCGACGTACTGTTCCATGGTTGCAACCATTTCAGCGCGCTGTTCATCGCGCGCTTGCCACTCTTCCTGTGCGGAGGCACGCAAGGATGCTTCCAGCGTCTCGAAAGACTTTTTGGTTTGTTCTTCAAGCTCCCGTAGGGACGTCTCGGTCGATTCCGCCTGTTCGCGGAACGCAGCCTGCAGCGACTCACGCACTGTATGGAACTGAGTTTCCATGGCCTCAAGCTTTGCAGTCGCAGCCTGCGATACACAAAGCCAACTCAAGTCAGTTCAGCGGGTTGGACACTTGCTTGAATCCTGCGCGAGTGCGGGGGGATACGTACATCAGCTTGTTTCGAGCTGCGTTCTTGAAGTGCCTCTGAAGTGGAAGCCAGGCGCTGCACAAGCATCTCTTCCAGCTCCTCCATCCGGGTCTGCACGTCAGCAGTCTCGCTTCGACATGCCTCGCGCACCTTCTTCAGCGCAACACCAAGCTCTTGAACGTATCGGTTTAGCTCCGACACAGTCTGCGAAAGCAAAGCGCGCCCACCGTTAGCACAGGTGATGACAAAAAGCAACCCGCTCGTTGGTGCTGGGTTGGTGCATACCTTTTCATCGCGCTTGACACGCGCGTCAATTTCAGTCGACACAAGCTCGGCGAGAACATCTCGATCACGGGCTGTGATTTGTTGGAGGGTTTTAACGCTCGAGGCGCTTTCCTCTTGGACAGCAGTCACCGCATCTGACAACCGGCGCACCGCGGCAGCTCGAGATTGGGTTTCGTCCAGAAGGCGTTGGGCCAGCTGCTTCAACGTTTCCGTGGTGGCTTTGGCTGACACAAGGCTCTCCTGCTGTCGCATGTTGGACTCTGCGGTCAGCGCTGCCTCCAACTTCTCGAACCGAGCCGCGATGGTCTGGAACGCTTGTCCCTCCTCCTCCACACGCGTCTTGTGGCGTTCGACTGTGCCACGTTCGGCGGCTTGCAGCCAGTCTTGCGTTTCTTGGCGTCCGGCGGACAGTGAGGACCCGACTTGCTGCAGGACGTCAGACATGCGCTCCTCCAAGTCTTTCTTTTCGTTGATGGTTGACTTTCGAAGCTCGACCAGGGCTTGCATGTGTGCGGTGTCACTTTCCTTGCGATACGCGCGCTCTTTCTGTCAAGCCCCGGAAAAGAGGGAAGTGAAAAACGATCACGCAAGAGACGAGAAAACCCCCCGAGTCACAGCAGTAATGGTTGACGCACACGCACAAGCACACACGCACACACAGACCTGAAGTTCTTCTTGCACAAGTGACACACTGGAGGCAAGCTTAGTCACTTGCTCCGCCACGTCCACAACATCCAGGGCTCCCGCAGGGCGCTCCGCGGAAGCAGAGGACATGCCAACCATCGCCACCTTCATGTCCACATCTTCACGGAGAGAGCGAAGTTGCTCCTGGACGTGACGATTCAAGGCCGCCATCTGCTCGACCATTGCACCCGCGTCGTTGCCGGCACCACCACCAGCTGCGCCAGGGGTGGTGGCGACCGCGTCAACGCGCTGCAACGCTTTGGCTACTTGCATGGTGATGGTGTTGATGTCCGAGTGGCATCGCTGCAACTCCTTGGCAAGAACTTCTATTTGTTGTCGCGAGCGTGCCTGTGACTGGAGGTCGCCTTCGTACTTGGCTCGCATGGACGCCCGCAGCTCGGCCAGCATTGTGTGCGCCTCCATGGCAACCTGCATCGAAGCAGCAGCAACAGCGGCAGGTGAGCGTTAAGCACGTGGCAGGTGGCAGTTGTGCCGTTGTGAAGTGTACAGCCACGTGTCATGGGTGCCTGGGCGCACCTTCGCGGCGTTTGACGCAGACTGCGCCGCGGATTGGGCAGATGCAGCAGCGTCGGCGGAACTACCCACGCCCACGCCCACACCCTGTTGCAAGCCTTGGGCTTGCCCAACACGGAGCTGATCCTCTACGCGGCGCAAGGCAGCACCATCCCTTTGCATCTGACTCTCCAGTTGCGCAACGCGCTTGAGAACCTTGCCCGTCATGGCGCCGGTTGACTGCGCAAGCACATCCGTTTGCAGACGGTCTTGCATGCCTTTGTGCATGCGCTGAAACGCAACAACACCAGGCATGTGCCATGGGGAAAGGAACACAACACAATGTGTCACACAACACGAACAGATGTGACGTCGCTCGTTCAGTCACAAAGAACAACACACTCAGACGAACCGCCTTGGCCGCGTCCAGCTCTGTCGACATCCGCGCCTGCAGTGTGTCCACTGTGTGACGCAAGAAGGCGTTCTCACGATCCACATTCGACATCCGCTCTTCCAGCATGGCCAATCGTGCTTCCACGGCTTGCAGTGGACGCTGGCGCTCCCCACCCTTGGCGTGGTGCTGGTTGCGTGCAGAAGCGATGCGGGGGAGCAGAGGTGAGGGTGCCCGCACAGGCGCAGGGACCGCCGGTTGACTAGCCTGGGGCAAAGCAGCCGCCCGAGCGCGTCTACCAAGCGCAAATTGAGGTGGGCGCACATCCCACACACCGCCCCTCTCCCGGTTGTCCCCCATGCTGCTGATGTGTTCAACTTGAACCACAACGACCAGCCGGCGCAGTTGTTGACAACTCAGTTGTGCTGTGCAACTCCCGGAGACATTGGTACATTACACACACATTGTTGGTAAACTATGCATTTTGTCCAAAGTTTGAAGTTTGGATTTGATGTGCATGTATTCATACTGATGCATGGCTGTGAATCATTCATTCTTGCGTCGAGCCACTGGCGTGTGTGCAGCCTGCTGCTTTCTTGACAGCACCGACCCATTTGTACGCAGTAGGAGACAGACCCACACACCGGGTAAGTTCTAGGCCGCCGTTGTGCGCAAGACATGCACTATTTTGAGAGTGCAAGGGGGGTGGATGGTGTTCGCGACTGCCGTGTGGCGGGTGTGCCTCTCTCGCTGCCGTACGCTCATCGGTGTCGTTGCCGTGCGTGTGCCGTGCAGTAATCATGCCGAAGGTCCGGAACAGCGGTTCCCGCAACCACGCGCTCTCGCGCGGCATCAATGCGTTCTCTCGCGCACAGATGGCCCGCAAGACGATGAAGTACCGCTTCACCGGCTCCGGTGCGGCCAAGGCTGCCAAGCCCGCTGCCGCCGCCGCCAAGGCCCAGAAGTACTACCCCGCCGACGACGTGCCTTACCCGTTGAACCGCCGCTTCACTCCCAAGACCGCGAAGCTGCGCGCCAGCATCACCCCCGGCACCGTTCTGATCCTGCTGTCCGGTCGCCACCGTGGCAAGCGCGTTGTGTTCCTCCAGCAGCTCGAGTCCGGCCTTCTGTTGGTCACAGGTAGGATTGACCGCTCGTTGTGTGCTGTGGCCGGGGGACTTTGGGGGAAACGTTGCGGTTGTGTCACGGACGAGGGCGAATCTCGTCGCCATTGGCAACTTCCTGAGTCTCCATGACGATGACACAATTCTGAGGCTGTGCGGCGGCTGGCCAAGTTTCCTTGCACTCTCCACCATTTCTTCTCTTTTCTTTCATGCATTTCCTTCTTTTCTCTCTTCCGGCCACGCTGCCACAATGTACAGTCTGTGACCACTCATTATGAGAGCTGAGAGTCTCAGTTCAATTCCCCCGTGTCCCCCGTTGTTGTCCGGTTATTCTTTACTTGGTGGTCGCTTGCGTACGTTCTCACGTGACCGTGCTGTGCCCGCTCCCAGGCCCGTACAAGGTCAACGGCGTGCCACTGCGCCGCGTGAACCAGGCTTACGTCATCGCCACCTCCACCAAGGTGAACGTTGACGGTGTTGCCGTGCCTGAGACCGTGAACGACTCTTTCTTCAAGCGCCCCGCTGCCTCCAAGGCCGCGTCCGCTGAGGGCGAGTTTTTCAACGCCGAGGAGGCCGCTGTTGAGATCCCGGCTGAGCGCAAGACTCTGCAGAAGACCGTCGATGACGCGATCCTCAAGGGCTTGGATGCCACTGTCAAGAAGTACCTTGGCGCCAAGTTCTCCCTGACCAAGGGCCAGAAGCCTCATGCCATGAAGTTCTAAGTTTGCTCGCATTTCCTCCATGTGGGTGTGCTCCTCTCATGTCACTCAGCTTGCACACGTTGGGCTTACAGCCGCCTGTGTGTTGTGGAGTGTGGAGAGCTGCGTTCGTTGGCTAGACGCGCACAACTGCGCCGTCCTCGGGTTCTGTTCCTGGCGATGCGCGTTTTGTGTGGTCTAGCGCGTCTTTGATTGTGACACTAAGATCAAAGATGGGTCGGTTATCATTTGAGATTGCTCACATCCCAATGTTAGTCACTGTGCCCTGCACCGTTGGCTTCTTCTCTCTTCGCTTGTTTCCAAGCTTGAATTGCTCGGCGCAGCTCGTCGTTCGGAATGAGCATATCAGGCTCCAGGGGCGCACGGTTGAACGGGTCATGCGGATCGTTCAGAAGGTGCTGCAGGATAGTGGAGCGGTCAATGTTCTGGCGGCTGGCCGGCAGCGTCACTGGATCTTCCATGATCGTGTCCAACAGCGGGTCACGGTACTCATCAGGTGCCTGCACCACGTCTGGTCAGCGGCAGCTGATGCACAGTGCCCACGCACACAACGCACATCCTCGAACAAAGCTTCGTTGTCCTCCTCAACCTCCTCAGCGTTTTTGTATTTCTCCGTAAACGATCGCATCGCCGCTTCTAACGACGATGAACCTGCAGCACAACACACGTCAGGCGAAGGTAGAAACATCACGCAACGGAGGCATCCACGTGCCGAAACGTTGCATAAGTTTGGCAGCCTTGGCCAACGTTTTCACATCCGCTTGGCCGCATGCAACACAATGCTGCACAAACTTCTCAAAGCCTGCAAGGTTTGTCACGGTCCGGCACATGGCGATGAGCATTTTCTTGGGCTTGAAGTGGTACTTGTCTGGATCATCCACCTGCAACGAAAAGGGCGTGGGAAACCTCGCGAGCACCTCAAACAAGACATGCCACACCCACCTTCAACTCAACACCGCGACGACCCGACAGCCTGGTGATGGTGGACATCAGCAAACCAGCTAGTCGTGCAACGAGCTCATTGCAAAGGAACGGCTCGTGGATGTGCCCCGTGAGGAAGGACAACATGTCAAGGGTTTGGTTGGCAAGGAGCAGAGATGACTGCACCATTTGCTCGTTCTCGCGAAGTTCCTTCAAGCGGACTTCACGGGTTTCTTCAGACAAAGCAGCCCATTCAGCGCCATTAGCGCGCAGTTGCAACGTCTCACGGATCTTGGGCAGGGTGATCAACGCATCGTCCAACAGCTTGTTGCTGTGATTCATGATGCCATTCACAAACTTGACAAACGTGGGAAGGTCCCTGTAAAAGAAGGGTGAGCGGCGGGGGAAGCAACTAAGCAGGCAACAGCACGGGTGCGGGGCGCAACACACTCGCTAACACCGATGAATGCCTCTTTGTGGCCTGGCAGTGTCCAGATGTGATTCAAAATGCACGCAATCTTGTACCTGTGGACACATCGCGAACGTCAACAACGCATGAACATGTCAGGCGAGTCACGCATTGGTTTGACGGGCAGACAATACGCACCGGTGGTACAGCTTCTCTTGATATCCACACCTTTCCACATCGCCATACAATTCTGCTAAGCTGGGCGCGAGGTACCTCACCGCAGCTTTGTGGGTCCGCATCAATGTCGCCGCGTTGGTGACAACAGACAAGGAGACAGATGATGAAGCATCATGTCGTGCTGCGGGTGGAAGAAACACTTGGTACAAGACATCGCCAAACTTCGCTCGCACATGGGGTGACTTCACCACGCTCGTGTTGGACGTGAACGCTACCAAGAACGTGAGCAGGTGGTCCATGAGCGGTACCGTCACGATGTCGTCAGTCTTGCTGATGTGGGTCACGACGTAGTCAAAGAAATCCATCATGTCTTCCACGAAATGCGAGCTCACGTGCGCCGCGAGGGTCGGCAGTGTGCTGGGGAGTGGGATGGTGACCCTGGTGGAGATGCATGCACGTGAATAGCACACTCGCTTAGAGGACGCAGCACCATCTCCGACTTACTCTTCGCCGCCGCTGCACAAAGAGCCCAGAAAGTGGCCAACAAGGACGTAGAACCTTGCCGCAGGGCCCAAGAGTGCAGCGTCTGCCAAATCCGTATCACTGGCCAGCTTTTGAGACACCAAGAACGAGAATTGTTGCTGAGGGAGAGCATATGTCAAGTACAGGTGTTGGAACAGTGAGACAAAGCACGTCACAACCATGAGAACTCATGCAGGACGAGCCAGACGCACATGGGCCATTGGATCGTCTTGGTGTTGCAGGTAGCCAAGCTGGCGCTGCATCGTCTTCGCGCGGGCAATCATCTGTGCCACCACAAGCAAAAAGTTCGTCAGGGGCGAGAACTGGCGTGTGGGTCAAGCTCATCTCACGTACCGGAAGAAGTCCAACATGGAGACACCGAACGCACAAAAAGAACAAGCGTGACACAAACCCGTACTCGTCTTCGCGTTTGACGGGCATGTCCGCTCCAGCGCCAGCACCCGCGCCAGCACCGGCGCGAGCACCCGCGCCGGTTCTAATTGCAGGACCATACAAGTCCTCATCGGAGTCATCCGCATCAACCTCCACAGCGGCATCGTCATCAGAAGGGGGCGCGACCAAGCGAGGGTCGTCGTTCGGAAATAGGTCGGACCCACACAGCAGGAACGTGGGGTCAATCTTTTTCGCAGTCGGTGAAGCTGGGTCTGAGAACTTGGAACACAGGGACAGCATCACCGAAGAAAGGTTGAAGAAGAACGCATCGCTGCGGCAGAGCAACACCTTGTGAGACGCGAACGCACACACACACACACACAGAGACAGGGGCAACACGAACTTGCTGAGAACAGTCATGTTCGGCTGCGTCATGACACGCTTCGCGTTGGCAACGATCACGGCTCGCATCCACTCAAGAACCGCTTTTTGAGTGACGCCGCGGTGATGGCACAGGGCGAGCACGAGCCGCGCGAGGGAGTTCTGTGCATGAAACCGGTCAACTCACACTCACCTCGCACGCAGACCCGCAGACCACGCACACGGTAGGCGGCGATGGGACGACGAAGGGTGTCATACGCCGCATTGACCTCTTGTTGGGTGTACCGAGCTTCTGGTCGCGGAGGAAAGTGGGTGCGAGACTGTGTGGGTGTCTGGTCCACACGAACGCCAACATGTGACACAGTGTCATGCAGGCACGTACACGAGCAAGGGCAAGTGCACACGTACACAGGAGGGCACCGAAAAACAGACACCAAGCAAGGTATGGTCCTGTAGTTGCTTTCCATTTGCATTGAACTGTGGTGGGGGAAGGAAGTGGGGGGTTGAGACAAGGAACGCGCACAGGTCGGGTGACACAGCCAACGTTGACAGCGCTCTCAACACGGGGACTGGGTTCGGGGAGGTCATCGTTGACCGCAGCTGCAAACACAATCAGAGGGACTCCCACACAAGTCAGGACCAATTGACAACACTATTGCACTTGTTTCTTCGGCAATAGCGGGCAGAGGACAGGGGGGGGGGGGGGGGGGGGGGGGGGGGGGGGGGGATTCACCTTTACGATGCAATGTCCCGCGAGGCTTGTGACAAACGCCTGCGCCTCGCTTGGTGCTGCCGCCATTTCCTTGCCAGTCATGATCATAAGGTCACGATGGATGGCAAATTCTGTTGTGGAGCAAAACTTTTCAAGAAATTGCGTGGATCCATCACCACTGGCACGGCGCAAGTGTGTGTGAGCACTGGCACCGTTCAGCTGACCGGCAGACACATGCACGCACGTTGACCCAGGAAACAGGGCTGGCTCAAGCAGCGCTGTCGACATGACAGTCGCAATAACGCGCTTGGCATCACTGACAGCTTGAGCACACGGTTTGTGGGTCTTGCACATCCGGGATGACGCTTCACGAAGCGCCCGCTTGAAGCACGAAGTCAGGTACATGAGAGGATGCAACTCCGCATTGCCCAGCAGAAGCGACTGAACGACTTCGAAAGCGTTAGCTGGGGTCATTTTCTCCACACTTCCCGTCAGCTGGAAGCGATCCGTGTAGACCTTTCGTTGCTGTGCAGGGATTCACATCGTTGAGGAGGGTGCGGGGAACAACAAGAAGCGGACAGAGACGCAACAACACGTACACGAGCGGTCAAAGCCACATGGAACACATTCGTGAGCACCTGGTGCACTCGCGCTTCCTCCTTTGCAGGACTTGCTACACGTTGTGCTGTGGGTTTCGGTGCCCCACTTGTGGTGGGCGACGCTGGAATAGTTGGGGGCGTGGAGCCTGACGCTGGGTCAGACGAAGCCACCTGGGGCAGGGTTGGCGGGGCAGCAGAAGTTGATCCAGCAACCGCACTTCCCTCATGCTTCTGCACCAGCTGTGCCCTAGATGCCTCAACGCGCCTTAGGAAAGCGTCCCAAGCGTCCATGTCAGCGAGAGCACTGAACAAACGAACGAACGCCACCGGCCCTGTTGACAGTCGCGCGTGTGTTCACCTTCCCAAACATATATGTGATGTTTAGTGATATCCACTATGGTGTTCACGTATGTCACGCAGTCACGCAGTAGCACTCGTTGCCTTTCGTTGCGATCACATTGCCGCCTGCCTGTGCCACCATGCTGTCCCGTGTTGCCCGCCTTACCACGCCTCTGACGAGTGCTGCTCGTGTGTCGGGGAGTGTGTCACGCTCCATGGCCACGACCTGTGCATTCGACTGGGAGGATCCGCTGAACTACACCTCCTTGCTCACAGACGAGGAGGTGATGGTCCGGGTACGTGTGTTGTGACTGAGTTGCACCGCCGGCGCGTGTCGCTCACATGCACACATACCTCACGTTCTGTGTTTGCCGCGCTGTGAACCGCCGCCGCGGTTGCGCATCATGGTTTGCTGACTGCACACCGGTTTCGGCCTTTCCGTGACTCATGCATTGTGCTACTTGCTGCCGCTGCAGGATTCCGCTCGGCAGTATGCTCAGGAGCAGCTGATGCCTCGAATTCTTGAAGCCAACCGCCACGAAGTGTTCGACCGTGAAATCATGACGGAGATGGGAAGCCTTGGCCTCCTGGGCATGACCATCAATGGCTACGAGTGTGCCGGCACGTCCTATGTCGCGTACGGCATGGTTGCTCGTGAAGTGGAGAGGGTGCGTCATGATGGCTTTGAAGGGAAACCACTGCATACATGATTGCCTGATATGTGTGTTGAATTTTTGTGGATGTGCAGGTGGACTCGGGCTACCGCTCTGCCATGAGTGTGCAATCCTCGCTCGTGATGCACCCCATCAACGAGTTCGGCTCAGACGAACAGAAAGAGAAGGTGCGGGCACTGCCACGCCCTCATGTGTGTGGCACACTGTTGCATCGCGACGCACTTCCTGAAGCGTTTTGTTCTTGCTTGGTTGCGGTGTTTGGTGGTCTCAGTACCTTCCTCGCCTTGCCCGTGGCGAGATTGTCGGCTGCTTTGGCTTGACGGAGCCCAACCATGGGTCTGATCCTGGAAGGCACGTGGCGTGTGGATGGGTGCTGTAGTTGTTCGTATTGTGTTTGCACGCTGAGGAAGCGAGAAGGTGAACATGACGTGGTGCACCTGCCTGGCTGACGCTCGCCCTCGCTTCTCTCGCCTTGTTCTCCAGCATGGAGACACGCGCCAAGAAGCAGCCGGACGGCGACTACATTCTGAACGGCTCCAAGAACTGGATCACCAACTCTCCCATCGCTGATGTGATGATTGTTTGGGCCCGTGACGACAACAACGACATCCGTGGTTTCATCCTGGACCGTGTA
>Ga0213833_1002468_pt1 | contig 11963 bp, 16 predicted proteins | sample SWATP21_FD_160575 | JGI IMG/M metagenome (GOLD analysis project Ga0213833, IMG submission 160575) | Coastal seawater microbial communities from Marineland, Florida, United States - SWA TP2 #1 | ecosystem: Environmental > Aquatic > Marine > Coastal | place: USA: Florida | collected 2016-08-14
TGCCCCGACTGAGAGCGATGAATTGCTACGCAACGGCACGCAGCAAGCGTATGACGCGTGCTAATCACGAGCGAGGCCCAGTTCTGGTTTGGCAAGGCTATGTGTGCTGTGGGTGAAGCACGTGTGGCATGGCGAAGGCGGGCACCCAGTTATGGTGCGGTCAAAGCTGGCACAAGCGTCGGAAGCCGCGCAACAGCAACCGTGGCCGTCGTTGGTGCAAGTGATGTTTGTAGAAGTGTAGCCAACAGCAACAGCGTATGGCTAGTTGGTTACGTTAGCAATGCCAATGTAGCATTGGGTTGGGTGCTATTCCCGCACGTGGCGCATCAATGTGGCTTCACAAACATATCATACACCTTCTGATCGGTAGCGGGTCGTATGTTTCTAGCAGGGACGGACCGTGGCAGACAACAAGGTGACCACACTGTCGTCACAACCTTCAGCTTGTTTTCGACTCGCCACCCACACAGTGGCTCGGTTGTGGCGTCGTGGCACCTTGTCCTTCACGTTTGGCGACAGCGAGCCGCTTTCATACTCCACGCCGTTGCTGTCAACAGACTCCTCACTGTCTATCGACGATGCTGTCTGGCACGTCGCCCTCGGCCTCGTCATCGCGACGGTCGTCACCCTCAAGCACCGTGTCAAAGCTACCCCTGGCTACACTTTCTTTATGTTTCGCTAGCTAAAAGAGATTGTTCGAAGGCGGCTCGCATGCGCAGCGAAAGGCTAGCAGCTACAGTTTGGACCGCATGGAGGCCTTTGACTTTTTCTTGCGACTGGCAATGAAGCGCTGCATTTCCATGAAATCTTCCATGGTCATTGAAGACGCATACTCTCGGGCACATCTGCAGATAGCACCTTAGTTCAAGCATGGCAGGCATGCGCGCACGCAGGCACGTACGAAACCTCCATATCACGACCAGCGCCAAGCGACATGTTGAACCCGTCCTTTGACAACTTTTTGAAGCGATAAACAAGCCGTGGGTGGTTATCAACGATTTCCTTCGCGATCGTCAAACAGGTTGGCACCAACTCGTTGTGAGGCACCACTTCGGCAACGAGTCCCCATGCCGCAGCCGTCGCTCCGTCAACACGACGTCCAGTGAAACTCAGAAGGCGAGCTCGACTGGGACCGATGATCTTTGGAAGCTTTTGTGAGAGTCCCCAAGCAGGGTGGATACCCCACTTGCAATGCGTATCAGCGAACGATGCTCGCTCGGAAGCTATCAGGATGTCACAGCCAAGTGCCAGCTCGAAGCCACCAGTGATGGCGAACCTGACATGATTCACAAGTGAGAAGGCAGCTTCCCAGAACATACAAAGCACACGTTGGCGGTACCCGTTGATGGCACCGATAGTTACACCGGGGTACTCTTCCAGGGCGGCGATAGGGGCTTCGAAATCAGAATCGGGCTGGAAGACTGCGGAAAGGTCAGAGACTCAGAGTGCCGCTTGCGCCACAGTGCTCGCTAGCTTACTTTCTTGCGCACTTCCAAGATCAACCCCGGCACTAAAGGCTCTTCCTGATCCGGTCAGAATCACAACCCTCACTTTCTTGTCCTTGAGCCTGACCGACAGACGCCGCGTCACTGACGCGCGAGGCGGGACGCAAGGCACCATTGGCACACACGGACGCACAGGGCAAGTGCCGACACCAGCTCCTCGAGCATCGTCTTAGAAATGGCATTTAGCACCTTAGGTCGGTGCAATCGGACAATTGCGGTGCTTTGTGTTGGCACATGTGCAAGGTCCACTTGAATCTCAGTGAAGCTGTCCATGGCGTGACACAAACGACCGGACTGTTCACACGAGCAGGGAACGAATGGTGGTAAACCAAAAAGGACTCACCCCAGTTTTACTTCGAGAACAACACACACGCACACACACCTGTTTGTATCACGACGCGTCGTCGTGTTGGTGGGTTGTGTCAAGAACAGGTGCGACGTCACGTCGCCGACGTGCGTCACTGACGTCAGCCGATTTGTCACACCAAGTAATCATGAATCCCGCCGATTCCCCTGTCAAAAACAGCATTTCCTGAGTTGCTGAGACAGCACATCATGCGCGCCGACTCGGCGCCGCCGAGTGGCTGCGGTCATGAGAAAACGTAACCACCCCAAGTGAGGATCGCTGCCTGATCATCGCTGTCACAATTTCGTTGCGGCGTCAAGTCACACTGCAGTCTGCAGCCTCCACTAGCATTGCAACTTGTGCTGCTGATGTGCGTGTCTCAGACTCTTTGGAGTCTCTTGACAGCATGAGTGGCACGAATTCGTGTACATGTGAGTTTGGCAGTGAGTGAAAGCGGACAGCAAGGACGATTAAAAGCTTGGCATAATTGTGCTCCTTTGGGCATTTGTAGTGTGGACAGTGGGTGCGACTCGCACCGTGCGAGATGTGCACGGAGGACTCTGACGGTAGAAGCGGGGTCACATAGCCATGTTGGTGTATTGATTTGAGCAGCTCAACGGCACCCTGTGAATGGTAGTTTTGATAAAGTACAGCATGGATCGCTTAGACCTTGGAATAAGTGGAATTTTATTGCGAGCTTGGGAATTTAATGCAGATCGCATCCAGGTTGCAGTTCGGGCAGAGAGCAGTGTTGTTTGCAATCGGCTTGAGAGACACCGCGATCGCTGCTAGCAAGCGCAGGCGCTCACCCCGGCACCCGTACACCCCCGCCCGCTTTCACCCACGGTGGGCCTTCTGCGTTTCCTGGATACAGCGTCCCTCCTTCATTTCAGGAGTAGAATGGCGTCCTGAGCTGCTCCTCGCGCCGTGCTTTGTGGTTGTCGATCCGACTGACGCAGCGGTAGAGCCAGCGTCACGATGAACCGCCGTGGCCCCCCTCGTGGCCCGCCTCGCGGCCCACCTCGCGGTCCCCCGCGAGGACCTCCGCGTGGACCTCCGCGTGGCCCCCCTCGTGGTCCACCGCGCGGCCCACCTCGTGGACCTCCTCGTGGTACGTTCACACGTTCGTCGCTGATGGCTGCTCGGGTGGTCAGCCCGGCTGCTGGCACTGGTTGCACGCCCTGTTGCCCGCCCGTTGTTGCCCGCCCGTTGTTGCCCGCCCGTTGTTGCGCGTCTCGTTAGTCGGTGTCTTGGTGTTGTGTATTTGCACTTTTGCATGTTGTGTTGGTGGTGGCTCTGAGGCATCATTCAACTGACATGCGTCGTTGTGCGCGTGTGTGTGATGGCTGTTCGATCGCGCCATGGCTGCTACAGGTCCTCCGCGTGGCCCCCCTCGTGGCCCACCACGCGGCCCCCCTCGAGGCCCTCCTCGTGGCCCTCCCCGTGGTCCGCCAGGCAAAGGCAGACCCGGTGGTCCCCCTCGAGGTCCACCGCGTGGTCCCCCCCGCGGCCCGCCTCGCGGCCCGCCTCGTGGACCTCCGCGTGGTCCACCGCGTGGCCCACCACGCGGTCCCCCCCGTGGCCCTCCGCGTGGCCCGCCTCGTGGTCCACCCGGTAAGGGCAGACCTGGTGGTCCGCCCCGTGGCCCCCCACGGGGACCCCCCCGTGGCCCTCCGCGTGGCCCGCCGCGTGGTCCACCGCGTGGACCTCCACGTGGTCCCCCACGTGGCCCACCGCGTGGCCCGCCGCGTGGCCCACCCGGTAAGGGCAGACCCGGTGGTCCTCCGCGTGGCCCACCGCGTGGTCCACCCCGCGGCCCGCCCCGTGGTCCACCTCGGGGCCCGCCAGGGTTCCGGGGCCCGCCTCGGGGTCCACCTCGGGGTCCCCCCCGTGGCCCGCCGCGTGGTCCGCCGCGTGGCCCCCCTCGGGGTGGTCCACCGAAGGGCTTTGGGCGTGGCCCGCCACGAGGCCCGCCTCGGGGTCCGCCTCGGGGCCCGCCTGGGTTCCGTGGCCCGCCGCGTGGCCCGCCGCGTGGGCCTCCGCGTGGCCCGCCGGGGTTCCGTGGCCCGCCGCGTGGCCCGCCCATGCAGCGCCGTTTTGGCAAGCTGACGGTGAAGGCAGTGGGCGGCGTGGAGATCAAAGCCACCTCGGCCATTGGCAAGGCGGATCCGTACTGCAAGCTGCGCATTGGCTCGCAGGAGCACCAAACGCGCGTGCACTCGGGTGGCGGCGCCGCGCCCGTGTGGGGCGACGCGTTTGACTTCGACATCAGCAATGAGAAGGAGCTGGAGTTGGAGGTGTGGGACAAGCAGGCCATGGGCAACGACAAGTTGATCGGCAGCGCCCGCACCAATATCATGGCGTGGATCACGACTGGCTCCTTCGACGGCGAGATCAACCTGAAGGACCGGCAGGGCAAGGCTGCGGGGTCTGTCAAGGTGGCAGTGAAGTTTGAGCGCCCTGCAGGTGGCCAAATGGTGCCCGCTGCACCCCCGGGTGGCATGGCGCCGCCACGCGGCATGCCGGCTCCGCCTGGGGCACCACCGATGAACGAAGCGGCGCGCGACCCGAACGACAAGTTCACGGACAAGGAGATCAAGGAGGCGTTCGAGGCGTTCGACCTGGACCACAACACGTTCGTGGGCGCCGCAGAGATCCGGCACGTGCTGATCAACATTGGCGAGAACGTGACGGACGAGGAGGTGGACGAGATGATCCGCATGGTGGACAAGGACGGTGATGGACAGGTGAGCTTTGACGAGTTCTACGAGATGGTCACCGGCGGCAAGCGCCCGCCGCCGAGCCTGACGGGTGCCCCGGGTGGTGCCATGGCACCGCCGGCCTCCAAGGCGGGCGGGGGTGGCGGCGCCACGCCCATCATCCAGCAGCGCAACGCGCGCAAGAACGCGCTGGACGACTTTGCTCGCGAGTACAACATCAAGCCCGAGAGCATCAAGAAGGCGTACAAGCGGTTCCAGGAGACGGATGTGGACCACAGTGGCCTCATCGAGTATGTTGAGTTTTGCGAGATCCTGCAGGTGGAGCCGTCTCCGCAGGTGGAGAAGCTGTTCCAGCTGTTCGACAAGGACAGGTCTGGCCAGATCGACGTGAAGGAGTTCATGATTGGCCTGTCCAACTTCACCGGCGCTGGCAAGGAGGAGAAGCTGAAGTTCGCGTTCATGGTTTTCGACGACGACGGCAACGGCGTCATTACAAAGCAGGAGTTGTTGAAGATCCTGAAGGTGCGTGCTTGCGTGTGTTGTTGTTGTTGTTGTTGTAGTGGTCACCAGTGCAGAGGCAAGTGGATGTATGTGTTCTCACGCTGTTGTTGCTATCGTTGCAGGCCAATCACATGGCGGGTAGTGACAAGGAGGTGATGCGCAAGGCCGAGACCATTATGACACAGGCAGACAAGGATGGAGACGGCGTGATTTCGTTTGATGAGTTCGTCATCGTTAGCAAGAAGTTCCCGAACATTTTGTTCCCGGCGTATTCGCTCGGACAGAAAGTTACCAAGCGCATGGGAATCTAGTCCCCCGTCGTTTGTTGGCTTTCCGTCAATCGTTGCTGTTCTTCCACCTCTTTAGTCTGTCTGCCTTGTGGGAAAACACACTCGTTTTGTTGCAGCCAAGTTTTTCCCGGGTCGGATCATTGTGCCCCGCATGTGCAACGTGAAGTTTCGCCCACACCATGTAAACAAGCGAGAGTTTTGGTTACTGTGTCGCCAGCTAGCTACGGTACTCCGTGGACAGCATCTTGGCAATGGTCTGCTTCTGGATGTTGGAAGTGCCTTCGTAGATCGCGCCGATCTTGCAGTCGCGGTAGAACTTCTCCACACCCAAGTCCTTGGTGAAACCAACACCACCCATCCACTCGACGCACAACGAGGCGGTACGCTCCGCCACCTGGACATCCATGCCACAGGGCAGACAAAGCAGCACGTTAGGCAAGTCCACACAGGGGCCTGGATCACACAGGCGGGGGGCAACAAGACTCTCGTGCACAACAGCATGACAGGCAACACATACCTGAGAAGCGTACAGCTTCGCCATGGCAGCCTCCTTCACGAAGGGTCGGCCGGCCTCCTTCAACCGCGCGGCGTTGTACACCAACATGCGAGCGGCCTCAATATCCACAGCAACCTGCGCGTACTGGTGCTGCATGCCCTGGAAGTCGCCAATGGCCGAGCCGAAGGCCTTGCGCTCGAACAGGTACGGCATCGTTGCGTCGAACGCGCCTTGAGCGAGGCCAAGCATCTGGGCGCCGATGCCGACGCGACCCTCGTTGAGAATCTCGATGGCGATCTTGTAGCCCTTGCCCAGCTCGCCCACCACATCTTCCTTGGGCACGCGGACATCGGTGAAGGTCACAGGGCACGTCGAAGACGCGCGGATACCGAGCTGAGGAGGCCAGGACACAGAAGCGCAGAGCGTCAGCTCACGCACATGGGATCCGTGCACAGCGCAAGTGCCATGAGGCACGAACCTTGTCCTCCTTCTTTCCGACCTCCAAGCCCTCCGTGTCACCATCAACAGCAAAGCAAGTGATGCCTTTGTACCCAAGGGAGGAGTCAATCGTGGCGAACACCTGGGGCATTGCATCCACACGTCAGTGAGGGAAACAATGAACACCGCGCTTGATGCACAGCAGCGACGTACCAGGAAAATGCCGGCCTCGCCACTGTTGGTGATCCACAACTTCTGACCGTTGATCAGCCAGTGGTCACCCTTGTCCTCAGCCTTTGTGGTCAATGCAAATGCATCGGATCCGGCGTTGGGCTCAGACAAACAAAAGCAACCAATCTGCACCACAACCGATCACGGGCTGTGAGTCGCTGCGAGTGAGGCTTGCCCAGTTGGCAGCGTGATGTACACACCGTGTCCGTGGCGAGACGAGGGAAGGCCCATGACTTGACGTGGTCGTTGGCGTAAAACGCAAACACGTTGTTCACGAGAGTGTTTTGCACATCCACCATCACGCTCACAGACGGATCGATCTGCAGGCAGGGGCAGGGAGGGCGGGATGCGAGTGGCGACCCGTCAGTCCACGCGAATGAATGCAATGATGCGCGACCCATAGTTTAACAGCACCTTCGCAAGCTCTTCAATCAGAATGATGGCCGACATGAAGTTGGACTCGGAGCCACCGTACTCGGCTGGGATTTCCACACCCATGAACTGATGACGCAGCCGTGCGTGAGTCCAGCGCAGCACACAGCACACAGCACACAGCACACAGCACAGCACACAGCGCACAGCACAGCACACTACAACACGAGCAAGCATCACGTACACCCTGCTCGAACAAACCGTCGATGATGCCTTTGTCCATGGTCATGGTGTCGTCCATCTCGCGCACCTTGGGAGCGATCTCCTCCTGAGAGAAGCGAGCAACTGTCGGGGAGCATACACCAAGGCATTCCAACCACAGCGTCGAGTGTCGCCAGTCACAACAACCACATTAGGTATATTGCCAACAGCGAAGCGGTGCGTACACCCCCACCCGCACCAGCATCCTTCATCATGACCTCCTCCTCGGTCAGGATCGACAGAGGTGCGGTGGACATGGCACGTGCAGTGGTCTGTGCAGGCGTGACAGAGCGAAGCCACGTGGCAGCTGTCCGCCGCATGGAGCCACGAAGTGAACTAAGAGCCATGGTGAGCGCTAAGTGGGAACTTGGGCGAGGACAGGAGCCGAAGGCAGTGTGAGACTCTGATGAACACAGCAACCACTGCATGCATCATCGACGGCCGCTGTGCTGAATGCTGATGGGTTAAATTGGAGTGACTACAGGACAGTTACTGAAGTCGCACTGTTGTTTGGGAGCAGAGCTTCTCCGAGCCGAGCGCATCTTGTTCCGTTCGGTTGTGCTCGCCTTGCCGTGTGCCGCTCCAGGCATCAATTGGGACGATCAAGAACAAGCGGCTACTGTCTATACCCGCACACGGTGTTGCGGTTGTTGGTGCGGCGCTTCCGCCCGACGCTGTTGTCGCTTGCGCAGCGCGCCAGACCCGCGCCTGACCCGTGGGAGTGCACTCCCCACTTGCGACGCAGGGTGCCATTCGACGGACGCAGGTTTGCCGTGCGTGAGGCAGCATGGGCAACAAAGGTGGGAAGACGCAAGCGGTGGCGGCTTCTGAGAAGCAGCCGGAGCCGGAGAGTGAGAAGGTGGCGTCCCCGCGCGAAGCTTCGCAGAAAGCGCCGCCCAAGGATGGTGCCGGGGGCGACAGTGGCGGGAAGCACGATGATGTGGGGGAAAGTAGCAGCAGCAGGGCGGGTCATGATAGACAAAGGGATCGTCGGAGGTCTCCACAGGCGGCGGAAGGCAAGCGGGGGGGACACAAGGAGGCCGAAGATGACGCTGGGAGTTCGCCGTCTCCAAGAGAACTGAGAGGCGACAGCGGCCGCGACCGTGGTCGAGGCCGTGGTGGAGGCCGTGGTACAGACCCAGAGGAAGTCGGGGGTGAAGGTAGGGGAGGTGGTGGGGGTGGGGGTAGCCACCGCCGGCTTCCGTTGGATGACGGGCAGGGCGATGCACCGTTGTCGTCCCCCGCCTCGTCTGCTTCCACGGCTGCCGCCTCCACAGACCGCTCGCAGCGATCGCATCGCGCTCAGCACCGATCACCGTCCAACCATTCGCCGCGCGGCTCCGGGCGTCAGGGTGGCTCCCACCGCGATAGTGCAGGGAGCCGAGCCCGTGACGCCGATAGTTCGCGTCGTCACCACCACAAGCGACAGGAGCAACAGCAGCAACAGCAGCAGCAGAAGCAACAACAGTCACGAGCCGCGCAACCACGGGTGCAGCAACAGCAGCGTGTGCCGTTCAAACCGCAGCCTGCGGTGCCATCCCCGCAGCCCGCCAAGCCAGCGAAGCCCTCGAAGCCAGCCACGCGCGGCTTTGCCGGCACGACGTCCTTCCAAACGCCTAACAACGTGGGTGCTGGTGCGGACACACACACCGTCTCCGGGTTCGATAACGAGAGGTTCCGCCGGGCAAATGCCAACAAGGGGGCAGCGGGAACCAGCACCCGCACGTTTCGCCCCACGTTTGCGGCGCGCCAAGCTGCTTACAACAGCAACACGTTCTCTCTTCATGCGGCGCAGCAGCCGCAGCAGGAACAACAAATTGACCCGGCGCCACCTCGCACACCACCACAACCTGTGGTGCCTGAGACGGATCCGCACACTCCTGGCATGTACGTTGGCTTGTACCGTTTTGTAGTGGCGTGGCGCGCATGCCTGTGTTGTCGTTGGTCGTGGTGTTCGATCATGATGTGTTGACACGTGGCGCTTGGCATGTGTGATGCATACAGGAACTCCGTCCTAACAGATGCTGAGGAAGATCTCATGGACGCCATTCTTGATGATATTTGAAGAAGCAATGCCATGTACGCGCCTCCACTGCTCTGTGCGATCGGCGACGGCGTCGTGTGGAGTGTGTGAGCGCACACACAGGGTGTCGTGGTGCTGTCGCGTGTAGTGTACTTTTTTGGCTGGACAACCCGTGTTGGTTTTCAGTGTGTTTTCTGTGACTCTTTGCTTGTTTCAATGTTTTAACGCAAGCGGTCGTCTATGATTCCGTCTCTGGCTCTCTTGCTCACATCACAAATAAACGCAACACAGCACACGCGGAACATGATGTCGTGGAAACGGGAACGGGGCAGGGCACACAGCCGTCGCACACACACCGTCGCACGCAACAGAACACCTCATGTGCGCTTGGTCAAACCACTGCGTAGCTCAGCGACCCGCCGACGAAGGTCCTCTGTTTCCTTGTCCCCATCGAACGCTTGGAGACCACCCACAGCCGCCTGCTGTCCGCCGCGCGCGCGCGAATTCGTGCCCGCACCACTGCTACTACCTGTTGCACCACCACCACCACCACCACCACCACCACCACCACCTCCGCCGCCTCTCGTCGAAGAAGAGGCAGCCGCAGCTGCTGCACCCATGCGCTGGAAGCGGGCGCGGTATTCCTGCAGCACTGCGGGACTAAACCCGGTCAACGACCCCTGACCAGCGGCTCCACCCGCTGCAGCAGCACCACCACCGCCCAACCTCGCTGCCGGCACGACTGCACGCGGCTGTGGTGGTTGCTGTGCAGCACGCTGTTGTTGCGCAAACCACGCGGACACACGCGCGGGGCTGGAGCTCGGGAGGAGCGATGTGGGACCGGTGCCTTGGTGTTGAAGCGGCACGTGGTGCGGGTGTGCCATCAGGGCCACACCCCTGTGGGGTGAGCCCATGATGGCGGAGGCGTACGCGTGTGGGTGGACAGGCACGGCGGCAGGTGAGGCATACGGCTGCGTGTGGGGGTGCCCAAAGCTCGACATGGGTGGTGGAGGAGCTGTTGCCACATGTGCTGCGTGAGGCACCACCGCTGGTTGCCACTGCGCCTGTTGCTGTTGCTGCTGCGATTGTCCTTGCCCTTGTTGTTGCTGCTGTTGCCCTTGTTGTTGCTGTTGCCCTTGTTGTTGCTGTTGCCCTTGTTGTTGCTGTTGCTGTTGCTGTCGCTGCATCAACGCCAGCTGCGACGACCTTGGTTCCAAACCAGCAGCCGCAAGGGCGGCATCAATGCGACTGAGCATGGACTGCGGTTGTGATGCGGGTACCGTGGTGGGAGTGGCGCCCACCGACGGAACGGTGGCCCCGGTCGGTGGTACTGACGGTGGCATGCGCGCGGGCACGGCTGTGGTACCGTCACCATCACCATCGCCAACGGCAGTAGCAGCAGCACCACGAGCTCCAACACCACCACCGCCACTGCTTGTGCGAGGCACCATGCTCGCCGCCGGTTGTGACGGCACAGCGGTTGATGGCGCTGGGGCAGGCGCGGCATGGTCCATAGTGGGAGCGGGGCTCGCGGATGGAGTTGCAGCCACCACACCTGTGACAGGCGGTGCATCATGGGCACCATCAGGCATGACGGGTTCCGCGGTGACTGGTGCTTCGGCGGTTGTCGTGGACTGGGCCAAGGCTTCGCGTGAGGGGGCGGGTGTGACGGCGTCAGGCGCTTCCATGGGTGGTGCCATCAGAGCACCTTCGTCGAGTGGCGTGGGTGTTGACTCGAGGGGGGAGGTGGTGTCTGGCGGTACTGCCATCACCAGCGCACTTGGGGCGGAGGATTCGACCTGGGAGGGGCGAGTTGCCTCTGGTGCAGGCGCAGACGCAGACGCAGGCGCAGGCGCAGGCGCAGGCGCAGGCGCAGGCGCAACCGCAGGTGCCGGTGCTAGCACAGGTGCCGGCGCGTGCGCCAATGTGAGCCTTGGGGTGAGCGGTGCCCCTTGCACAGATACAGATGGCACCGTCGGCACGGGTGAGGCTGGTGCCGACTTGGGGACAGCAACACCTACCACGGCACTGGGCTCTGCAATCGGTGCCACGGACACAACGGGGGCAACAGGTATCGAGGCACCCGATGGATCAGCGGCCCCCGCAGTTGGGGTGGGAGCCACACCCGTGCTCATCAGCGTCATGCCAGCACCAGCACCAGCACCAGCACCAGCACTTTCAGCAGCACCGGCGGCACTCGGGAGTGCAACGGGGGTGCTTGGCACAACCACGTGTCCCGGTGTCGGGGGATGCTGGGCGGTCAACGTTTTGGCATGCACCGCAGCCTGTGCCCGAGCAACATCGGTTTGGGCCATGGCCACAGCCAGCGCCTGAGCGTGTGCCAACGCGGCGGCCTGCGCTTCTTGCCGAACGACACGCGACTCCGCCTCACTTTGTCGGGCCGTCGCCGCCGCCTTCGCCGCTGCTTTAGCCGCCTTGGAGGCCTCCTCCTGCGCCTGTTGCACGGCCTTGGCCGCAGAATCTTGCACGCTTTGCACAGCCTCGGCAGCAGCGGCCTTGGCGTCGGACAGTGCCTTGCTGGACGCTTCGCGGGCTGCGGCGGCGGCAGCGTGGCTGGTTTCCACCTCCGCCGTGGCGGCCTCCAGCTGCTGCGACAGCTCTGTGGCACGGGCCTCGGCAGCGGCGACCTGGGATTGGAGTTGCCGCACAATGTTCTCGTACGCCTACACACACAAACAGGCAGGCAGGCAGGGCGGGTCATGGAGATGGTCAGTCAGCACAGGTGCACAAAGCTGGGGGGGGGGGGGGGGGGGGGGGGG
>Ga0213833_1002469_pt1 | contig 11961 bp, 8 predicted proteins | sample SWATP21_FD_160575 | JGI IMG/M metagenome (GOLD analysis project Ga0213833, IMG submission 160575) | Coastal seawater microbial communities from Marineland, Florida, United States - SWA TP2 #1 | ecosystem: Environmental > Aquatic > Marine > Coastal | place: USA: Florida | collected 2016-08-14
TCGGCATCCAATCCCCACTAACAATGAGATCCGGTAGGGAGTCGCCGTTAAGATCGGTCCAGGTTTGGGAATTGCAATTTCCTATTTCTGAAAATTGTGGGGCGAATGAGGTGGTTATATCTTCAAATGAACCGCTACCGTCGTTTCGGAAAATAAACTGATTCGGGTTCTCCCCAAATTGTTGGGGTACCGCTCCGGAGGTGATAATGATGTCCTTGTCCTTATCGTTATCAATATCGACTGCCGCTACCGAAGAAGCGTTTATAGGAATATTGAAATTCACGCTGTCTTTTTTAAGAACACCTTTATCATTAAAGTAGAGCCTTGGAAAAATTGGAACCCCTTTTCTAAATTCGCTCCCGCCGCTCACTACGAGCAGGTCATTATCTCCATCACCATCGGCATCGAAAAATATATGATCCACATCTTCACTAATCTTATCCAGATCAAAGAGATCTTCCTGCTGTGAGCTAAAGCCACCGCTTTTATCTTGTACAAACAAACGGGAAGGTTGGTTTTTTGCGCCTCCTATAAAAATATCATCCAATCCATCATTGTTGATGTCGGCCACGGAAATAACCGGACCTTCGTTTGCAGTTCCATAGGGAATAAGTGGGTCCCGGTTAAATTCGAGTGCATTGTTCTCCTGGTGCTTAAAGTCGAAAAGTGGCGGAGTATTAGTAAGCCAAAATATCTTCTTTTCATTTAAATCTACATAATAATCTCCCGAAGCCTGCTCCTGTACTATTTTGTGGGAGGTATTAACTGCAAGGTCCTTTAAAAGCTGATAGGATCTATCGGGCCATATAACAAGTAACGAGTCTACCGTTGTTCGCTTGCCTACGCCCAAATGGACGCCAGGCCTTACTGCCGAGAGGTATCCTCTGCTAGTATAGTGTTCTCTTAGTAGTTGTAAGGAGTCGGCATATAGAATAACTTTCGCACCTATACCGGAATTATTTCCTTTTTTCCCTACAAGTTTTATATCGATGTAATTAGAATTTTCTCTCCCCGCGCTTGTATTTTCCATCACCATTGCCGGTTGATTGGTGTTATTTATCACCAGGTCGAGATCCCCGTCATTGTCCAGATCACAATAGGTGGCGCCATTGCTAAACGTGGGTTCCGTAGATCCCCATTGGGCTGAAACATCTTCGAATTGTTGTGCGCCAGTATTTCTGAAAAAGTAATTCACGGTCTTCTTTTCAGGAATTTTTTTGATGAATTCCATATCCTTTTCATCCATTCCCTGTCCTAAGGTTTTCTGAATCTCTTCATTGGCAATGAAGTTAATGAAGTCCATATCATTAGTTGCTCCTACTATTCCGTTGGTGATGAAAATATCGTTGAGGCCGTCATTGTCCAGATCTGCCACCAGTGGGCTCCAGGACCATTCGGTGGCTGCTATACCACTTAGAAATGCTGTTTCACTGAAGGTGTTGTTACCATTATTAAACTGAAGGGTATTGTGCATGTACTGATGCGCATAGCCGTTCTTGATATAATTTTGATAGATCTGATAATTGAATTCTGTGCCGGATGTTTTATAAGTTTCGATATCTTCAGGGAGCATATCTACCGATACAATATCGGTTAACCCGTCGTTGTTAAGATCTGCTATATCATTTCCCATGGAAAAATGAGTGGTATGTCCAACGGCATTATTTCCTTTATGTATGATCTCCTCGAAGGTTTTATCTCCCAAATTGATATACAGATAATCATTCTCGTAAAAGTCGTTACCCACATAGATATCCGGATAACCATCGTTGTTGAGATCACTTATAGATACTCCAAGTCCATAGCCGATCTTACTTTGAATGATCCCTGCTTTCTCTGAAACATCCACATAAGATCCCGATACATTCTCAAAGAGTTTGTCGCCCGATTTTCCATCGGGAAGATGGCGTTTATTTCCACTGCCATAGTTTTGATTGGGATTCACCGAATGATTGAGAAGATATACATCCAGATCACCGTCCAGGTCGTAATCGAAAAAGGTTGCATGGGTTGAAAAACCTTTAAAGTCGAGACCATATTCTGAAGCTCGTTCGGTAAAGGAAGGGACGTTATTCTTATCCGGGCCGTTATTGACAAACAGTAAATTTCTTCCCTGTATATTATTATAATCACCCAGCTTGCATACATAAATATCGAGAAAACCATCCTGGTTTATATCGACTGTGGTCACTCCCGTTGTCCAGTTGGACTGATTAGATATTCCGGCTGTATTGGTGATATCCTGAAATTTGAAATTGCCTTTATTGAGATAGAGTTTATCGGCTGTCTGGTTAGCAGTAAAATACAGATCGATATACCCATCGTTGTTAAAATCTCCAGATGCTACACCCGCCCCGTTAAAGTAATAGATATAGTTTAGGATATTGAGTTCGGGAGTTGGAGTGAGCTTATTTTCGAAATTGATTCCGGTTTCGTTCGCGGTTCTTGTTATGAAGCGGGTATTACTGTTTGATTCTGAACATGAATTTAGTAGAATAAAGAAGAACACAGTTGTTCCCCAAAGAATTATCCTATGCTGAGAATGGATCATTTGAAAGAATTTCGATACCATATTTTGTGGAAGGACTGACATATAAATATGGATACAAAAGTAATCTAAGCGATTGATATTTTACTTATTAAAATAAAGAAAGACCGCCTTACTTCAAGACGGTCTTTCCTATTATTCATAAACTAGATCTCGGGTTTAGTAACCTTCGTTCTGAACTAAATTAGGGTTCGATAGTAGCGCGTTAATTGGAATAGGATACAGGTTTCTGTAATCTTGTCCAACAGATTCTGCGTTCTTGAATTCCCAATCTCTGGTGAACTGACCAAATCTAAGCAGGTCATTTCTTCTCCAGAATTCGATGTATAATTCACGTCCTCTTTCAGCTAGAAGATCAGCTTCCGATACATTTCCAAGGGTAGAAGCACCACGAAGTGCTCTAAGCTCGTTCACCATTGCCGTAGCGTTTCCGCCACCAGAACGTAACATAGCTTCAGCTTTCATAAGATGTGCATCAGCATATCTGAAAACGATCTCGTGTCCGGTGAAGGCACCATTAACAGGGTGATACTTAATAATACGAATACCAGTTTCTTCGGTATTTCCAGAAAGACCTGGAAGGTCTCTAGTAAACACCAATGGAGCTCCCGAACGGTTTGTAAGAGGAGATCCGTCTTCGTTGTACTGCTGTCCAATTAAGAATCCGTAACCAATACCAAGGTTGTCCGGACCAGCGTTACTTGCATCAGGAACCCAACCTCTTCTTTCATCAGCTGCGTCACCAACATAGTTGGAGTTAGGATTTCCTTCGAAAGAATCGTAAAATTCGGCAAGGGTTGTAAATCCGTTCCATCCACCACCTTCGTTATCAGGTGAGTTTTGGTTGTAGTGTAGACCATTCCATATTCTGTTACCTACAGATGCAGGTACAAACCAGATTGTTTCATTGTCTACATCTTCCTTGAAGATATCAAAGTATCCTGTTTCAAGTGCATAACCATCTGCTGCAATTGCATCTACAGCCGTGATTACACCCTGATAGTTAGGATTACCATTGTAACGCTGAGCGTTTAGGTAAAGTTTAGCCAACATGAAGTTAGCAGCAGCTCTACTCGCACGATTATTATCTGCACTTGGTCCGCGAACCGGAAGATTATCACGTGCTTCGGTAAGGTCCTGAAGGATAAAATCATAAGCTTCGGCAGCTGATAATACACGAGGATCAACATCGGATCCTTCATCTACTTCACGGAAAGGAGCTACGCCCCACATATCAAGTACGAAATACATACTGAAAGCGCGCAGGAACTGAGCTTCTGCTTTTTGCTCTGCAGTAGGTCCACTACGTTGATCGATGATCTGAGTTGCACGGAAAACGTTTTGGTTAAGGTTATTCCATGTGCTCAGGATGTACTGGTGTGTTGGGCTCCAGGTGTGCGCGTGTAGCGTTCTCCAGATACCGTTATCACCCCAGTCTGTACCTCTTGTTGGAACAAGAGTTTCATCTGTAGATACTTCGTTAAGGGCAAAGAAATTACCCTGGTCTTCTAACTGTCCCCTTACATCATTGTATAATTGGTCCAGTGCGGCTCCAACGTCGGCTACTCCAGCAAATCCTTCATCTGTGTCTTCAAGGAAGATCGAATCAGATTCGTCGAGCTCTAAATTGGTACAAGCTGCCACAACAGTCGATAGCAACGCGATCGCGAAGATCGACTTCAAGTACGTCATAAAAGTTTTTTTCATAATCATTTTTTTAAAATTTTGCATTAAGTCCTAACGTAAAAGTTCTCGGTCTAGGGAATGAGGTATAGTCAATTCCGAAGATTGGTAAACCATTCAGGAGATCACCTCCACCTGGAGTAACACTCACTTCAGGATCAAGACCAGAATAATCCGTTATAACAAATAGGTTTTGTCCTGTAAGCGAAAGAGCTAGTGCATCGAAAAGAGAGTCTTCTTTCAATGGCCAGTCAAAACCAACAGTTAGGTTCTGCATTCTTACAAAGTCACCTTTTTCAAGGAAACGAGTAGAAACTTCAGCAGCAGCGGTAAGAGCTTCACCATTGGTTAGGGTAGAAGCTAGTACGTTTCTAGCACTGTTGAATGATCCAGCAGTAAAGAATGCGTTTTCGGTGTTATTGTAGATGTAGTGTCCAAATTGTCCGGCTAGGAAAGTAGACAATGACCAGTTCTTATAACGGGCGTTCAAGGAGAACCCTCCGGTAAAGTCTGGTAAAGCACTTTTTCCAACGAACTTCTGAACGTCTTCCTGTATAGGTTGGCCTTCCGCATCGAATCCTTCGAACTCACGTAGGAAGAATGAGAATAATGGCTGTCCTTCCTGAAGCTTTTGAGCAAAGGCGTTAGACAGACCCTGACCTCTAATAGTACCGGCGTTAAATTCACCTTGAAGTTGGTCGATCACGTTATCGTTATATGCAACGTTCACACTAGCTCCGATATAGAAATCGTCTTGATCTACAAAATCATAGCTAAGCGCAACTTCAAGACCTTCGTTAATTACCTTTGAATCTGGTAAGTTTAAGAAGATGAACGGTTGTACAGCTGGTTGAGCAGATAGTACTCTAAAGAGAAGGTCTGTTGTTTCTTTACGATACACATCAACACTTCCTGTAAATCTGTCGTCTCCAAATCCGAAATCAAGTCCTACAGCATACTGTAGAGTTTCTTCCCACTTAAGAGTAGGCTCGGCGAAGGCAACATCGGCTATACCCGGGATATTGATATCACCACCATCTGTGATAACATCACCTCCTGTATAACGTTGTCTTCTAATAAAGTTTCCATATCCAACTCCATCCTGGTTACCGGTAATACCAACACCAACACGTAGTTTTAAAGTAGAAACGGCGTCTCCTACGAAATCTTCGTTATGGATCTTCCATGCGATAGCACCGGAAGGGAATACACCATACTGGTTATCCTCACCAAAACGAGAAGAACCATCCGCTCTAACGGTACCTGTAAACAGATACTTGTCGTTCAAACTAAAGTTCACACGACCAAAGAAGGATTGTAGCTCATCTGTAGTATCGTAAGTGTCTGCAAATAATGACTTAACTCGTAATCCGTTAAAGATTGGAAGCATATCTGTGGTTGGCGAAGGGAATAAACGGTTGATAAATATACCGTTGGTATTTCCTGCGTAACCATATTGCTGATAGCTACCTTCAATTCTTGATTCAAGAAGGTTGGCAGTTATTTCCAGGTCGTCGACCATCTTATTCATATCCTCTGTAAAGAATCCCCATCCACTGATATCTCTACCTTGTCTGCGGAAATCCTGGAAGGAGTAACCTGCCACGATATCTAATTGAGAATTTCCAAAATCCTTGTCGTATCGAAGTGTAGCTTCAAGAAGCTTACTTTCGGTATCAAGGTCGCTAATTGCACCGGTACCATTTCCAAAGGCACCTTGGTCAAAGTTTCTCGCATTAGGAGAAGCAACCGCACTACGGGTAGACTGAGAGTCGTCGATACCTAAATTAACTTTGGCAGAAAATTCATCTGTGAAATTGTATTCGGCAGAGAAGTTTGCCAGTATTCTGTCTGTATGACTTAGGTTTTCGGTATATGCCAGAATTGTTGCCGGGCTTAACTGTCCGCCTGTATCGAAATTAGGGTTTGTTGGCCAGGTTGGATTTGCAGAGTATGCAGCACCCAAGAGGTCACCTCTAAATCCTGCACTACCACTAAGCGGTGCAGTTTCGTCGTTCACTCTTGAAATTGTAGCCTGAAGGCCTAATTTCAGTTTATCATTCAATAACCTGTGATTCACATTCAATCGACCGGTAATTCTTTCCAGCGAAGAGTTCTTGATCACACCAAATTGTTTTCCGTAGCCAAAAGTAGCGCGAACGTTACCTCCATTGTAGCTATGAGAATAAGACAGGTTGTTATTTGTTGACATAGAAGTTCTAAAAACTTCATCTTGCCAGTCCGTACTGTTTCTAAAGTTTCTTTCAGCAACAGGGAATCCTAGTCTTTCACTTTCCGAAAGGAATTCGGAAGCTGTAAGTACATCGAAGGTAGAACGAACACTGGACATACTCACGCTAGAGCTCCAGTCCCAGCTTCCTCCGGTAGCACCTCTACCAGATTTGGTGGTGATGATAACTACCCCGTTTGCACCACGAGATCCATAAATGGCTGTTGCAGATGCATCTTTTAAGATACTGATACTTTCAATATCGTTAGGGTTAAGGAAAGCCAATGGGTTTTTAGCACCTGAAGTACCAAGACCAACGTTAGCTCCTTCAGCAGTAGTGCTTTCTCCGGAAAGAGGCACACCGTCGATCACGAATAACGGGTTGTTATTAGATCGAACAGAGTTGGCACCACGAATACGAATATCGATTCCTGCACCTGGTTCACCACTACTTTGAGAGATTTGTACCCCAGCAGTTTTACCTTGTATTAATTGTTCTGGGGATGAGATAACACCTTGGTTAAAGTCTTCTGCAGTTACGGCAGTTACCGCACCTGTTGCATCTTTCACTGTAGTGGTACCATATCCAATTACAACGACCTCGCTTAAGGCTTCAATATCTTCCTGCATGGTTACGTTAATAGTCGACCGGCCATTTACGCCAACTTCCTGTGTCACATAACCAATATAGCTAAATACCAGTGTTGCATTAGAGTCTACATTATCTATGGAATAGTTTCCGTCGAAATCAGACTGTGCTCCATTGGAGGTGCCCTTCACAATAATATTTACCCCGGGAACAGGACCATTCATGTCGGATACTGTTCCACTAACGGTATTTTGTGCGTAGGCCGATCCACCTATAAGTAAGAGAATCGGGAGCAACAAGAGTTTAGTTAGTAGTTTGTTTTTCATATAGTTCCTAGTTTAAAGTTAATTTTCAATTAATAATTCTTATGTATGCAAAAGCCTATATTCCCCAATAGGTCGGAGAACATAATTAATTCTTAAATAATTGTTATAAAATTGTAAACTTCTGCATGGAAGGTACAATATTTTAGGCAAAATATTAAGTTTTTTATTTGAGATCGAAATTTCCAATATTCTGCTCGTAATCATATTAAATTTACTGGTGATATTTACTATGACAGGGTTGTGTTTTAAATGAAAATCAATCCCCTGAGCAATACGGCTAATTCCCTGAATTCCTTTTAAAAGTGCGTCATGGGTAATCTCAAAGTCTATACTCTGAAATCTTTCTTTTACTCGTAAAGAGGATTGATTTGCAATTCTTCCAAAACGGCGATTGACGGTCACCATTAGGATGCTCTTAAGAGTTTCGGGAAAAACAATCCTTTTATCAGAGGATCGGTCTTCTGTATACCGAACCGCAGAGATAGGAGAAATAAGACCCGACAGGTTCTTAGTCAAAATTTTAATAAATTTCATTCCAGCCAAATTGTACTTGCTTAGAAATGCTAACACTTAAAGTAAACAACTATCTTAATTTGTTAAAAAATTAACATATGAGCATTAAGCTACGAATTTCTATTATTTTTTTCAATTTTGTAATAAAACCACACCAAAATAACGAAATTAGTAGCCGAAAACGTTTTCGTTTATTAATTTGAAAATTAGCGTACTGTTGAAAAAATCGTTGTATTTTAGGCAAGGAAATTTTAATACTGTAATATAATAATCAGAGTTACTTCCTAAGTCAGTTTTCAATTTCCTCGCTTACCCAATGCATCAATAAATAAATTTCATACAGGGGTAAATATTTCAGAAATTATGAAAGAGGTTACATTAAAACAGATCGCTGAAAACCTCGGAATATCGATCACTACGGTTTCGAAAGCACTCAAGGATTATCCGGATGTTAGTAAGAAGACCAAGACCCTGGTAAAACAAGAGGCTAAAAAACTTCGTTACAAGCCCAATGTTTTTGCCGTAAATCTACGTACCAGGGAATCTAAAACAGTGGGCTTGATTATCCCGGAAGTAGTACATCATTTCTTCTCTAGTGTAATTAATGGCATCATTGAACAAGCCGAAAAAAAGGGTTACCTGGTTATTATACTTCAATCCAACGAGTCTTATAAGCTGGAAAAAAAGCAGGTAGACCTCCTAATAAGCAAGCGAGTTGATGGTATTATGATATCGCTGGCCAACAAGACGGTGGATATCTCTCACCTTAAACGTGTTAAAGAGTTGGAAGTCCCACTTGTGATGTTCGACAAGATATCCAAGCTAATGGATTGTTCAAAGATCATTATCAACGACCGAGAAGCGGCCTATACCGCCACCAAGCATCTTATCGATTCCGGCTGTAAGCGAATTGCGCATTTTAGAGGTGCTTTACTGCCACAAAATTCTATCGATCGTTTCCTGGGGTATAAAAAGGCGTTGGAAGACCATGGGATCACCTACGATTCGTCCTTAGTATATATATGTGAGAATGTGGATTATGAAGACGGGATCAATGCAGCCAAAAAATTATTAGAAGATCACGACGATGTAGATGGAATATTTGCCATTACCGATCTGGCAGCGATAGGTGCTATTTCCGTATTTAATGAAAGAGGTATCCGCGTCCCGGACGATATCTCTATTATGGGATTTAGTAACTGGTTTGTTTCTTCGGCGATCACACCATCCCTAAGTACAGTGGACCAACCGGGGTACGAAATGGGTGTGAAAACGTTTAAGCTTTTGTATAAGGAAATGAAAGCGAGAAGAAAAAATAAGGAGTTCGAACCAAAGACTGTCGAACTTGAGACCCGGCTGATAAAACGAAATTCCACATAAATTCTATCTATATGTTTCTATCCAGGATATCCCTTTTACTTTTATTATTAATTCTATTTACCCAATGTAAGGAAAATAACCAAGCTGTAGATGAAGAGAAAATATCTACGGATAAGTTGGCTTATAGCGAACCTTTCCGGCCACAATTTCATTATTCCCCTCCCGAAAAATGGATGAACGATCCCAATGGCCTGGTATATCACGATGGCACCTATCATCTATTTTACCAGTATTATCCAGAGGACATAGTTTGGGGTCCCATGCACTGGGGACATGCCACTAGTAGTGATATGATCCATTGGGAAAATAAACCCATAGCCCTTTATCCGGATGAGCTCGGACTCATATTTTCGGGGAGTGCTGTAATAGACACTAAAAATACATCGGGCTTTGGAACTGAAGACAATCCTCCGATGGTGGCTATCTATACCTATCATTTAATGGAAGGTGAAAAAGCAGGACGTAAAGATTTTCAAACCCAGGGAATAGCATATAGTCTTGATAATGGTAACACCTGGTCTAAGTATGAAGGTAACCCTGTAATAGGGAATGAGGGTATAAAAGATTTTAGAGACCCCAAGGTTTTCTGGCATGAGGAGTCTTCAAAATGGATACTTGTGCTTGTAGCCGGTGATCATGCGAAATTTTACAATTCAGACGACCTTAAAAAATGGACATTACTAAGCGAGTTTGGTAAGGATAAAGGAGCTCACGGAGGTGTGTGGGAATGTCCGGATCTGTTCAAATTAAAAATAGAAGAAACCGGGGAAGAAAAATGGGTTCTACTTATAAGTATCAATCCGGGAGCTCCTAATGGAGGCTCGGGCACACAGTATTTTGTAGGTGAATTCGACGGAAAGAAGTTTGTTACAAAGCAGGCCGGTACTAAATGGCTCGATTACGGAATGGATAATTACGCAGGAGTTACCTATAATAATGTACCGTCGGGAGAAAGGATATTTATTGGTTGGATGAGCAATTGGAATTATGCACGCGACACCCCAACAGATGTTTGGCGAAGCTCCATGACCCTACCCAGAAATATAAGCTTACATAAAAATAAGGAAGGTTATTTTATTAAGAATTATCCTTTGAAAGCGTTCGATAAAATAGGAGAAACTGCCTTTGAGAGCATGGAAAGTATTTCTCTAGAAAAACCTTTTGAAAAAGAATTGGATCAATACAATGATACTGATATTAGTTTCATGGTGGATAGTTCGAAGAACTACGCTATTACCTATTCAAACAGTATCGGAGAACAGGTTTGCCTTCAGTTATTAGGAGAAAGCAATGAATTATTGTTCGACCGAACCCGATCCGGGATAGTAGACTTCGAAGAGAGCTTTGGAAAGGCAATTCAGAAACAAAAATATACTACCGAAAATAAAAAGGTAGAAGTGCGTATCATAATAGACGCCTCCTCTGTGGAAGTATTTATCGACGGCGGAAAACACGTATTTACCAACCAGGTTTTTCCGAAGCATCCTTATACTAAATTAGAGATTGCCGGCCCGGCGAATGGGACTATAGACAACCTGAAGCTTAACAAACTGGAATCTATTTGGGGACCATAAATCTTTTTCATACAGCTATAAGAAAGCTATATTCAACTTTTTGAAATTTACCACACTTTTTTGCGACTTTTAGGATGTTAAATATTTGTTTATACTCATGGACTAATAATCGTTAGTTTGTAAGTTTACCGCAAAAGTTAGCTATGTTCGGAATTTTCAGAAAGAAAAGTGAGAAAGATAAGTTGCAAAGTCGCTATGAGAAATTAATGGCCGAAGCGCACAAATTGTCGCAGTCCAATCGAAAGGCAGGTGATGCAAAATATCTGGAAGCCGAACAATTGATGTTACAATTGGAAAAGTTGAACTAATTCTACGTAAACCTCATGGAAACAGACCTGATAAACGAAGCGTTGCAATTTGAGCAACAGAAGACGACCTTCAAGACAACAAGTGATCGAATAATTGCTTCCAGGAAAGCCAAGGATCTTATTTTAAGTTTGAATGAGATCTATAAGCAAAACAAGGATGCCGCGATCATGGACCTTATGAAAAGGCTTACTGAAATCAAGCGTAAGATTGAAAAACGCTTGAAAGGCAGAAGAGACCTTACTGTATAATTTGAAACCCGGAGCTAAGGCTTCGGGTTTTTTATTACCTACTCGATTGGGACAACTCTAATTTGACTTTGTTCCCAAAAGTCAAAATACAAACCACACTCCTTTGAGCTTCTGTCCTCAGCCCTCCTACTTCGATCCACTTCGCGATAGAATAAATAATAGAAATAATCAATAACAAATAATTCCTCCAGGATTCAATTTGTTTTCACAAATTGTTCCTTTGAAATCCATGTTGAAAATACAAACCACGCTCCTTTGAGCTTTTGTCTTCAGTCTTCCTACTTCGATCCACTTTGCAATACAATAAATAATAGAAATAATCAATAACAAATAATTCCTTCAGGATTCATTTCGCTTTGCAAAATGTTCCTTTGTTCCCAAAAGTCAAAATACAAACCACGCTCCTTTGAACTTCTGTCTTCAGTCTTCCTACTTCGATCCACTTTGCAATACAATAAATAATAGAAATAATCAATAACAAATAATTCCTTCAGGATTCATTTCGCTTTGCAAAATGTTCCTTTGTTCCCAAAAGTCAAAATACAAACCACACAGCCTTCG
>Ga0213833_1002470_pt1 | contig 11955 bp, 12 predicted proteins | sample SWATP21_FD_160575 | JGI IMG/M metagenome (GOLD analysis project Ga0213833, IMG submission 160575) | Coastal seawater microbial communities from Marineland, Florida, United States - SWA TP2 #1 | ecosystem: Environmental > Aquatic > Marine > Coastal | place: USA: Florida | collected 2016-08-14
CCCCGCCTGCCCCCGGCCCCCCCCCCCCCCCTCCATGCCCAGGCCGCAACTTCATGTCGGTGCTGAGCTTGTTGTTGAAGAGGTTGGTCCCATTCGGTACTCCAGTGGTGAGTGATGGCCGTGAGTCGAGCAATTGAAGCAGTGTGCAGCATGCTGCGCTCGCGAGAACTGCTGCCGTGTGAGCAAAAATCACGTCCGACATAATTACAATACTGAGCGTCGCGCCCTACTTTCGTTCCACAAAGTCCTTCTGTTGCAACGGCACCCCTGTGTCATCACCACGCCTTCGTACAGAGGGAGCGAGTGGCTTGTGCGTTCCCGTCGCGCTGGACATGAGGTTGGGGTCCTTCCAGAACTCGACAAACATCTCCAGATCTGGAGTGTTCGGAAGGAGCTCGACTTGGTGTGGTGCTTGTGGTGGTATCACGGCAACACTTCCGGCCTCAATGTCGAAATCTGTGCAGAGCAAAGGTGCCAATGAGCCGGTTTCGTTGCGCCCAGCAAAGCTGTGGCACCGCACACCACGCACACGCTTCTCCTGGGTGCAGAGGCGAGTCCAAGATCCGATACCCCACTTTTCCGCGAACCACGTGAAGCAAGCCGTACACGTTCTCAGCTGTTGTGTGACGAGACAGTAGACCCTTAGGGACGTCGCCCTGGCGGAACGGGCGCGTCACTTTGTATGGCCGCACGTGCGCAGGCAGAACCGGCATGCCAGGCTGCACGACGCGCCCTGCCCACTTCGGTGAAGCACTAGCAGTTGCTGCTGGTGTGCGCGAGCATCGCTTTGTGAACAACCAAAACAACACTACAACTCCAACAACCGAAAGAACAGCCCCTGCCCAAAGAGTGCCAGCTCCAGATTCTGTAAACATGGCGAGTTCCGCTGTGCACACTGCACAGTGCTGGTGCTTGTGCACAGCTGTGACAGACAGACTGTGCAGACAATTTGTGGTGTTTTTGTTACATGGCCACAGCTCCTGGGATAGTTACAAACACCGCGCCTTCGCTCGCACAGCACTACAAATGCTGCCTCTAGCTCGCCCACTGCTTCTTGATGGCTGCGAAATCGCACCAAGATGTGAGCCTTTGCATATTCGTGTGTGCACAACAGCACCACCACCACACACGCACCGAATTTGTAGGTGACAGAAAGGTGGGTCTCGCCGTCATCATCATCAACCTGTCGCCATGACACCCAGCACGATGTTAGAGTTGGATGTCGGTCCCATGTCACAGTAACAACAGGTAACGCACCAAGAGCTTTGCAGAGTACTGGCCCCGGCCCATGTATCCTTTCGGCCACACTTGCTTTGGGGACGTCCATGTGTAGGGCTCAGCTTGGGGACCGTAGCTTCCAATCATTGTTTTGGTACGATCCACTGCACCCAACAACATGAGGACAAGCAACGTGGACCTAAGCAACTGCAAAAACCCGCACCTCGCATCTTCATTTTGTACACAGAATTCGTGAACTTCAGCCCAAGCACCACATCATGTTGCACACGAAACTGCACTCGGGTGCGATAGGTTTGTCCCTCCTTGAACACAAGGCGCCGGTCAGCTGCTGATTTTTGCTCTTCTTCTGTGGAAAGCTTCAAAACAATGGGGTCACGACCATCGACGACGATGGAAAACGACTCCACCACAACATGTCGGGGGTCGTCCGTTTCTGCAGAGACGAAGACACCAACACCAAGCGTGACAAAGGCGCAACACTGAACAGGACGCAGCACCTACTTGCAGTAGCTGCACCAGCCAACAAAGTTGCCTTGTATTTTGCAAGGGACTCATCTTCCTCTTCTCTGTTCAAGATCTCCTCGAGTGTAGCAGTTTTGGGAGGTGCCTGAGGAGACTCACTCAGTCAGAGAGCCAGCAACCCCACATCCCCGTGCCAGATCGTGGCAGCCTCTTTTCAGATGCCACTGACAGATACCTACCTTGTATCCTGACGAGTCCTCTTCAACAGCACTGTCAGCAGCAGTGCTTGCGCCAGCACCCGCACCGGCACCTGCGCCACCCGCACCAGCTGCCCGACGAGGTGGTACAACAGGCTTCTCCTTTGGGGTATCACCCTCCAATGCATCTGTTACTGTTTCGCCTTCCGCAGCAGCGGCAGCCCGACGAGGAGGGGGAGGGGGGGCGGACATGTTGGAGGTGTAGTCGGATCTGGCGGAGAACCATTCACACCTGCTGCGTCGCCTGTTGAGTAAAAGGACGGATAATAGTGACATATCCTCAAGTTGCTGTTGCTCTGGCCAGACCGACTCGCACTGTGACAAGTACCATGCGTTCTCTCGGAGTTTTCGCAGTGGCGGTGGTTGTTGGAGCAATTCTCTGCTGTGATGTGGTCGCAGGTGCACCACTCGGTGGTCTATACGGCGTGGATGTGTCCCAACCAACTTCCGAATCGGCATTTCGTTGCATGAAGACGGAGCACGCCGTATCTTTTGTCATTATCCGTTCTTACACAGAGCTAGGCTCATCTGACTCAGCTGTTGTCGCCACTGCCAAGGCAGCACGCGCAGCCGGTATTGATGTCGGTGTGTACCACTTTCCAGATACATCCAAAGACGCACATGAGGTACGGGGACTGCCGCCTTGTTTGTTTGCTTGCTTGTAGGCTACAAGTTGTAGCACGTTTGCTTGCTTGTAGCACAAGCCTTGTACACATGGACCGTGACACGGTGTGCCACGGTGCTCGTTGCTATTGTTCTCAGCAAATCGAGAGTGACATTGCGTACTTGAAAGACCATGGAGTGGAGATTTCCGAGTTTTGGCTTGACATCGAAAGCTCTGATTGGGGCTCGAACCACACCTGGAACACTCGTTTCATCGAGCGTCTTGCTTCAAAGGCATCTTCGTTGACAAGCGCTCGTGTTGGCATTTACTCGAGTCACTCGCAGTGGGAGCCCATTACTGGAGACAGCCATGATTTGAAGCAGTACCCGTTGTGGTGGGCCACATACAACTACCAGCCGTCATTCAGCGGCTTCGTGGCTTTCGGTGGGTGGAAGACCCCGTTCATGCATCAATACAAGGGGAGCGTGGGACTTTGTGGGGCCAATGTTGATGTGAACTGGCGGCCTTAGGCTGCACAAGTTGGGGTGCTTAGTTTCATCAGCTTGGGTGCAAAGACAACAACGTGTCCACTATGCCCACCACTGCAATTGCTGTCTCGCATCCTTGACCCTGTGTGCTGTGCTAGCAGTGGACAAGAAAACACCCTCATGCCCTGTTTTTCCTTTCGAGGGGAGGCAAGTGTCCTCCGTTGTTCAACAGTTGGGGCTACACTGCATCTCAAACGCTTACAAAGCCCGAAAAGAAACTTCAACAGGGCGAGGCGTTCTCACTGAAACATGTTTTGTGTGGTCGCCACAGAAATGCTAACGGTGCTGGAATTCACTCGAGACATCCTTGCTTTTCTTGCCTTCATCTGTGTTGCAACTTACACATTTGTGTACTACACATCCGGTCGCCAGACACCAGAGGATAGGACTGCTCGAAAGGTGAGCACAAGTAACAGGTCGGGTGAAAGTACTGCTATGGATCTCGCAATCCCGCATCAGCGAGATCGCAACTGGCAGCACTCAAGGCGGCAGATTGTTTCATCAAGCATGGTTTTCGGTGGCGAGACAGGGTGATACTACGACTATCAAACGACATGTCAGGGTCTTGACCCAGGGCCCTTTGAACTGAGTATCATGAGCTTGGGCATGATAGCCGTGTTCAAAGCAACCTGTGCTGGAAAGTTGTTGAACATGATGATCATGTGTTGAAAGTCATGTGTCGTCGCAAACACGAAAACAAGTGGCCATTGCATGTAACCCACTCGCACCCATGTAGAGCACTGTAACTGTTGCACTCGCTGCACGAGCGCCGCTTCTTTTCACACGTTCAAACAACATGTCGCATGCGTCTTGAGCCATGACACTTTGTTCAGGCCAGAACTATTGGCTTTCTCGTAGCAGATCCTCCGAATGCACGGACAGAAGGGGCTTTGCTGAAGAGCGTAAGTTGTTGTTTGTGTCCATTGCTTCTGTCGGGTGTTACTTGCAGTGTGTACGCCGATGTGGTTTGATCCAACTCGCAAACCAACAAAACATCCTTTCATTTCCGGGGTCGCTCGCCTGTGCCCCACATAGAACTGCTACACACCGCATCACTTGATCCCGGAGCTTCTCAAGACGATCAGGTTCGGGGTGCTTGGTTGATACGTATGGGCTCGGGTTTGGCGGTAGTTTACCTTCGCCCCATGCGCCGTGTCAACAGCAGTACACTGTATCATTGGGGCTCAAGTCGTGCGACCAGGCCAGGAGAGCTGGCAAGTCCTCAGGACCAGGCTCCCATTCGATATGAGAGCTCCAACCACACGGCCGAGGACGCCAGCACGCCCGCACATCGAAGTCAATCAATCGCACGTCCCAACCCCCGTCGTTACAGCTGAACCATCACATTCGGGGTAGTTTCAAAAAAATAGGAAAACACCCACAGGGCCTCCGTACCTTCATCGCCTCGATTAGTGTGCCCGTCGGTGGTGCCGGCGGCGGTACGTCACTGACCGGCAACGCCACGTCCACGGCGCAGCAGGCAGCGTGTGAGCAATGGGCGGTGGTTCAATCCAGTGCCACGTCGGGGGAGGGGGTGCTTGAGTCGCCGCGCGACACCTGTCAGCACAGCGGGGCCGTGTTCGTGCTCAACAGCTCCCATGTGGCATGGGTGAACGGCGCACCGAACGTGAACGAACGCCATGGCGCCTTCTGCAGCGCGTGCTTCAGCGCGGCTGGGTACATGTGCCGGACCTGCTGTGGCGCTCGACTTCTCGACGCTTGCGCCTGTACTGCCCCTCTTCACGCATGCGCTGCAGGTGCAGGAGTGGCAGCCGCTAGTCGGGATGTCCAAGGGTCTTGGCGCCGCGGTGCGTATCGTTTCCCAGCAGACGCGTGCAACCTTGCCTGGATTGCCCCAGTGTCACCCACGACGCTGTCTGACGGCGCTTCCGCCTTGCCTGCGTGCGTCTGCCTGTGTTGTGTGACCCTGACGCAGCGAGCCACACCGTCGTCCGCGCCCCTTGCGACTGGAAGGTCACCCAATGACCACAGCACGCCACCCACCGTCGCGACCGACCCTGCAGGCACTTCCTGGCCTGGCCTGCTCTCACACCAGCAGCCGGCAATGCCACGGGCGCGGCCGGTGCTGTCGCCCACATGGCTGCCGCAGTTGTGGTCGACGCCACGCCGGCGGCAGCGGCGCTGTGTGCACCTGGCCCAGGTGACCTGGGTCGTACGGCCCGTTGCGTATCACACACACCCGCACACACGCACTCACACACACACGCACGGCTCTGTGGCGTATTGGAACTGAGCCAACGATGTGCAAAGTCCTTGGCCTACGGCAAGCGAGCAAGGCATCGGGTGAGAGCGCTGGCATGTGTACCCGCTTTTCAGCTGCTGCACATTGTCGGACCGTACTTGGATGGGCGAAGCTTCAGTGAGCCAGATACTGATTCACGCCTTCAATCGTGCTCGGAGGATGCGTGCCTTCTGTAGAGGAGTGATTGAGGGTGGAAGGTAATCGAATGAGACCATGCCGAAAGGGGTGATATGTGTCCAGCCAACTTGGCCCAGTGTGTCGCGGTGTTTGCTTGGTATCGTATCTTAGCGTTCCGTGTGGCTACGTAGCTTGGCAAACGGCTATGCGGCTTTCTTCCGCGTCTTACGTGAAAACAGACACCACCGTGACTTCTCAGGCTTCTCAGGCTTCTCACACTTCTGGATTGCCAGCAGGACACACAAAGCAGCTACCACAATCACTGCCACTAATTTTCGCGGCCAATTGGGACATGAGCACTGGTCTGGGCCTGGTGGTTGTCCTGTACAGAGGGATTCATAGGTGCGGTTCTTGATGCACTCGTTCGTACAATAGTACGGGCGCAGATTCGTTGTGCAGTCGCACGTAGAAGAAGCCCAGCGGAAACGCACCTCACAAGGTTGCTGTGAGGCTGGCTCGGGGCCATTGCATTGGTCATTGTCTACACGTGTGCCGCAGCGCTCACACCACACGCTTCGATTCTGGGTTCCGCAAGCAAGCTTTGAACACGTTTTCCACGCGGAATGCCGCCATGCCGATTCCAGGTTGCAGTCCTGCTGCTGCAAGGGCTTGGTGGAGCTGTCACATCGCGCATCATCTGCACGTGTGCCGTCGCAGCGCTCACACCACACGCTTCGCGTCTGTGTACCGCACGTAGCGTTTGAGCAATCGCCCCACGGAGAATGCTGCCACGACCATGCCCACCGGCCGCACGGCTCCTGTGTCCATGGTTTGTCCGCGTCACAGCATGCTTGAGGACGATCTTCTCCAGCCAAGTTTTCGCACGTCACGTCTCTCACTCGTGCACCGGGGCACGTTCCCTCACAAGGTCCGGGCTGGTGTGTCAACCAAGTGTACTTGCACTTTGCCCAATTCTCATCCATCGCTTTGCCGTACAGTTCTTGCATCTCAATGCCACCTGCCTTTGCCCAGCAATCGCCAAACATGGCTTTCGGGGTGACTGAAGCAATGGAGCACAAGCGTCGACGCGAAGCCGCCACTTCCTGGTCCCACCATCTCTGAAAGTCAGTCTGGGTGCAATACACCCCGTGTTGGGGGTGAAGCTCGTTGCACACCACCTCGTTTGTGCCAGACGCTCGATTCTCGATGGGCAGAGCCTTCGTGCGCTGCTTGAACGAGTTCATGAACGCATGGACCTCCTTTTTCACCATCGCACACGTCTCGTTGCGGATGTCTTCGATACTTGAAGCGCTCCAAATGAAATTGAACTGCTTGAGATCCAGGTGAATCGCCTTCGAGATGAAATCCGCCAGGGCAGCCCCGTTGGCTTGCCGGTTATCGATGATCTTGCTCTTGCTGCTGCGGAGTATGTGAGGAAGGATCTTGGTTGCATGGCAATTCGTTAAGCCGCCACCACAGAGATTCCCACACTGCCAGCAACGTGGCAAGCTCGCTGGCTGATTCTCAGGCGGTGCCAAAGAAATAAGCTCGTTGGATGGGCAAACCCAACTTAACGGTGCCGGAACCGTCTCGCGTGAAGGAAGACTGACCAGGTAGTCCGCGTCGGAGAAGCTTTCCCAAAGCACTTGACGAGAATTGGTTAGGTTCACCGCTCGCCAAAACTCCTTTGTCGCAATCATAGTCGCGTGGCTCTGCACGCGGATTTTCGCGCCGTCCATTTCTACACCCTCGACTGAACCAAGCAGTGATGTACCATCCTTGGGAATCAACATCACCTTTGGCCGCGAAATGTGGATGAAGCCACTGTCGTCTCCACTTGTGGTACCGAACTTGGTGTCCAAGTTGCACTCATCGAGCCCAGTCAACTTGTTTTCCACAAGCTGTTGCAGTTGTGCGGCGTATTCAAGAGCCGCAATATCAAGAGCTCCCACATGGCCCTTCGTTTTGAAGGTCACCACGGAGCTTGAGGCCCAAACAAGAAGCTCCAAACGTCGCACCACTGCCTTGTCATGACCAACGCTATCAAATCCTTCAGTATCAATGAGGATGATGGTTGATCCAGCTAGGTTCTCCAGCGCTCTGACCATGTCCTTGTTGTTCCAGCCTTCCGTGTGGATGTCATCGACGGGAAACGCCGCGAACCAAACACCCCTCGTGTTGGTCGTGGGATGTTCATAGCGTGGCCGCACCCCGAACTGACCACACCCTTTTTCTTCTTTCCACTGCGTGAATAAAAGGGCGGTAACGGTTTGCATGATGCTCTTGCCGGTGTCGAAGTTGCCCAGTACCGAGTGCACATGCAGAGGGCCGGGCAAACTCCGGAGGTATGCCTCCGCTTCACGGTTCAACTCGTATTCACCGCTGGTAGTCGGTTCCACGAGATGGTACGTCCGGGGACAGCCACCCTTTGGAGGAGGACGACAGAAGGGTAGCGAAGTCGGCTCGATAATTCGTAGATTTATGCTGCAGATGGGGCCCGGGGTGGCCACCACCACAGCAACAACCAGGGCGACCAGGGCGAGAATGGATAAGACGAGAAAGCGCGGCCGTGCTGCCGCCACAATGCCGCCACAGAAGACGCAAAGATGGATGACCACAGTGACGACTGATAACAGTGGCAAGGCCATCGCAACCGTTGCAAGCCACATGGTGGCCCACATTGCAAACCACACGGGGGAGCGACACAGGGTCATCCGGCGTGGAACGGGACCCTCCCCAGCAGAGTTGTCATGTTTAATGGCCTGCTGCATTGCGAAATATAAGAACCCAGCTTCTATGATCACCACGGCGTACACCATCGCCATCGGAATGTTCTCCACGTCAGCGATGGTCGCTGCACGTGCAACACGGACGAGCAAAGTGAGAAACGAGCACCGTGTGTGCTCAACACTCCACAGCCTCACCTTGCGACATCGTTCTTTGTGGAGAACACACTGGGGTTCCAAGGGTTTGCGGGACTTGCACGTCTCAGCTGCACTGCACGTTTCCCAAGGAAAGGAGACGCAATGAGTGAGACGCAGGCTGCGTCACCGCCGTGGGCGGCACATTTTTACAAATGAGCACGAAATCTGCTGTGCGCCACAGTGTGCGGCAGCCACCACAAGTTGCGAATGCAGCGGCTACCACCAACACGCGTGTTGGTTCTGTCTTTTCTTTTTCTTTGCGTTGCGTGTGGTGTGACGTCCGCGTGCACCCCGCCAGCCGTGACGACCAATGCCAGTCGTCTTCCACGCCGAGTGTTTGCCCACTACCTGGTCTGGTACACTGACATGTGCAGCACACTGGGAAACTCTGTGAGGGAGGGATGGTGCGGCCCAGGCATGAACTGCTCTGATAGTCGGGTGAATCAGTGAGTCAAGCGGCACCGAAGTTTGTGATTGTTACTGACACTCGGTGTTGTTGTGTGCTGGATGTGTGATGATTGTGATGAGCATCAGATACGGCACCATTGGGCCAGTTATCGGTGAGTACTCACAGCTATGCCCTCAAGTTCTTCGGTACGCCAGCCATGCTTAATGTTTGGCATTCGTGCTTGCTTCCCGCTCACTCGCAGGGATGCTCAAATTCGCAGCTATCACGTCTTAACGGCAGCCCAGGCTGGGCTCGATGGCTTCATATTGAACATCAATCCCATCAGCAATTTGCAAATGAAGGTACCACCTGCACCAGCTGCATCAACACACACCGATTGCCAATTGTAGTGCTGTCCGCATTGCTAACTTACCAGCTGCCCCCTTGATCAACAGCTGGCCACGCGTCTGGCGGATGTTGTCCGCGATTTGAACGCGCAGGCTGTGGCCGCTGGCACATTGTGTGACGTGAACGGCACCACCGATGGCTCGTGTTGGTTGTTCCAGTTGGTCATCAGCTACGACAACGCGTTCAGCACCTCAGAGGAGGATGTTCGCTCTGACATGGCGTCGCTCCGCAACCAGCTCTTTGCGAATGCGTCGTTGAACCGGCACCACGTCCTGTACAGAGCTGGTGTGTCTGGAAACGTCGAGTGGAGTGCGGCACCGTTCCCGCTTTTCACCTGGTCAGAGGCCACGGAAGAGGTGTATGACGCCGTCATCTCGGAGGTGTTTGGAGCAGGCACCGCGCCAGTGGTGCGTGTGGCTCGAAATGCGCGACAGTTTGCGACCAGTGTGGCGAACTTTGAGTGGGTGGGCACCATGTCCACATCCAACACGGTGACAACGAACTGGGGCGAGCAGTACGTTGGTCTTATTGGGTTTCGAGGCTGGCGTGTGGCATGTGTGCAGTCTCATAATACCTCTCGCATGTCATCGCGCGCTGCACCTCGCTCACGCTTGCACCCTCCCTTCTTACCCGAACGCCGCAGGTACTTGTTGGACTTTCGTTGGATCATGGCCCGCCAACAGTCGTTTGAAAGCAGCACAAACACGAGTTCCATCAACACTGTGATGGCTGGCTCAGTTTGGCCCGGGTTCAATGACACCTTTGTCCCGATGTCGTGGAATGGTGGCGTGACAAGAGTCATTGCCCGCGACGTTGCGGCAGGTTTGTTGCGGCAAGGGGTGTTGTGGACACGCTCAGTCCGGGCAAGCGTGTGCTACAATGTACTACTCTGCACGAGGTTCCTACACTCAACTAACACCCCATCGTTGTCTGGTCGTGACTGTGGCGTGCCAGGTAACACCATGAATCTGACCTGGGAAGCGCAGCTTGGTGCCGCGGAGGCATCACCCACCGGCCTCGTGGCTCCAGATTGTGCCTACGCAGTGCACATGCCGTGGATTCAAGTCGTGACGTGGAATGACTGGCCTGAAGGCACCAGCGTTGAGCCGTCTGATCCACGGGGTTATGGCTTCGAGCCTCTCCTCACAACCCATCGTGGTGTGTCACGTTTCAAGTCAGTGGCACCACTTGTGAACGACGCCGACACGCTGCATGTGCTGCAACTACCGCTGCGATGGTACAAGGCTGCAGCTACCGTTGCATCCCACTGCGCCAACTTCGCTGAGTGTACCGCGTGTGGACAGCCAAGTGGTGCTCCGCAGCCAGCCAATACATGTCAGCAATGGTCCACCGCGTTGGCGTCAGCAGAGTTGGCGTTGATCTCTCGCGATGCAGCCAGTGCCCATACCACGCTGACGCAGGTCGAAGCGGCCTTGGCTTCACCCACAGCCGCACAGGGTGATGGCAGTGACACCAGCGGCGAGTGTGCTGCCCATCTGTTCTGGTATGACAACGGCACCGGCAAAGCACGCCTTGCCACGGACGACTGCATCAGACTGTTGGGTGCCGCGGCGTGTTCCGAGCTTCCCACGGTGGAGTGGCCGGCTGATCCACTTGATCCACACTACGTGAAGTTTTGGCTGTTGCAGGATTTCCCCGCAGACACCATGTCGGTCTGTCAGTCCAGGTAGGGCCCTGTTCCGAGTTCGTTTGTTCAGGCCGGGTCCAGAGTGTGTTTAGTATGGATGACTAGCTTTCGTTCAGCTGTGCAATGCGAGCAGCCCGCAGAGCGTATGTCTCGCCTGCGGTGGCGCCGTTTCCTTTGTGTGTTGCTTTGGTGTCGTGTGAAGTGTGAATGAAACACGCGGCCATGGATGTCAAAAGTTGTATTGACCAACCACCAACGCGAAGGCGCAAGCAAACACACGATAGCACTGCTCGGGGGGGAGGAGAGCAGCGCCACATCCACTCCCACACAGACACCGCGTCAGCGGAGAGACTCGTCCACAACATGACACACAACGTGAACGCCAAACGACGACGGCCAAACCACAGCATCACCAACATCCAACACCCAACGCAGTCACATCCTCTGCGAATGAAGGTGCGCTGCTCCTTGCACGGACATGTGGCCCGAGAACTGAACTGTACTACCGGCATAACTCGCTTTGGCGCTCCATCCTGCTGCATCCCGTTCCCACCGACAACCACTTTTGCTTCACCACCCCCTTTTTTTATCGCTTCGCAGGACGACGGGCGCCGGGGAAGGCTGCGTTGGTCGCGCGGACGTTGTTGCCCGCAGTGCCGGGAGCAGGCGGCGCCTGCATACTCTCGCGTTGGATGCTGGCGTAGTAGTCCTTGTAGCCGATCTTGCCACCCGGGTACGAAGCGGGGTCCTCCACCAGCCGCCACAAAAACTTGACCTCCTGCTCGTTGCGTGACCCGGCCAGTACCACACGCAGTGGCTGCTGCACGGGTGAATCTTCTTGCAACGCGGCGATGAGGCCGCACACACGCCGGCTGAAGTCGTTATCCCGAGGCACCACCGCAAGCTGGAGCACGATAGCAAAGCGCCAAGCCAAGCCACGCCAAGCCAAGCCAAGCAAAGCAAAGCACGTCAAAACAGGAAGAGGACAACAAACACACAGCACAGCACAGCACAGCACAGCACAGCACAGCACAGCACAGCACAGCACAGCACAGCACAGCACAGCACAGCACAGCACAACACAGCACAGCACAGCA
>Ga0213833_1002471_pt1 | contig 11954 bp, 19 predicted proteins | sample SWATP21_FD_160575 | JGI IMG/M metagenome (GOLD analysis project Ga0213833, IMG submission 160575) | Coastal seawater microbial communities from Marineland, Florida, United States - SWA TP2 #1 | ecosystem: Environmental > Aquatic > Marine > Coastal | place: USA: Florida | collected 2016-08-14
ATCAAACTCACTCAGGGCTGTGTGGTGTCGCAGTGTGCGGTACCAGGCTGAGTCTCTGACCACCACAGATGTGGCATCCATGGGACTGTCCGAGCAACTCGCAGAGGCCCAGGCTGTCGTGTCCAAGTTTGATGCCAAGTGGAGGCAGCGTGCAGAGGGCACAGGTTTCATCTCCATCGCATTCCTGCGGGGTGTCATGCATCGCTTCCGGAGACAATGGTGCGTTTGCCGTCTTGACCTCCGTTCATGTGCTTTCGTGTCGTTTGTTCACCACTCCAGCCCTTGTCGATACACGCCCTTTTCGTGCCTCACGCTTCGTTTGTCTCTTCCCATGGTCCGCGTGCAGGGCATTGTCGCTCAGCTTAATTGCCGCCACGTCGGGAGGGCATCACATGGAAAAGCCAGACTGGATGCCTGACGGCGATTGTGACAGTTGCATCGGATGCCGCACACCGTTCGGGGCTTTTCGCCGAAAGCATCATGTGCGTTTGGAAGCACGGCATTTGTTGTTGTGTTGTCCCAGTTTTGTTTTTCCTCACCATTTCTTCTCAACGCTGTTTGGGTTGACGCAGTGCCGCACCTGTGGTCGCATTTTCTGGTGCGTGCTTGGGGAGTGCTGTTGTGCCCATGCATGGCTGCTGACCCCGTATGAAACACGCCTTACCCCTGTTTGTTCGTGTCCCCCCAGCTACGAATGTTCTTCTAAGCAGGTGGATGTCAAGATGGCTGGTCCGGGCACACGGCGTCAACCCACTTTGCGGCGCGTGTGCGATGGGTGCTTCGCCGTGATGAGCAGTTATGGGAAGGCCAAGGTTGATGCCCGCCGGCACGTGCGAAGTATGAGAGGTAGTGGTGCGAGGAAGCGGTAGAGGGTGGTTGGGGCGCAGTGTACTGCTTTTATCATGCTTAATCCCCATTTGAGCCACATGCGCGAGCACAGTCTGATGCACAAGCGAGTGCTTTTCAGGCTGGGAGCATAGAAGGCCAGAATATCACCCCCAGTATCTGTGACACGTGTCGCAGCTTCAACCATATCTGACAACCAACCGTCCAATGGCCAACACATGTACAGTAGCGGCTGTATGTGTGCCTCTTGAATCAACCAGAATTACCCTTGGTGGTTGTGAATGCGCTGAGTGCCCACAAGCTCGTGCATCGCATCCAAATAGCAATCTTGAAGGCGCCTGATCGCCTCTGTGTTTGTAAAGGTTTGTGCTTCTGCCAGTTGTCGTTGTTTATTGCCGAAGCTTTGGTGGTGCTTCCTTCCGTGGTGCTTCCTTCCGTGGTGCTTCCTTCCGTGGTGCTTCCTTCCGTTGTGTTTCAGAAGCACGATCACTCGCGATGGTCTTGAAGCTAAATAGCACGTGCAAGAAGCCTTGATTATTTGCACGCGCATCAAAACCGTGCATTCCTTGAATGATAGCGCCTTCCCGGTGTGGCAACCACGAACAGCCCTACACAACAACCTTGCTGGCATTGACTGATTGACTGGACAAGGGAGCAACCAAATGAACAACGCAGCTATCACTGCGAGGTCTGTGTCGCTGCGCTTGGCCCGTCGTGCACTTTTACAGCCCGTTGCGCATACAAATGCCTGCTTCAGTGCACATGGGGTGCCCGGCGATCCGAACAACGGAGCTTAAACACCATCCATGCAGGAGATGTCGCGGACCCTGCGTGTGTGCTTGTGAATATGGGAACGCGCTCGCATGAGATGGCGCGAACGGCGTTCACTCGTTGTCTGTGCCAGTGTGGCCGACGCTGCGTCGGCAACGCATCATTGACCATTGTCACCCTTCGTCCGTGATTGTCGTTCAAGCTGCAACCTATGAAACAGCTCTCATACGTGCTGGTGACAGCCACTGTCCACACGCTCCACGTCGGGTCCGGTGTTCGGGTCTTCAATATCTTCGTGGTCAGATGCATTTGCAAGAGCCGTAATCCAACAATCCAGCACAAATGAAGGCAACGAACGCTTGGCAACACATGTAAAACAATTTCTGCACGCACTCGTCCGTCTTGCCCATATTCTCAGCCCTTTCATTGCATCACCCACATGAGACGAAGGACTCCTTTTGAAGGAGCGCTCATGCGACGGCCACTCCTTTTCGCTTTCGAGAGCGCAGGGCGTTCCACCTGGAAGAAGGACAGGCGCACGAGGACAGCTTGTCGCCGACAAGTTGTCGGGTCAGTCTGGCGTGGGCCAGCCGCGCGGCCAAGACAACGACGATGCAAGAGGCAACCAAGCGTAGTCCCTTCACCAGCGAAGGCACTGGAGCCGTGAGTTCACGACCAGAATCACGATCACCAATGTGCAGCGCATCCTGTGCATCTCTGAAGTTTTGCCACGCCAACGCCACCCGGACCAGTGTGGGCATGAGTAAATCCTGCACAGCAAACGAGAAGGTGCGGCACCCGACTTTCCGCAATGCAGCGGGGCGTCAAACAATGCCACCGGCAGTGCCGGTCCGGCACGTACCGGCATGCCACGGAGGATCTGCGTGCTCTTATCGCCTGGGGTCGCCGGGAACCGTCTGCGGCGTGGCTACGATCTGGGAGCCTACACATGCAGCGACCTCGTTTCGCACCACTGTGCACGTACTTGAGTCTGACTCAAGACTGTCTGAGACGTGTGGATTTCGACCTGGGGCATGGCAGTGGTATTTTTGCAATCATCGGGTGTCAGTGTGTGTCACTGCTTGTGACTCACAAGGTGTGAGTCGCACGCTGCCATGGCCTCTGCGCCGACGAAGAGTGTTGTACTGGGCTTGGATTGCAGCACACAAAGCCTAAAAGCCACTGCCGTTGTGGTGGTGCAGTCACCACCGTCTGTGCGTGTCGTGTACAGGCGAGAGGTCCGCTATGACCGCGACCTGCCTCGTTTTGGGACCACGGATGGCATGCATGTTCGCCCAGATCCTCGACAGGATGGCGTGCACACGGTGACAGCCCCCCCGGCAATGGTACGTGGGCGCAGAGGCTTCACGTGCACCACAGACGGTGCGAACTCACCTCGCTGTGCCTTGCCTTGCTGCAGTGGGTGGCTGCGCTGGATCTGCTTCTGCAGGGCATGCACACAGACGGGTTCGAGTTTGGATCCGTACGTGGTCTTCACAGTGCTGCACCTTGCGTCGCCGTATGACCACATGATGTGAAACATCCATGGAACACAGGTGCGGGCGATATCAGGGTCGGCACAGCAGCATGGCAGCGTGTATCTCACTCAGGCCGGTTGCACACGCCTGGCATCATTCAAGAGCCACGCCAGCCTGGCGAGCCAAGCGACAGGAATGTTCTCCGTCGCCAGCTCCCCGATCTGGGCAGACTCTTCCACAACCACCCAGTGCCACTCCCTGGAAGCGGCATGTGGAGGCGCGGCGGCGTTGGCAGCCAAAACCGGGTCCCGGTGCGTGGGTGCTCGTGGCTGATGCGTCACACCGTTGCGTCTGCAGCGTTTGAGCACAGTAGCCCCACCCTCCTCAACCCCACCCTTGCATACGCACTCGCCAGGGCCTATGAAAGGTTCACCGCAAACCAGATTGCGAAGATAGCCGCGGAACACCCGGCGGCCTGGACCCACACCCACCACGTTGCCCTCGTCTCCTCGTTCATGGCTTCAGTTCTTGTGGGGGCCCTCGCACCCATCGATTACGCAGATGGGGCTGGCATGAACTTGATGAACCTTGCCACTTGCACATGGTGCGTGGTGGGGCACGTGTGCTCGCCGCCCCCCTTGTCAAGTGAAGTGAAGTGACCCTCCGTGCGTGACTTGTCCGGATGCAGGGACGACGACCTCATGAAAGCCACGGCACCTGGCCTTGCCGAGCGCTTGCCGGCCATTGTTCCCTCCCACTCCGTTATTGGCAGCGTTGCTTCCTATTTCGTCGACACGTTTGGGTTCTCTGCTGAGTGCCGTGTCGTGGCCTGGTCTGGGGACAACCCGTGCTCCCTCGCAGGCCTGGGCATTGGGCAGCCGGGAGATGTGGGCGTCAGCCTCGGAACAAGTGACACCGTGCGTGGCGGTGTGCGTGGTGCCTACCAACTTGCCTCCGATGTGCATTCCTGCGCTGCGTGCACTTGACACAGTGTCGTGTGGCGTGTCTCTGCGCGTGGTGGTCCAGATGTTTGGCATTTTGGCGCACCCTCGTCCGGGTTTGCAAGGGCATGTGTTCCGCAACCCCGTGGACACGCGTACGTGCTTGTGTGGCCGGGTGTGGGTGTGTACAACGGGAGTGCCACTGGTTCGATGATGTGCTGGTTCTGCTGCTCGAATCCGCGCGTACTTGCAAGTAATAACAACCACAAATGGTGGCGTGCTGTTGTTGTTGTTGTTGTTGTTGTTTTTGTTGTTGTTGTTTTTCTTTTGGCTTGGGGTGTGGGGGTGAAGCAGAGTCGTTCATGGCGATGCTGTGCTACAAGAACGGTTCATTGACACGTGAGCTCGTGCGAGACGATGTGGCGGACGGAACCTGGGAGCGTTTCGAAGCCCTGGTGGCCGACACTGCCCCTGGGAACGGGGGGCGGCTTGGGCTCTACTTTCCTCAGGTGAGACAGTGAGTGGGTGTGTGCTCCAAACGGCATGGAGTTTCCATGGTTGGAATCCCTCGCCTGATGGTCCGTGTCTGCCTGTGCCCCATCGCAGCCAGAAATCACGCCCCACGTTGCGCAGGGTGGCGTTTTTCGGTTTGAAGCCGACTCGACACTTGTGACTGGCTTCGCGCCTGAGGTGCACACACGCTGTGGATGTGTTGGTTTGCTTGATGCTGCTGTCGTACATTCACGAGCGCTGGTCGGCTTCAACACCAACAGATTGAGGCGAGAGCTGTGATAGAGTCGCGCTTCTTGTCAATGAGACTTCATGCGTCCAGGTACGCGGCGAACCAAACAGCTGCTTCTCCATACACATCTCAACCCGCAAATCCTGCCTGTTGCAGCATTGGGCTCTCGTCGGTGAAGCGTATCATTGTTACGGGAGGAGCATCGTCGAATGGAACCATCACACAGGTACTGATCTGTTGCGACAATCGCGCCTCTATCACGGGGCGTGGCGTGTCAAGCGTGTTTCACCGTCCTGCCGTTTGATTGTGGCGTTGCAGATCATGGCGGATGTGTTTGGTGTGGACGTGTGGGCGACGTCGCAAACTGACGCTGCGTCACTCGGTGCAGCGCTTCGGGCGTATCATGGGATGGCAAATGCTGACGCCAAAGTGGCAGCACTAGCACCTGGCGTTGATGAGCACAAAGACGGGGAAGAGGCAGCTGCCGAGAAGGACAGTGGCGAGGTGACGCTGTCGCCTCCTGCTGTGGCATTCCTAGACCTGCTGGGAGATGCACTCGGTACAGGTCTACGATGTGTTGCCAGGAGTCGCGACGATGTGCATGCGGTGTATAGTGGGCTCATCCCGGCCTACGCGGCGTTGGAGCGGAGAGTGTGTGCAGGAGAGGCCAACACGTGACGCCCATGTCTTCAAGTGTTGGTCTCCTGTGGATGGTGGTGCTGGTCGCGTGTGAGTAGGTAAGATTACAGTCGTTTCCGTAAGATACACACCAGCTAGTGTACGTCGCTGCAGTTCCCTGTATGCGTACGGATTGCGGCGGAGTGAGTGAATGAGCATGCAGGGACGGTTCACACTCGATGGCAACGGAACTGCAGCGTTTGAATGAAGAAGAAACCTGGGGCTGGTTGCGTGCGTGGCGAAGGTTCTTGGGCACAGTGAAGGACAGATACAGCAGCAGGGACGATGAACTTGACGCTGAATTTCCTGGCCCTACTGCGAGACGCACTGCACATAGGCATGTGTTTTGGTGCAGGAGGTCCTAACGTTGCGTTGCTGGTGAGGCGAGGCAGATGGATAGCGGGCTCATTGTAGGGTACGCGGAGAATAGGCAGCGTTGGTTTTTAGGTGGCGTGCGCAACGCAAAACAAAGACAGGTAATCAAAGCCCTTTCGACAACTACCATGGTGCGTCAATAAAGCACATCAAGGTTGTTCCATGAGCCGACGTTGGTGGTGCAGGCCTGCTACCTACTTGGCACACTGCGCCGCTCTGCCAAGTGCACGCTCGGCCGGCAGCCTCGCTGGGGCGGCGCATGGCACACGACTGCGGCGCGCAGAAGCGGTTCGTACGACGCCACGGACATCTTGCTGGGCCACCGCAGCAATGCATGTCGAGGTGGTGCGGATGGACGCGCGTGATGCGCGACAACGGGCCGTCGCAGTGGCGAGCGCTTGGGCAACACGTGACGCCATGTCGCGAGTCGAAATGCAGGGCTGCTGAAGCAACAACAACAACAGGACTGGGTGTCGACTCAACTTGGCGTGAGGGCACCAACAAAGGGCCACAAGTTGCTTGCAAGAAGAAAAGAGGAGAGAGAGGAGGGTGGGGAAACGAGAGTCACCAGGTGTGGCGGTGCGGTGTTGCAAGACAACGGCTCAGGTGTCCGTGCAAGCAGCCTGAAGTTCATGTTGAATGTCATTTTTGTTAGCTCAACATCAACCCGCCCAAAAAACCCGGGGAGTGCGAGCACTCACGCCCTACCGCTTCAACAACGCTTCCGCGACTCGTGCGGCCCGGGCACCACCAAGCATCGCACCCGCAATGCCGTGTCCCGTTCGCGTGCTGTGTCCGCACATCAGGAGCCCATCGACGGGGCCAGTGAGCCCCGGGCGGCTGCGCATGAACTGGTCCGCGGAGGCGGCGAGCCCGTAGGCGGTGCCGCCGTGCGTGAACCGGTGGTGGCTGAAGGGGGTCGTGGACTCCTTAAATACGACATGGTCTGCAAGGCCTGGGAAGCGAGCATCCAATCGACGCACCATGCCGTCTTGCAGAGCCTGCTTCTTGGCAACGTAGCGCTCGTTGCGCCGGTACTTGAAGCCGGCTCCAAACGCCTCCTCTTCATTCACACCCCAATGCTCCGGTTGCGGGGAGCAAATGGTCAGCACTTCCACGTTGGTGGTGCCTGGTGGGGAGTGAGCTACATGTGGGTCCTTCAGGGAGGCGCTCGTGATGTAACAGCCGAAAGCATCATCTCTGCTGCCACTGCGCACGTCAGCATACGTCTGCTCGAAGTCGTAGCTGTCGAAGCACCAGTAGTTGGCCGACCGCATGCCAAACGAGCGAAGCTCATCTGGCGACAAGTCCAGGCCCAAGCACGTCATAAACAAGCCCTCTGCGTTGTGAAACCCCCGAGTTTTGCTTGCAATCGTGGCGGCGGAGTCGTCGTCAAGCCCGGCGTCGGGCGACAACAGCTTGGTCAACGTGTTCTCCAAGTCGCCGGCGGAAATCACGAGCCGGGCGCGCACCTGTGGCGGCGGCTCCTTCCCCCGACTCTCCACCTCGACCCCAACTGCGGTGCCGCCCTCGACCATAATCCGCCGAACAGCACGGCGCAGATGCACCACGCCACCGCACGTCTCGATACGAGCGGCCAGTGCGTCGGAGATAGCCTGGCCGCCGCCCCGCGGATAAAACGCGCCCTCGCGCAGGTAGTGGTTGGTGAGCCCGCAGTGGAGCATGAGCGACACCTCAGAGGGGGGCAAACCGTAGTCGCCGTTTTGGCCTGCCAACACCGCCAACAGCCGAGGGTTGCGCGTGCATGAGTGGAGGAATGGCCCCAGAGGCTTGTCGCGCCACTGGGCCAGAAGCCGCCCTGAGGAAGCAAGCTTCCAAGCCATCCCCAGCTGCCCACGCACCCCCTTGCCCGATGCTTGCAACATGGCACGTTGCATAATGTCTACCTCTTGCAACATGCGGATGTACTTGTCGATACCCGACACTTCTTCAGGAAACAGCTCCACGAGGCGGGCACGAAACACATCGTGCGAGGCGGGCATGCAAAAGTCAAAGTCGGGAAACACAAGCGTGTCGTAGCAGTCTGGGTCCATTTGCTCCAAAACGACGTCAGCTTGAGAAACATCAGCTGAGGTGGCAAATAGGTCCCGTGGAAGGGAGTCAAACTGGTTGTAGTTCTGCGCAGCAGCGATGGAGATCCCCGCGGGCTCGAGCATGTTCCGAAACTCCGAGACATCACCAATGTAGTGCAGCCCAATATCGAACCTGCCGGCGATAGCACAATCAGTCTTTCATACGTACAAGAGAGATAAAGTGGGGGGGGGGGGGGGGAAAAGAGGGGGGGGGGCAATATGCGATCAGGACATACCTGTACAAGCCTCGATGATCTCCCTTCTTCACGGTGCGCCCGAACTGCGTTGCGCAGCCTCCGGCGACGTAGTGTGAGTCAAAGCAGTGCACATTCAACCCGTGATTCGCAAGAATTGCACCAGCTAGAAGGCCGGCAGAACCACACCCGACGACGGCGACATCAATCTCGTCGGTCGGCAGCGTGGAGTGGATACGATGCCTGCTCTGCGCGGTTGGTTTTTGGTGCGCCGGGGCGTTCAGTGCTTCGCTACAGGCCACACGACCCCCGTGCAAACACCGACGATTGAACAAGCTTCGGTGGCTTTGTGCCACCACTTTGTTCCAAGGCAAGGTGGTCGCTCTCCTCATGGCGAGTCTGGTGGTCCTAGCTGTTGCACGAGTTGGCACCGCAATTTGCAATCCGTGACGCACTCTGGTGTTCTAATTTTAGTTACGCCTTCATGAACATCCACAAGGCGATCACCAACAGGCATACAGCCGCGACGAACAGCAGCAGCATCTTCGGACCCATTCCTGTGGCGTATCATGGCCACAAAACAAACTCAGACACGCCCGTTCACAGACGCGAGCGGCCCACATTGCGATTGCACGAACCTGGAGTCAGATTGACGCGGCACACCGCAATCGACCGGTCCGCAGCGCCAGACACAAGTGTGAGCCCCTTTTCGTGGGGTTGGAAGGAAAGGCAAGTCACAGCGAGACCATGGTTCGCAACGCGATGAACCCTGGCAAGGTCGCTGGCCCTAAACACCATTACGATGCCTTGCGACTCGCCCAGACCAATGTACTTGCCGTCGGCACTGAGTCAGTGATTGGGCTGTCAATGGCACGGTGCACACAGAACGACCAAGCCACACGATCCCACCTGATTGTCATTGACACCACCGGATCTCGGGCAATGCTTTGCACAATGACAGGCTTTGTCGTCGTGGACGTTTGCTCCCAGCCGGCCTCGGGTTTCTCATACTTGCACAGCACAGCTGGGCCGCGGGTTGTGGTTTCCAGAGCAAACAGACAAGTACCAGCAGGATTGAACCTGCGTCAGGCCACATCAACGGGGGTGAATGCATTGTCGAACGTAGCCCGGAAGGTACCAATTCTCTCGCACCTGGCCGCACAGAACTTCCAGACTCCCCACTTTCGTGAAGCCTTGCCCTTGCCAAACTTGGCTTGCCCTTCTCCACCCGCCAAGGTGCCCACACATTTCTTGAGTTTGGTGGACCACAGCCGAACAGAGCGTGCGGCTGCTGTCAGCACCTGTCAGGTGGACGCGGGTGATAAGGGTGGAACAAACACATCAGGAACCTCAGCACACCCCCCTGACGCAAAGCATCAACCCCTCCGGCTCAATGTTGCACCACACCACGTACGATAACCCCGTTGGGGTGAAAGGACACGTCAGCAATGGGCTTTTCATGCCCTTTGAACTCGTGTTGAGCTTCGGCGGCGACACTGTCATTGCCCGTGTTGAGCTTCCACACCCGAAGCACGCCATCCTCGCCGCCTGTTGCAATGGTGTTGCGTCGGCCAAAGGCGACAGCACTCATACCAGGCTCCTCCTCCGCAAAATCAACCTTGAAGGCCCCAAGCTTGTCCAATCTGTGCTCCACATTCAGCAACAGCACGAAGTGGTCGGCGTAAGCGGGGGCGTGGTGACGACATGGGTGTGGCGTGACAACGCACTTCTTGGACGCAACATTCAGCTTGAAAACGTGACAGTCCGGCGAATCCACCATGCCCAACGCAACTAGTGCAGTCTGTGCACGCCCCGAGACGCTTGTTACGCGTCTACCACACTGTTGCAACAGGGTGCAACATACATCAGTCGATACCCCCACGCTTGTCACCATATTCTCGACCTGAAAACTTGCGCGCTGCTCCAGCTGGGCCAGGCCTGACGTCGTGGAACCGACGCCGTACATGTTCTGCACGCCAAACGGGCATGGTTGAGGACGAACACTGCACCGTCGCCATCACTTGTCGTCGCTGTCCCAACACATAACACCCCTCACCAGATAGTTCAGTACACCTGTCTTGGATACGCCGCCACCGCCGCCAACCAACAGGATGGAGGAAGACGCGCCGGTACTTTCTGCTGCTGTCCCCTTCTTCTCCTCCTCACCCTCGTTCCTCTGTTTTGACGGCGGCGCCGTGACACTGAAAGACGTCATGGCCAGCACCGGGGCCTTGAAGTCCACGAACGTGGTGCGTTTGATATCCACCATCGTGTCGGGTCTGTTCGACGTTTGACACGGCCTCAGCAGCGGCAGCAGTGACTGAGAACTGCTTGTCTGCAAGACGCGCCAGGAATGCTGGATTTGCTATTTTCGTTACTCCCATGGCCCATGGCCCATGTGCCTCGTGCTGAGAGCCCACTTTAGTCTAGTTTTCTGGTGGACTGCCTTCGTCCTCGAGTCCGCCTCGTGCTGGTGGCCGGGCTCTGGCGCCGGCGTCGCTTTTTTGTCCCCTGGGACCGTGGCGTGGCCGGCACAACTGAGGCAGTGTCACCACGACCGGCGCCGCTCATGCTGCTCTTTTTCTTCTCTTGGGCTGGGATCTTTCCTCCTTCAACCTTCGGCTGGGTCGTTTTTCCTTTCGTTTTGCGCTTAGCAGCTCGCGCTGCTTCCTTCAACCGCTTCTCTTCCTGTCGGAGTGCCGCAGCTTCTTCCTTCAACGCATCTGGGAGCTGAGAAGCAAACAATGGAAGCTCTGCGGCGAACAGAAGACTGCAAACACACGGCATGCAAGCGGTGTGAACACCGTCCTTGTGCCGAGGGCTTCTTGAGCATACTCACCTGTGTGCCCACCCAGCATGATCTCCGTAGCGTGCGCGAAAAGCGTCCCCGACAGACCGATACACACTGGGGGTGAGTGATCGCTTGGCCTGGACAACAACACGGCACTAGGTGAGCGCGTCTGTTCGTGGAGAGCACCCCGCACACGACGCACGCGGAGGGTGGGGTCAAAGTACCGACAGGCAATATTCCACACGTGCGTATCGACAGGGATTGCCGAGGTTTGATCCAACGAAAACAGAGCCACGCAGTCAGCCACCTTGCGACCAACCCCCATGAACTGCAGCAGTGCGGTTTGAACAGCTTCTGCGTCGGCTTCGGTTCGCAACTTCAGGAGCCATGGGCTCCCTCCAAGTCCCTGGCGGCACGCAAACCCATGTGAGAAAGTGGTGTCATGGCTAGAACAGAACACACAAACCGCGCGGGAACGCAGCGGACCTGAAGCTGTTTTGCGGTCTCGCACACAAAGCGCGCCCGATACCCAAACCCCAGCTCTCGAAGTTGACCTTCCGGAACAGCCGCAAGTTGATCAACGGTTGGAAAAGCATGATACGCATGGCCACCAATCACCGCCAATCGAGACCCAAAGGTTGTTCGAAGCCGCTCCAGCATCCCGGTAATGCGTGCGATGTTGTTGTTGCTAGAGCAAATGAAGCTAATCAGGCACTCCCACGGCTCTTGTCTGTTTGCCAACCGCCGCATGGTGAAGAAGGAGCCAGTGGAGCCCATTAAACGGAACACCAGCGAAACCACCTACCGAACAACACGAAGACCAGGTATGCAAGACGCAATGGTGGCGAGGCGAGCATCCTTGCCTGCCCAGCTACGCTCCAACCTGCCAACGGCCTCGTTGAGTTGAAAGTACTCACTGTGAAGCAGCAGGAGACCATGTGACCAACACGAGAGGGGGCGTCATTGACACGAAAGAGCATGCCTGAACTGCAACCAAAGGATGGCGAAAACGCCGGTGCGGGGGGGGGGGGGGGGGGGCTAAAAT
>Ga0213833_1002472_pt1 | contig 11953 bp, 9 predicted proteins | sample SWATP21_FD_160575 | JGI IMG/M metagenome (GOLD analysis project Ga0213833, IMG submission 160575) | Coastal seawater microbial communities from Marineland, Florida, United States - SWA TP2 #1 | ecosystem: Environmental > Aquatic > Marine > Coastal | place: USA: Florida | collected 2016-08-14
ACTCCACACAATCAGCATGGTTTGCCTGGTTTACCTTTTCTTATCCGGCGTTGTATTTCTTGCTTTCGTTCTATTTCGACTTTTATGATCGTCGAAAACAAAAAGAAGAAGCTTTGCAAAAAGCACAAGAGGCTGGCGTATGACATTTTCAAGGCTTTTTAGACCCTTTTGGTGTCTTGTGGGATGTGTGTTTTTGCTCGCTTTGTACGGATGTAAAAAGCAGGTTCACTCCAAAACAAAGCGTCTCAAAAAAGCAATCCACCAAAAGACAACCTTAAAAAAGCCTTTGAGCAAGAAAAATGCATACAAGAAGAAAGGTTCTATTCGGTTGCTGACCTACAATGTTTGGTTTTCGAGGGATAGGATAGGGAAGAGGCTCCCTGCCATTTTTGACATATTACAGCGTTCACAAGCCGATGTGATCGCCTTGCAAGAAGTCACTCCCTGGTTTTTACGAGCTCTCCGAAAGCAATCTTGGAGCAAGACCTATCACTTCTCCTCAGAATTCGCTTCTGGTTCGAAGCAGAGACACAGAGGCAATGTCCCAGGGGGTGTTTTGATCCTCTCTCGTCGGAGATTGTTTTCTGCGGATTATAGGCGACTTCCAGGTCGTATGGGACGAATGGTTTTGATTGCTAAGTTTAGAGTTGGTAACGAAAAATGGTCTGTTGCCACTGTTCATTTAGAAAGCTTGATGCAAGATGGTCCCATCCGAGCGAAACAACTTGCATATACTGCACCACTGTTAAAAAACTCAGACGTGTCCGTATTACTGGGTGATTACAATTTTGCTCCGAAGCGAGAGCCTGAGAGTGCTTATCTTGCTAAATTTTATCCTCATTTTGTCGACTCTTGGGAGTTCGTTCATCCTGGTAAACCAGGGTATACCTGGGATATGCAGAAGAATGGTTACGCAAAAAAGAACTCGTTTGCTGAAGAAAAGAGCGGTCGGATAGATAGGGTGATTTACCAGGGGAAGCATTGGAAAGCGACACAGGCAACGTTAATTGGCACACAGCCATTATCCAAGAGAGATAAGCGTTGGTTTCCATCAGACCACTTTGGGCTTCTGGTCACATTAACTCGCAAGATATCAAAAGCGAATAAAGCCGTTAAAGTCCTTGAGAGAATCCAAACAAGCAAAGGCACTTCCAAAAAGAGCAAGAAGAAGTTACCCAAAAAGTAAAGTTTACTTCAAGAGCACAGTTTTCCTTTTTCCTTTGGCAAAAGTCATTTGCATTTGGAGCAAAGTATTATGAAAGCCCCGGTTATTGAACAAGATGTGTTAGATTTTCATCATTCACAGATTTTGATCGATATGCATGTTGATGTGATCATCCAACACAGGCTTTTTCGATACAATATCCGGAAAAGGCACAAGCCTTGGATGCGTAGACAACCTTTCATCTGGCATGCTGATATCCCAAGAATGCTTGAAGGGGGTTACACTTCAGCCATCTTAGGTATTCATTACTATCCGTGGGAGAGCAAGAGGGCCTGGAAGGAAGTTCGAAAGCAATTGAGTTACATGGAAAAGGTTGTGGCCGAAGACGAGCGAGTCCTTCTCGCCAGAAATGCTTCAGACATCCTTAGAGCCAAAGAAAACGGACAGCTCGCATTTATGGCGGGTCTTGAAGGTGCTCACTTGCTCAATGGTGATCTTGAGAGATTGGATGAGGCTGTTGAAAGGGGTTGTATCTATTTAACGCTTGCTCACTTCAGTCGAAATGCCGCTGCTGTACCGGGTATGGGAAGAGGGAGCGGTTCCACGGATGGCCTTTCTGAATTTGGTCGAAAATTGGTCCGTAGGATGAATGATTTAAAGATCATTGTAGATGTGGCCCACGTGAATCCTGCTGGGGTTTTGGACGCTTGTTCTGAAACATCTGCACCAGTGATTGCTTCACACACTTGTTGTATTTCCATGCATGAGAATACAAGAGGTATGACCGATGAGGGAATCCGAGCAGTTGCCGAAACTGGCGGGGTGATTGGAGTGATTTTTTCGCCTGGATTCCTCAAAGGGAAGTTCGATGTCTCTCTTGATGCTGTGGTGGAACAAACCATGTATATTGCTGATATGGTGGGTCCTGAACACCTTGCAGTGGGTTCTGACTTCGATGGATGGATACCCTCAATCCCCAACGATATCCGAGATTGTCGCGATATGCCTTTGCTGACTCAAAAACTCCTGGCTGCTGGAATGAGCAAAGATGAAGTTTCCGGTGTGCTTGGAAGAAACTTACTGCGTGTTATCGAAACCATCCGTTCTTAGAATCTTTTTCTGTTTTTCCCATAAAAATCTTAGTTTTTGAGTCGTTGAATGAATTCTCGCATCTTTCTCTCTAGAGAGAAGTATTATATGTTATGTAAACTAAATTGTGTCCAATTCTATAATCGATTGCAGAACTCCATTGCTAAAAAATGAAAAAAGTCTATTGAAACTAGGGGTAGGGAAGTTATCTCGAAATGGTTGGATCAGGTTTTTCATGAACTTTCCCTGATGTAGAATTCAAGGATTTGACTTGTAAGCGAAATCCTAATATCAAGGAGAAGTTAAAGGTGATTCTGTACGGTGAATCCTTCTCGAGTGGATTCATTTCGAGTGTTATTCCAACCTAACAAAGCGGATGATCATTTACCTACAACCAATACCAAAATGGATAAAAAAATCATGAGTCAAGAACGCCTTGAATTGTATTTTGAAACGCGTCAGGAGTGGAGGGAATGGCTTTTAAGAAATCATGACGTTGAGCATGGTGTGTACTTGATCTTTTATAAAGTGAGTAGTGATATGCCTAGTATGCGTTGGGAAGAGGCTGTACAGGAAGCGCTTTGTTTTGGTTGGATCGACTCCACCGTGAAAAGACTTGATGATGAACGGCGTAGACAGCTCTTCACCCGAAGAAAGTCTAAGAGTACCTGGAGTAAACTCAACAAGGACTACATTGTTCAATTGCTCCAAGCTGGATTAATGCATGAAAGTGGCCTTGCTAAGATCGAAGAAGCCAAACAAAATGGCTCATGGACCATTCTAGACGATGTCGAAAACCTTGCGATTCCCGAAGCGTTACAGGAAGCTTTCAATGAGAATCCCAAAGCATTCGCCAACTACCAGTCCTTTGCAAAAAGCTATCGTAAAAGCTACCTGTACTGGCTCAAGCAGGCCAAGCGAGAAGCCACACGAAACAAACGAATCGCCGAGATCATCAGACTTTGCGAAGCAAATCAAAAAACACGGATGTGAAGATAGTGAGGAAACTTTGAGTGGTAACTGGAGTTTCAAGATAAAGTGATTCGAAGGCACCAAACCGCATACCAAGAGAAATGAGTGTTGCTTTAGATGTTGTAAATGTCGTAGTATTTGTCTTGGATATAGGAAAGGAAGGGTTTTGTGGAAAGGTTTTGTTTGGTGGTTCGTTTGCACAATTCTTTTGCGGAGTAGGTGTGTCCGTGGTGATGGAGCTTTGTGCGTAACCATTCTCTAAGCTGTTTGAATTCCCCATTCGCGATTTGTTCATCAAGGTCGGAAATTTCTAGCTTGATTTGCGCGAAGAATTGGGAACTGTAGAGATTTCCAAGGGTGTATGTTGGGAAGTAACCCAAAAAGCCTGCAGCCCAGTGGATGTCCTGGAGACATCCTGTTGCATAGTCTTCAGGAGTCACACCGAGATAGTGTTTGTATTTGTTGTTCCAGGCTTCCGGGAGTTCTTGAACAAATAGATCTCCTCGGATTAAAGCGGATTCCAATTCGAAGCGGATGATGATGTGATAGTTGTAAGTTATTTCATCAGCTTCAGTACGGATAAGAGAAGGCGTTACTTGGTTGATATTTTTCCAGAATTGCTCAAGAGGCATCTTTGAGAAGGTCTGTGGAAAAGTATCTTGAAGTTTTGGATAAAAGTGTTTCCAGAACGGAAGGGAACGAGCCACCTGGTTTTCCCAAAGTCTCGATTGGGATTCGTGTAGACCAAGAGAGGCAAAACCACCGGCGGGATATGCAATTCTCTCCCGATTGATGCCTTGTTCGTAAAGAGCGTGTCCTGTTTCGTGAATGGTTCCGAACAATGCGCCTGTGAGATCTTCGTGTTCGTATCGTGTTGTGATACGAACGTCGCCTCCAGAACCGGAGCAGAATGGATGTGTGGAGGTGTCCAGTCTTCCTTCTTCTGTGTTGTATCCCAATTGTTGAATAAGCGCTTTGTTGAACAACTTTTGCTTTTCAATGGGGAAGTTTCCACGGAGGTGTTGTGTGCTAGGCTGTGTGCTTGAAGCACGAATTTTCTCTAAGATGGGTGCCATTCCATCTCGAAGATCTTCAAAAAGAATTTTTAAATCTTCTTCAGATTCTCCGGGTTCATATTCATCTAAGAGAGCCTCATACCGGGATTTCTCTCCTCTAATACAATCTGCATATGCTTTTCTTTTTTCTACAGTTTCTTGAAGCAGTGGAGCGAACGATTCAAAATCGTTGTCTTTCCTGGCTTGCATCCAAGTTTGTGCACTTTTCACTTCTAGTCGTGCGATCTCTTCTACCAAATCCGAGGGGACTGCTGTTGCTCTGGTGTATGTGCGTTTTGCTTCTCTAATGTCTGCGAGTTGAGGCGCACTAAAAGTGTTTCCGTCGGTTTCTGAAAGTGTGTCGAGATAATCACCTATTTGAGGAGCTGTGATTTTCTCGTGAATGACTTTTTTGAGATAGGCGGTTTGTTCTGCTCTTTGGCTTGCGCCCCCTTTTGGCATCATCACTTCTTGATCCCAACCCAAGAGGGAAGCAATCTCTTTCAAATAGTGAATTTCTTTGAAGGCTTGGTTTAGCTTTTCATATGCAGAGCCAGGGGTGTTTGCATTGCTCATCGTAGATAAATCCTTTTTCATCACAAGTTTTAGAGCGAAAATAAATGTCTAAATGGACACGCTGCAGATATTTGGATGCAGGAATCCAAAGGTGGTGATGGCAGAATTACACTTGATGCATGCAACATCATTCTAGAATACTTGGATTGCAAGTCATTTTCTCCATAAATCGAATCACCAACAATAGGATGGCCGATGGCATTCAGATGTACCCTGATCTGGTGACGAACACCTGTAAGTATAGAGATTTCTAGATAAGTTTTTTCTTTGGATGTTTCTGAGTCAGAAGATTCTTTCGATTTGTCTTTTAAAAAAGCTTTGTTTTGAATGAGTGGGGTGATTTTCGTGATTGCTTTTCTGAATTCCCCTCTGTGTAAAGGATGGGGGGCCTCGAGAGTGGGTGTCACCATCTTTTTTTGGTTGGAGTGATGATGTGCAATAGGAGTTGTGATGGTTTGTGGAGAGGTGACTTTTCCATGAACCCATGCGACATAGGTTTTTTCCCAAGATGACAGACCGTCTGCTTGATCGTTTTTAAGTGCTTCTTTTAAAGCTTGGAAGACCTTTTGTGTTTTGGCAAAGACAAGTACACCTGAAGTGTCATTGTCCAATCTGTGAAGCAAGCCAGGTGCTCGGTTTTCGCCTATACCTTTCAGGTTTGGATGTGTTGCAAGCAATCTTTGAACCACTGTGTCTGTTTCAGTCGGTTGTAAGGGATGGACTGGGAGACCATGTGGTTTGTTCACAGCGATGATTTGTTCATTTTCGAACAAAATTTCAATACTTTCCGAAGCATTCGCTTCTGGGTACTCTTGGAAAAGCTTGGGTTCGTTTAAGGAGATTTGAGCCCCAGAGGCAACGTAGAAGCCAGCTTTCGTCGCTATTTTGTTGTCTACACGAATGGCTTTTTGAGCAAGGCATTCTTTGATAGCTTTTCTGGAAAGGTGTGGGAATGCTTCTTTGAGAATTTTATCCAGTCGTCCGGCGTTTTGGACAATCCAATTCTGTGTCATTGTTTTTTCGTGGTGAAAGGGGTGGAAATCTACAATAGATGCGATTGAGGGGGTGCAGAGGGAGGAAGGGTCAGGCTACCATCTGGTCCGTCTTTCGATATATACAGGGAAGACAATGATAGCATTTCCTGAAAATCTTGGGAATCTCCATCTTCTGGATACCCGTTTGATACATCTTTTCAGAATGGGAGAAGAAAAGTCTGTATTTTGGGTGTCTACGTAAGTGACTCTTCCTTTTACACCAGCAATCGTGAATTTAATGTCGGCTCCTGTAAATCGGCTATCCCGACTTTTTTGTCTCGTGATACATGGGAAAATCCGCCTGATGTTTCGGTGAACAATCCTCTCTACTTTGGCTTTTGGAATTCCACCTCCACCAGTGCTCATATCAATGGCTTTAATAGGACCACCACTGTCTGAACTGCCTTTCTTTTTACCTTTCCCTTTGCCTCTTCGTCTTTTTCTCCCGCTGCCTTCGAACTTTTTCCAGGCATCACTGGTTTTGACTTCTTTTAAGGCGCCAAGCTTGGAGTTTAGGGAGAGTTGGAAGTCACCATCTTCAGAGAGGTAGACATCTCCGCCTTTTCTGAAATAGAAGTAAGCGACAATACCTGCAATGAGTACCGTTACAATAGAAGATGTGATCAGGATGGCTCTTTTGCGACCTGTTTCTTCCCATTGACGGTCTTTTTCTTTTCGCTTTTCTTCTTCGAGAAGGATGGGGTTTTGGGTGTTGTGCAAGTGCAAGTATGGCTGAAGTTCTTCCACTTCCTGCAGACGAAGTCTTGTAAATGTGTTTTCGTCCAGAAGAAGTGACTCAGGCTCGATCTCTCCTAAGAGAAGTTTGGGGTAGAGTGCACTGTTGGAGAATGGCCCCATGTCCTTTCCATGGACCCGCACAATCCATTTTTCTTCCTTGTCAAGCTCCGGTGGTGGGAGGAGAGGATCCACCTCTTGGTTTTCTTCTTGTGTTGCCTTTTTTCCCATTACAGCCTCTTTGTTTTTGATTTCTTGTACTTCAGAATTGGATACCAGAAAGTAATTGCTTTTTGGGACAGATCATGTTCTTTTGCATATTGCGAGTCGAGTATAATTCGTTTTGTTTATACTATACAATCACACGAACAAGCAAGTTGAAAAACGTGTTTTTTTTCCAGCTAACTCTATGTATTAGGATTGGTTTTGGATGCAAGCTGGAGGAGATGTTGGCAAAAAAGTATATTGCGGTCGCTGGAAATATTGGCGTAGGTAAAAGTACCCTCGTAGAATTTCTATGTCGCACATTCGGGCTGAAACCTGTGTTTGAGCCTCACGACACGAATCCGTATCTTGAGGACTTTTACCGCGATATGAATCGCTGGGCGTTTCAGTCTCAGTCTTATTTCCTTGGGCGAAAGTTTCGACTACACCGAGAAGCGCAATCGGGTCCCCACGCTGTCATTCAAGATCGGACGATCTACGAAGATGCGGAAGTCTTTGCTAAGAATCTCTACGAAAAAGGCCAAATGGACAAGAGAGACTTCCAAACCTATTGGGAACTCTATCAGAATATCCGCGACTCATTGACGCCGCCTGATCTCCTGATTTATCTGCGTGCGGATGTCAAAACCATCCGAAAACGTATTCGGATGAGAGGAAGGGATTTTGAGCAAGATATCCCTATGCAGTACCTTAAAGATCTCAACAAATTGTATGAAAGTTGGTTTAAGGATTATGATCTTTCTCCTTTGCTGACCATCCGGACTGATAAGATCGATTATGTCACGGACCTGGTGGATCGAATTGATGTCCTCGGAAAAATCGAAAAATATCTTTGATGAGTCATGCATTTTTGAAGTGGTGAGATAACCTAAAGATACTACTTTATATTTTTAATTAGATGCTTTTTCTTTTGTGCGCTATGCCTGATGTTTTCTCGATGTTTGTGCAAATTGACTTGGAAAAAATGATAATTGAAGATATGATGAGCCTTCAAAGTGCGATCATAGAATTGATGGGGTGATGTTGCTCACTTGTTCCAGTCCAAAGAGGTAGGAGCTATTAATGAGACAGAGTGGATCAAAACAATGTCCTTCTTGTGGTCACAATCTACCAGGCAGGGGAGAACGCTTTTGTCCGGCCTGTGGTAAATCTTTGCCACAACTCAGGAAAAAGACGTCTACTTCTCCACCTCCCTCAAAGAAACGATGGAAAGCTGATCCTCTTGAAGGAATGCGTCTGGACAATAAGTACCGCTTAATCCGTAAAATCGGTGAAGGTGGTATGGCCAAAATCTACAAAGCTGAACATTTATTTCTCGGTGAAATTCGCGCCATCAAAATGGTAAAGCGACCTGATCATCGTAGAGAGACACAGTACGGCCGGTTCTTACGTGAAGCCCGTTTAGCCAGAAAGATCAGTGACCTCACACCACATATCATCCGAATTGATGATTTTGGCTATGACCAAAAGCAGGGCGTTTACTACTATTCAATGGAAATCCTTGAAGGGAAAAACCTTCGAGAACTCCTCCGTGAGGCCCCTTACTATCTTTCTCCAAAGCAAGTTGTCCATATCGCTTTACAAATTTGCGAAGCTATGGACATCGCACACCAGGAAAAAATGGTCCACCGTGACCTAAAGCCCGATAATATCTTCTTGATCAACAAAGATGGAGACCCGCTCTTTGTCAAAATCTTGGATTTCGGTCTTGCTAAATCTTTACTTCCAGGTGAGCCCAATTTCACAGAAGTGGGGAAGGTCGTTGGTACACCTGAATACATGTCTCCAGAACAGTGCAGAGGGCCAACACCAGAAGAAAGAACCAAGAGTATCAGTCATGTAGACGGTCGTTCTGACGTTTATTCGATTGGTATCGTTCTTTACCAATGCCTGGTTGGGCGGGCTCCATTCGTTCTTGAAGGAGAGCCTACACCGCAGAACTTCTTGAAACTCATGAATAGGCAAATATCTGAAAATCCAAAGCCACTTCTTGAGGTTAGGAAAGATATTCCTCCATTGTTAGCGAGTACAATAGAACGTTCGATAAAAAAGAATCCCAAGAGACGTTTTGCCTCTATGGCTGAGTTTAGGCAAGCATTCTTACGCGTCTTCCCTGAGATGGACAAAAAAGCCAAAGCCTCTGGTGGCTCTAGTCAAATGTTAAGACTGGGTGAAGTTCTTTCCGGAAGCAAGGCCCCAAGAAAAAAGAGAGCTTATCCATTTAAGCTTCAACTCGACCCTGAACTCGAATTTTAAAAACCGTCTACATACTTCTCCTGAATATCCAATAGACCTAAGTGTAAAAGAAGTGCTTTCTCTTGTTATGGCATCTTTATATTGTGTTACATGACTAGAAATATCGTATATTATGTAAACTATATCTATTAAAAATTATACAATGTTATCCAAGTTAAAATCGAACATTTAAAGGAAAAACACAAATGAAAAATAATATTCTAAAAGATATATAAATTGAGAAGAAAGCGTTGAATTAAAAGGGATCTTTGAAGTAAAAGACTTAGTTTTCGATAGAGATTTTAAGCTCTTTCAATTGTTCTTCATCAACAAAATCAGGAGCAGAGGTCATTGGGCAAGCAGCTGTTTGGGTTTTTGGAAATGCAATGGTTTCTCTTAGAGATGTTTCTCCGACCATCAACATGATAATTCTATCCAATCCAAGTCCCATCCCTCCATGGGGTGGTGCTCCGTAAGTGAGTGCTTCCAAGAGAAATCCAAAGCGATTTTGTGCCTCTTCATCGCTCATTCCAATTGCTGAAAGAAGGCGCTTTTGCAACTCAGTTTCATGAATCCGCAGAGAACCACTTCCCAATTCAAATCCGTTCAAGACCAAGTCGTAAGAGAGAGCCCGTACGTCCACTGGATTTGTTTCCAATTTGTCAACATCTTCTGGATGAGGTCTGGTGAATGGGTGGTGAAGCAATTGAAGATTTCCTTCGCCATCCAATTCGAAGAGTGGGAAGTCTTCAATCCATAAGAAAGCCCATTTGCTGTTGTCAATCAAATCGAATTCACTTGCCAGATGCCGACGCAGTGCACTCAATCCACCATTCACAACATCATTGGAAGTGTCTGCTATCAAGAGAATCAGGTCATTGGGTTCTGCAGAAAAAGCTTCGACCAATGCTTTTTGCTCACTTTCGGCAAGGAACTTGGCAATTGGAGAATTGATACCATCTTCTTGAACCTTTGCCCAAGCAAGTCCTTTAGCACCAGCGGGTTTTACCACACCTTTTTCGAGTTTCTTCAAAAAGGAATTGCTACAGTCACCGGCTTTTCCTTCGAGCTTTAATCCCTTTACGAGGCCACCACTATCGACAGCGCCTTTGAATGCCTTGAACGTAGATTCTTTAAAGACTTCATTCAAGTTCACAAGCTCGAGACCGTATCGAAGGTCGGGTTTGTCTTCACCATATTTTTCCAGCACATCTTTGTAGGACATCCTTGGAAAATCGAAATCCAATTCCTCATTGAGAACGTTGGAAAACACTTCTTTGAACATGTTTTCTACAATGTTGTAGATGGTTTCACGAGTGGGAAAGCTCAGCTCAAGGTCAACTTGGGTAAACTCAGGCTGTCTGTCTGCTCGCAAATCTTCATCACGAAAACACTTCGCAATTTGGTAATATCTGTCCAGACCACTACACATCAAAATTTGCTTGTACAGCTGAGGACTTTGTGGAAGTGCATAGAATTTTCCTGCATCCACACGACTTGGGACCAGATAGTCCCTTGCACCTTCAGGCGTACTTTTGATGAGCACTGGTGTTTCCACATCGATGAAGTCTTGTCGAGACAAGATATTTCTGATCTCTTGAACCACTTTTGCTCGAAGAACCAAGTTTTTCAGCATGGGGCCACGTCTGATATCCAGATATCTGTACTTTAACTTGGTGAGATCACTTGCATCTACTTCATCTGCCATTGGGAATGGCAGTGGCTCAGAGACATTGAATACTGTCACATCTTCCGCTACCACTTCGATTTTTCCAGTCAAGAGCTTGTCATTTGCAGACTCTCGAAGCACCACTTTTCCTTTAACACCAAGACATGAACCTGTACGAATCGCAGAATTATCAAGTCCTGATTGCTCGACAAAATCAGGTGTAAGAGTCACTTGGGTGATGCCTCTACGATCATAGAGATCAACAAAGATGATTTTCGCTTGCACTCGGCGCTTTTTTACCCATCCCATCAGGATGACTTCTTCGCCAACGTTGTTCTCTGTCAATTCGTTACAGTGGTGAGTTCGTTCTTGTTGTACTGTTGTCATGAATTCTGTTTTCCTCAATATTTTTGTGTGGTGCTATAAATTGTTTCGCATTCTATTCGTTTGCTTGTATACTCGTTTATCCAGTGATTTGTATATAAAAAACTACGAAAATTTTTCCTTTTTGTTTGCTAAAAGGTGAACTGTATTCATATAAGAGATTGCTCTTTGTTTGTGAATGCGATATACCAGAGCCGCACGCTTCTCTCAAGAAGACTTTTAGCTATCCCATATAAGAACTCAAGCCTCCGATTTTGCGGAGATGACCAGTATGGAGCAAGTGTCATGTCAATCGATATCAAAGTTCCCGATCCAGGTGAATCTATCAGCGAAGGTGTCATTCTCACATGGTTTAAACAATCCGGTGAGCAAGTAGCAGTTGGTGATGCACTGTACGAACTGGAAACTGACAAAATCACCCTAACTATCGAAGCAGAACATGCAGGTGTTCTTTCTATTGCTAGAGGTGAAGGAGAAGAAGTCGAGGTTGGCGAAGTTGTAGCAACAATTGATCCCGCAGGTAAAGCCAGCGGTGCTCAACCAAAAGCCGAAGCTCCAGCTGCGACTCCATCTGCAGCTCCAGGTGAAGCCATTCTATCTCCTGCAGCAAAACACCTCGCGCAAAAACACGGCGTGGATACTACAGGTGTTGTCGGCTCAGGTAAAGACGGTCGTATCTTAAAGGAAGATATCCTCCGCCTGGCAGAATCGAAGCAAGCAGCACCAGCACCTGCACCAAAACCAGCAGCTCCAAAACCAAAACCATTGCCAGCACTTCCCAAAATCAAACCCACATCTGGACCAACTGAACGAC
>Ga0213833_1002473_pt1 | contig 11944 bp, 15 predicted proteins | sample SWATP21_FD_160575 | JGI IMG/M metagenome (GOLD analysis project Ga0213833, IMG submission 160575) | Coastal seawater microbial communities from Marineland, Florida, United States - SWA TP2 #1 | ecosystem: Environmental > Aquatic > Marine > Coastal | place: USA: Florida | collected 2016-08-14
CAGACAGACAGACAGACAGACAGACAGACAGACAGACAGACAGACAGACAGACAGACAGACAGACAGACAGACAGACAGACAGACAGACAGACAGACAGTCAGAAAGGAACGAAATCAACACAACCAAACAACCATGCAGGTGTGCGTTGTTCGCAACTGGAACGGGCAACAACGAACCGGTACAACTTCAGCTTCCCAGCGAAGGTTGCGCGAGACGCAGATGGATAGCTGCGCGCCTCCATGTCCATGGTTCGAATCTGGCACAGTACGGATAGGAGCGTCAGATACCACTGGCATACCCTTGTGGTCTTGAGCCTACGCACCAATCCTCGCGCGGATTTGATGTCGTTCTCCATGTTACGAACATCAGCCTTGGACACATCTGACACACGTCGCACGGGATCAACACCACCTGGCAAGGCCCACCCCAACGTCCCCGTGTCCACCACGACATGCCGCAACCATAGCACACAATGCAACCAACCATCGCCAAGACTTGCAACTCGGGCACGCAACGTGTCCGACAGCCGCTTGTACTCTTGCTCCGCGTCCTCGAACACAGCGTAGTCACCCATGGTGTTGAAGTGAAGTGAGTGCCGACCAGCCCCCACCAGGCTGGAAACTATCTATCTCTAGGCGCCCTAGGGAATGACGATGCTGAGGAGTCGCGTATTGGGTCAGGGGGGCTGCTCAGCGGGGGATCGCGAACTGCGACACCTCTGAGGCTTCAACCACACTTTCACGGAAAGCCAAGCAAGCACGACGTTAGTTTGGGTAATTTGGAATTTTAGCCCGCGCACGCTCCTTCGCGGCGTGACGCATCGGTGGGCCTGGTGGCATGCAGGCGGGTGTGAGGGCATTCAGTTAATGGTTCTTCTGTAAGGGCGGGTAGATGGACGTCGTTGAAGTGCAATCTGGTCTGCGCGGTGGCAGATCCACCACACGCACTGCGCTGGTTGCTCTGGGGAGTGTGGGGGACGCACTGCCGCTGGTTCACCTCGCGTACAGACTGTGCAGTGTTCTCTGCCAAAGCTCCGGGTCAGAAGAAGGTGCCACAGCACATGCTGCTGATGTGAAGAAGGCAACGCACCATGTGGCAGCAGTGGTATCGGCCACTGAACAACACAAAGCGGAGGAGGATGCAGTGACAGACACGGTGGACAAGCAACACACAGGCTGTGACACAGCACAAGTTCCTCGAGGAGACTCCGCGATGTCTGTTGACCGTCGACTGTCTGTGTCCTCGCTCGTCCGCATTGTGGTGTGTACGTCCCTTCGCATCATTGTGAATGCGCTGTCACCAATGTGCTCATGCACCGTCATCAATGCGTGCTCATGCGCGTGCGACTTCAGGCAAAAGTGTCTGGAACACCGTGTCTCAGTTGGCGGGACACATACCTTCTGCCTGTGAGGTCGTTTCCCTCCCCATCAGTCCCATTCCAAACGCCAGAGAACTCAAAAACATGAACCAAGAGATCGACATGTGCCTTGAAGCGTGCACTGGTGCACAACTCCTTGTTTTCAATCTCGCGTCCAGCTTCGTGTTTCATGTCGCCGAGGTGCGCTTACGTCCGTGCGGCGTTGGCACGGTCCATTGTTTGGTGGAGAGAGTCACATCACATACCGGGTGGTGCCTCAGGTGCTGAGGGTGCCGTGTGTCGTCGCATCCCCAACTGTTGCCCCACCTTCAAATGCCAACGCGCGGATGGTCAATGCCATGCGAAAGCGGTAAGAACAAGCAGGGGGACGGCAAGTGGGGTGTGTGGGCAAGTGGGGTGTGTGAGTCGAGTTGATGACGGCAACATGACATGCGTTTCACAGAATTCCGAGGTTTGTTCGTCAGCTGGAGAATGCTCCTTCCGGTTGTATCAGTCTTCGTGACGCTGAGCATTGGATTGCGCCGTTATTCCAGGTGCGTTGCAAGTGCGGTTGTTGTTTGTCATGCCTCGGCTCACGCCACTTGCTTCTTGCTTGGTATTGGCGGGAATGGGAACAGCCTCACTACCAACGTTGGCGTCGCCTTCATGGTCTACCAACCTTGCCACTGTCCTCTCCCCATCCTTGCATTCCTGTCTTGTTCGTTTTCGTTTTGCCGTCTTGGCACTTGGGTGTTGTCGTGCCATGTCCCTTGGACTGACCGTTGTCTTGTGTTTTTCATTTTACTCTGGCCTGGTGTGGTGTGCGGTAGGTACGGTGTAGACGTGGCTTTGTTTCCCCGCCCAGGGTATTGGCCGCCATCGGCACGCATTTGTGGTACATGAGGCGTTGGGGTGGCGTGTGGCAAGCATGTGTCAGTCGCCCACATTCGATTCACAGCCGCTGTCATGCCAGGCTCTTGGATGCAGCGCGACGCAGTGCGTGACAAGGATGTTCCTGCCATGTTACTGCGGTTCATCAAGGCCGGACCCGCACCAGTTTTCATCGGTGCGTTCGGGGTGACCATGTAAGAGGGTTGCATGGCGTATGTAACCCTGTGCCACTTGGTAGGGTTCGGAGGCATGACAAACACTGGCTTGATGGGAACCGCAGAGCATGTGGCCCAACTTTTGTGGGACACGGTTCACACCTTGCCCGACATGAGGTTTGTGTTGCACGGATGCTTCGCCAGCACTATTTCCACAGCTGCTGCGCCAGAGTCGAGGTGTCACACGTGTGCAGTGCACACACGCAAGGTTGGCTCAAAGCACAAGGCCACGTCCGCTGGTGTAGCCTCAGAGCATAAGGCACGCCCAGAGTGCCGTCGGCGCTGGCCCAGTCGCGTGTTCAGCTTAGCCTCCCCTGTTGATTTTGGGTGGCTGTTTCGCCACTGCTCTGTTGTCGTCCATCATGGTGGAGCTGGGACGTCCGCAACTTGCGCCAGGTGCGTGTGTGTGTGCACTAGCTTCATTCACTCCACGCATGCCTCACGTTTGATGGCTGGGTGTTTGCAGGGCGGGCACACCACAAGTCATTGTGCCAGTCGCATTCGACCAGCCCATGTGGGCGGAGCGACTCAGTTTTCTCGGTGTATGCCCACGTCCTCTAGCCTTTCGCAAGTGCACCGCGAAGGCGTTGGCCTCTCAAATTCAAGGGAGTTTACGATCTCCTTTTGTCCGCCGAGCAGCAACTCGATTGGCTGGTTCCATCCGCGCAGAAGAGACAGCTTCTGGCTCTGGACTAGACGTGGCTGTGAAGGTCCTGCTTCAAGCGCTGCGGGACTCGGATCCACGAAATAGTAAGCAGCAGAAGGGTGGTGCGAGTGTGGGGATGATGTGAGGAGGTGGGGCAAAACCGAAAGATGTGTGAATTGACTTTGATTGATTGGTTGGATTTACCCCACGCTGTCACTAATTTCCCTTGTCGTTTGGCCTTTTGGGACGACGTGACACAACACATGGAGTCCGTGTCACGGACGCACGAGTTGGTCAACCCTTGCGCACATGTGCTACAATACTGCACAGCATTACAAGTTGTACCGTACAGCACCGTCACGCGCGCCTTGTCTGGATTGGACAGGAGACGTCACGAGAGTCTCGTGCAGCGTGTGTTCAACACACGCTGCTGCAGTTAGTCATGAGAGAGGGGAGGAAATGTGTTGGGTTTCTAGGTCTTGCGTTGATTATCGTGGCAGTGGGTGAGGGAGTGTTTGTTGCCATGCGCTTCCGGGCTGGTCCGCATCCTGTGGAGCGCGTGAGTCTGCGACCACCGCAATCTGTTCATCATGGCATGGACCGTATGCCATCGACCAGTGGGACTGATGGGTTGACCGGTTTCCACAACGTGACTGGCATGGGACGTGCGGCGTCTGTGCAGTGTGTGGAGCGAGCGTGTGCCTACCGCTGGCTGTGCTGGACAGGTGAGGACGATTGGACGATGGTGCACAACCGCGAGAGGAGTAGACCGCCACATTTCCTGCGCGACAACTTGTGGCCTACAAGCCATTGGCTAGGCAGTGTTGGCCTCCAGCAGCACGTTCAGGTCAATCACAACGTCACGGAGAATCCGGTCGTACACAGATGGGGGCACGAATGTTCCCCAATCGCCGTCAGCAACGACGTCCTCCTCCGGCACCGTCGTAGCATGCCAGTCCGCGGACTTTCCCAGCCACAAGGCGCCCTCATTGGAGCCACTCTCCCATCTGCCAAGCATGAGGCGCGGGATGATGATCAGTTGTGCCCACGGCGCGAGGAGGAATGTGATCAAGATGTCAGCACCAGGTTGGGCAATCACAATGTCACTGTTGTACATGTACTGCACTTGCTCCTGCACAGTGGATGTCGACCACATGGCCCTGGTGACTGTGGATGCTGGGAGGCGAGCCCGTGTGCGATTCATCAGCCCGGCCAAGTTGGCCACGAAATGGGGGTGTTCGGCTTTGGTCACGTCCTTGACAACGAATAGTACACGTAGCCTTCTGCCGGCCTCCAATCTCCTGGCGGCAAGGGAGGGCGGCATTCCAAACCGACGCCAGATGTGGTTCCTAAACTCGCGCATCAAGAAGTGGTGTTCCCAGTGATACCGCGATGCCGCAAACCCTCGACGCTCCCACCCCACAAGCACCCGCTCAAAGCACACTGGATGGGAGAACGACGGGGGCCAATTGAGCCACAACGTTGCATTAATGAACCCAAAGATCTTCTCCAGCAACGTGTTCCGCTTCCCGTGTACCCTCCCATTCCCGTAGTACAACACGTCCACGTGCCCTTGCACCCCAAACTCTTCGGCGCTGGCGAATATTGGAAACACCTCGTCACCCAGAATGTGCGCCGGGTTGTAGTTGGCGTACCGAGACATGACGGCAAACGTGCCTCGAAAGTACTCGGCGTCTGGAAATACGTGTGGCAGGTGGCCCGGCACAGCGGTGACTTTCAGGTTGGTGTTCGGAATGTCGTTGCCGGCCCGTCTGTTGGGGTCGCGCAGGAAATGTGGCGGTCTACTCCTCTCGCGGTTGTACACCATCGTCCAATCGTCCTCACCTGTCCAGCACAGCCAGCGGTAGGCACACGCTCGCTCCACACACTGCACACTTCCCATGCCAGTCACGTTGTGGACACCGACCAAGCCGTCAGCCCACCAGTTCTCGCTGAAGCGCATGGTAACAAGGACCACCTCCCCCACTGCCACGATAGCCAACGCGAGACCCCAAATCACAACGCACTTCCACCTCCTCCCCTTCTCCCCCATTGCCAACTACAGTCGCGTGATTAACGCTGCTTGACACGAACTGATATCGCGTACTCCGCCAGTGGCCGGAGTGTTGGGACTTTACATCCCCTCCCTCGCGGCGTGTAGGAACGAGAAGTCACACCCGCACCTCCCGCACACAGCAAAGGGCAAGACGTCAGAGAGCGCAACAAAATAGTGACAAGCAAATTTGGCCTTTTACACGGGTGTCTTTTGTCAACGCCACGACGGTTCATGTGATCCCACCATGCCGCATTTCCCGCCGGCCACAGATTCGCCACAGTTGCATCCGTCACCATGAAGTCCTCCACTGTCCTGTGCATCGCTGCCGTGTGCGCATTGACCGCATCTGTCTCCGCTTTTGAGTACTTTCCGCAAGAGTCGGATGCGCCGCTGCAGTCCGCGTTGAACGGCATCGGCAACGGCCTGTGGCATTCAGTCGGGTTTTACGATGTGTTGCCCACCAATGCCTCCACGGCATCGTCTCGTGGATGGCACGTCCAGAACAGCGGTGCCTGTGACTCCGACCTTGGCGTCTTGTACGCCCAGGACAAGGATGGCCCGTCTGAGTCGAAGCCGTTGGAGCTGTGGTGCGTGGTGTGCCATTTTTGTGTCAACGCGTGAATGTGTGAAGTTCTCACCGTGATCACCATGTGTCCAGGTTCACCTCCGCCGGCCAGTTCGCAGGGTTCCGTGTGTCGATCTATGGCTCCAGCGATACGTCGTCCGTGGGCAACGCCGCCCAGCCGCAGCTGCTCAAGGCCGGCTTCTGGAAGGTGACCGAGGGTGCCCACAAGACGTGGCACATGTCCGTCTCCACGCGTGTGCCGAGCCAAATGTGCTCCGGCGAACTGCAGCCGGAGCTGCTGGGCACCCAGTTGGTCATGAACCAGGACACCATCGCCATTTCTGTGCCCTTGTCCGCCCGTGAAGCCCAGGCCCGCGGCTACGCACCCGGCGCGTGCATTGTGGGCATGGGCCAGCACTGGGAGTATGACATCACCCTGGGCAACGGCTCCGTGAGCTGGGTGGCCGGCAACCTGCAGCCAGTGGTCCCCATGTACTACCCGCCCACCATTGATGGCGTACGTTGTTGGTGTGGCGTGCGCCTGGTTGGTGTTGGGTGTTGGATGTTGGAGTGTGTCGCTCATCTCAGTGTTGTGTTGTTCCTTGCTGGGTTGGGTGGTACAGACGATCCACGCCATCTTCTTCACCACCCCTGTTGCTCAAGAGGGCTCTTTGCTTCTTGGCAAGGGTGACTGGGACTCTCCCGCAATCGATTCCGATTTCATGTGCTACAACTTCTGCCAGAGCAACTGCCACTGGAACACCGACTGGTGGAGCACCATGTACGTTGGGGCGAGCGCCGTGCATGTTGTGCGTGTTGCGCGGTGCTGACGGATGGGTCAAATTTTCCTTTGTTGGCATACGTTCCACGATGAACATGAACAAAACAGGCACTTGTACTTCAACAGCGACTGGAAGACTGCTTCGTGCCCTGGCGGAACCGGGAAGATCGAGCGCACCTGCCCCAAGGACTAAGCAAGCACCTGTTGGACAACGTTTTGGATTATCGATCACACGTAGCCGCGGTGTGGCGCTACGATCCATAGCAGTGGTGTTGTGCATGTTGTTTGTAGATGTGCACACATGAAACACTGCGTTTTGATGATCGCCTCGCTACACGATTGTGCCATGTGCCTCCACAACAAGCCGTTGTGACCACGTCGCCTCGGCTGCAGCTTCTGTCTTGTGGACCTTTGCTGAGGTCACTGACTGCAGAGCTTCCGCGCTTGCGTGCGTGTTGTCTGTCTCGACAATGGAGTAGTTGTGATGAAACGTGCTAACATTCAGAATGGGAATGTGGAGCTTGGCCAGCGGCGCAGACATGTGGTGAACAACACCTGCAGGGAGAACAGACCAGAGGGACGAAGACACGAACAGCACAAGTGATCTTAAAAGTCGAGCGGAGACGGATATGTACGGTGACACGGCGTTGCCGTGGAAGTGCAGGTGCTCCTCACCTGTGACATGGAACGGAATTGGGGACGAACGCAAGCGAATTGCACGCCACTGCACAGGGTCGTGGATGAGTGCAAGGTCTGGAAATAGTGACCAGCCACTCTGAGCAACGCGCACACACATGTTCACACACAAACAACAGAACCAGCACAATTTGATTTGATGAGTTCGCCAAAGCATCTGATACACCCATGCATGAATGGCGCACTCACCTTGTCAATAATCAGCGACACTTCCTCCGAGGTTTCAAAATAGCACCAAAAATTAGACCAATCAGAGGGACTCGTCCTGTGTGCTGTTCTCTTTGCTTCGCCACTCCCTGCTTCAGCCTCTTCTGTGTCTGCTTCTGCGTCTGCTTCTGCTTCTGCTTCTGCTGCCACCCCTTCCAAGGGCACACTTGCCCCCATACCCGCTCCTGCTCCTGCTCCTACACCCGCTCCCGCTCCCCTTCCCGATCCTCCCTCAGCTTCAGCTTCTACCCCTGTGCCCAGGGCGGCGGCTCCGCTGTCATCACCTCCTCCATGCGATGGCAGCGCTGCAGATAGTGACGCCTCCTCCACTGCCCTTGCGGTGCCTGACCCCGCTTGGCGATGCGCGTGGACAGAGACGAGTTCGGGCGATGGTTTCTCAACGGTGACACCATGCGGTCCCCACACAGAGTCCTCGTACAGCAGCAAACGTGTCAAGATGGGCACACACTCTGAGAACACCTCTTGGCGCAGGCGAACCACACCGAGACTATGTGGCAGCACTGCAGCCCACACACAAGCACGTGCCGTCAGACCAAGACAGCAAAGGAACATGACAGCGAACACACCATATCACGTTACCATCAATGCCGTCCGCCATATCTGCCACACTGCTCGAGGACGCGGACTCGCCACTAGCTGAAGCGCCACTCGAGATCGCTGCCGCCGGCCCTTCCGGGCGGAACGCAAGCCGAAAGCACTCACACGCGAACTTGGTGCGCGTGTTCTGAAGTCAACAAGGAATGCACAAGCCAGAACAAGAACAAGTCAGTGCCAGTTGTTGGCTGGTCACGACGGTCACGGAGGCCACGACGTACCGGAACAAGAATGATGTCGGAGTCGTACGTCGAAAAATTGAGGATGGAGATGTCCCTAGATGCCAGCACCGCTGAGACCAGACTGATGACGCCTGGAACTTCCGCGCCCGCGCCCATTCTGATCTCAAACGCGCGCCACAACGCGCCGGACACCTCCAACTGCCTTCCCTCGCACGAGGCAATGAAATCCGCCGCTTCTCGTGCTGGTGCCACAAGTGTGAGCCCCGACAGGTCGTCACGTATGAGGGCTAGGACACGGTCCTCGTGGTTTCGAAGACTTTCAGTGTAGAACAAGAGCCTGCCAACGCGTGTTGAAGGTGGGTGTGTGGCCAGCGTGCATCAGCTGGCGTGGCGTCGCAAGCAAGAGCGCGACCCCACATGCAGACGAACCGAAGCAGACCCCAAGTGCACTCCTTCACCGTCTCTCGCGACATGCACACACAGGAGAGACCGACTGCGTTGTGAACAGACAAGCAGGGAAGCACACACGCACGCGCACGAGGACACAAGCACAGGCACGTAGCGGTCACAGAGGCACAACATGCAACGTGAGACGCTGTTCGCCGTCCAGGGCGCACCAACCCAACTACCACCTCACCCACCATCTTTGAGTGTAACACTAACATTGTCTGTCACAACGATGTCCTCGCTCATCGCAGCACACGGAGCTGGCAGCGTCCGTCGGTACGGCTGCCGCAGGACCGTGACTTATTAGTTTTGAAACATTCTCACGCCATGCCTGCTGTCTGTGCTTGTGCTTGACGTTGAGCTTCCGCGTGGGACGCGGTGTCTGGCCCAACGAGCGTGGTTGCTCCCCTGGCACGTGCCCTGTACTCTGCTCGTGTGTAGAGGCCATGGCAGCGGAGGGGGACGCTGCAAGCGGTGCCACCCCGGATCCCGCCTGTGCTGGCGGTGCCGCACCCGAGCTGGCGAGTGTGCTCACGCGTCGCCGCAACAGCTCAGCCCCAGGTGACACGGTGCTGTGCGGCGCTGGAGCTGATGGTAGTGATGCTGGTGGTAGTGGCAGCGACGCCGAAGGTGACATCAGGGCGGAGGGTTCTTCTGGCGGAGAGGAGGAAGGTGGGGAGGTTGTCGACGACATCGAGAACGACGACAGCGCAGGCGGGTCTGAGTTCGATGAGGGGGTGGATGATGATGGGAGCGAAGAGGGGGACAGCGATTTTGATGGGGACGTGGATAGTGACGACGACAGTGACGATGACAGCGATGACGACAGCGATGACGACAGCGACAGTGATGAGGATGACGAGCCCCTACTCAAGTATCAACGCGTGCGCGCTGACGTGTCGACCATCGTGGGAGACGGTATCACCTGCATGCATGTTGCAAAGGCGTATCTGGTACGAAGATGTTTTGCGTATCATCGCTCGCGACGGTTCTTACCTTGTGGTTTGGTGTGGCGGCGCGATATGTGTCTCGATCAGGCCATCGGCGCCGCGACAGGAACTTTGACGTTGGTGGACTTCAGTGGCCATGTGCTGCAGCAATTTCCAGCCTCTGGTGTACCTGTGGCGGACATCTGCAGCGACAGGGCCGGGACGATGCTGGCGTCATGTAGCAGTGACGGCGCTGTCACTGTGTACACCGCCAAGGACAAGGTTGGGGTGCCGACAGACGTCACCAAGTTCTCCTGCGGTGGTCCCGTCACTTGTGTTGCCCTTCACCCTGACGCCTCTTCTCACCGCGAGCGCCCTTTCGTTTATGGTGGGTGTGGGTGTGGGTGTGGGTGTGTGGGTGCGGGTGCGTGTGGGTGTGCGTGTAGGTGCGGTGTTTTGGTGCGGGTCTCCGTGCTCGACCATTTGCACGCTGCGCCACGCCTCGCATCCATTGCTCACAGCCGTGCCCCTCGGGTCAGGCAATCGGGCTGGCACACTGACAACCAACCGCAAGACGTGGTTCAGTTCACAAGAAACAGTGTTCCATCGCAATGCAGGGGACGGGCCCGTCCACGCCTTGGCTTGGGGAGAACGTCTCCTTGCGTGGTCATCAGACACGGGTGTGCGGGTACGTGTTCGAGGCGTGGCTTCCAACCCAGGCAGTCGGGTCTCACAACCTGGTCTCCGTGTTGTGGCCTCCCTGCATCACCGCAGGTGTGTGAATTTGACACTGGCGAGCGCATTTCCTTTATTCCTAAACCCGACCACAGTCCCCCCTGCGAGTTGTTTCCAAGCCACATCCTGTGGGAAGATGAATTGGTGCGTGCACGGTGTGCTGCTTTGCTCCATGCACATGGACTGTGCTTCACTCTGTACCAACCCCCCCAATGGGCATTGACACTGTCCGCGCCAGACGCTTCTTGTCGGCTGGGCTGACACGATGCGTGTGATCAAGTTTTCTCCGGCCTTGTCCCAAAGCTCAGGTGGAGACGGTATGTGCACACACATGCACGCCCGCGGTGGCAGTTTGTTGCTGTTGTTGTTGTGTAGCGTGTGACCTGGTTGGTGTGCGTGTGGGTTCCGTTGTTCTCACCCTTCCTTCTTTCTCATCCTCACAACGATGCACCCAGTTCCTGCTGGTCCCTCCATGTCTGCCGAAATTGTGGTGCAATTCCGGACTGACTACATGATCTGTGGCGTATCTCCGTGTGACGAGGCTCTGGCTTTGCTTGGGTGAGGGGCCGAAAAAAAAACAGAATGTAGCGGCGGGTTGTGCGATGCAGCGACTCATGCATACATGCTCCCCGCATGTTTGTGCGTGCATGTTGGTGCAGATTTGAGCCCCCTGGTGAGGATGATGATGACATTGCAGCCCACCTTCCGGAGCTACGCGTAGTAGACCGGGAAACAGGAGAGGACTGCTACAACGACGCCATCCCTGTTCATGGTGCAGCAGCAAACTCTGCTGCTGACTACAGGTGTGTTGAGCGTGTGTGCTATGTGGAGGGTGGGCACGGTGTCCGAGCACTGCACATGTGCCTGTGTTGTCTAGTTTTTGCGTTGCTGGTTGCATTGGTGTGTGGCATGTGATCTGGTGAACGAACTTGTGTCCTGGAGCAGGCTGCGGAGTAACCATCGCTTTCACATCGCCGATGACCTTCCCATTTTGTACATCATGGCTCCGAAGGTGTGTGTGACACGCCGCTACCAGTCTTGCACGGCACGCGCGGTTGTGGTTTACGCCTCTCACCACGCCGTGCACTCACTCCTTGGAGCCTCGTTGACAGGACCTGATTGTTGCGAAGCCGCGTGACGTTTCTGACCACATCACATGGGCCGTTGAACGGAACCAGCTTTCGGTGCGTGCTTGTGTGCATGCCGGCGCGTGTTGTTGTGGCACGTTGTGGTGCCGGCCATACGTCCCGTTTCTCACGCCAGGGCATGTGATGGGTGTGGGTTGCTGACTGACTGTCATCAGGCTGCGGTCGATATCATCGATAGGCATGCAGATTCTGTCAACAAGGCAAAGCTGGAAGAGCTTGTACGTGTGTCACTTGTTGTTTCACGGCGTAGTGCTTTCCTCACGGCATGTTCTTTTTTGTTTTTTGATGTTGGTGGGTTGGGTTGCTTGCCCCAAAGTCTGCGACCCTCACCTCCCGTCTCATGGCCGCGGATCCCATCCAAGCCATCCGTGTTCTTCCTCGTCTCCTTATGGACTCTGAAGCGCGCTGGTGTCGGTGGTTCGAACATGTTTTCTCTCACTGCGAAGATGAAGGTATCCGCAAGCGACGAAGG
>Ga0213833_1002474_pt1 | contig 11939 bp, 10 predicted proteins | sample SWATP21_FD_160575 | JGI IMG/M metagenome (GOLD analysis project Ga0213833, IMG submission 160575) | Coastal seawater microbial communities from Marineland, Florida, United States - SWA TP2 #1 | ecosystem: Environmental > Aquatic > Marine > Coastal | place: USA: Florida | collected 2016-08-14
AGCTTGTGGAGATGCACACCTCAAGGTCATCTTAGAAACAGGCGAACTGCAAACTTACGATCAAGTTCGCAAAGCTTCACAGATCAGTATCGATGCAGGTGCTCACTTTATTAAGACCTCAACAGGTAAAATCCCTTCAGCTGCGACACTTCCTGTCACACTGGTGATGTTGGAGGCCATCCGAGATCACTTCTTGAAGACAGGCAAGATGGTGGGCATGAAACCCGCTGGTGGTATCCGGACTGCAAAACTCGCGTGGCATTATCTGGTCATGGTCAAAGAGACCTTAGGGGATGCCTGGTTGGATCCCGACTGGTTCCGTCTGGGGGCTTCTTCACTGCTGAACGATGTTCTGATGCAGTGGCAACGCCTGGATACAGGTCGTTATCAATCTGCTGATTACTTCAGTCTTGATTGAGAGTGTTTCAACGGAAACTGTTTGAATAGGAGAATATACAATGAGTACACAGACCACCGCGGGAACACAAAAAAACAAGAAGAAAGCTGCTTCTGCGAAAAAAAATGGTCAGGATGGCAAAAGACCCAATATGGGAGAATTGTTGTTCGGAGATCTTTGGGATTTTCATCCGGCTCCAGAGTCACCAGATCACGCCAAATTTGAAAAGCGTTATGGTCACTTCATCAATGGAAAATTCGTGGAAGGAAGCAATTACTTCGCTTCTGTGAACCCTGCGACAGAAGAAGTTCTTTTTGAAGTCCCTACCGCCACCAAAGAAGAAGTGGATACCGCAGTGAAAGCTGCTCGCTCTGCTTATGAAAACGTTTGGCGGGACATGAAAGGAAGCGACCGAGCCAAGTATCTTTATAAGATCGGACGCGCTATCCAAGAGAAGTCTCGTGAGTTGGCTTGCCTCGAGTCCATGGACAATGGTAAGCCCATCAAGGAAACCCGAGACGTCGATATCCCACTGGTCGCTTCGCACTTTTTGTACTACGCTGGTTGGGCTGACAAGCTGGATTACGCTTTTCCTGGCGCGAAAGTCTCTTCTTTGGGTGTGGCTGGACAGGTCATTCCATGGAACTTCCCTTTGTTGATGGCTGCCTGGAAAATTGCGCCTGCTTTGGCCACCGGTAACACCATCGTCATCAAGCCTGCTGAGACCACACCACTGACCATGTGCAAATTGGCTGAGATCTTCCAGGAAGTCGGTCTCCCCGATGGCGTCGTAAATGTCGTGCATGGTGCAGGTGCCACTGGTGCTGCTATTGTCGCTCACCCCGATGTGAACAAAGTGGCTTTCACTGGTTCTACAGAAGTGGGTAAATTGATCGGTCGCCAATTGGCCGGTACCAACAAGCGTTTGACTTTAGAGCTGGGTGGTAAAGGTGCCAATATCATCTTTGAAGATGCACCCATCGATCAAGCTATCGAAGGTGTCGTCAATGGTATCTTCTTCAACCAGGGACACGTTTGCTGTGCAGGTTCCCGCTTGTTTGTTCAAGAAAGCATTTTGGACACAGTCGTGACCAAACTCAAGCATCGAATGGCTTCTCTACGTGTTGGCGACCCCATGGATAAGAACACGGATATCGGTGCCATCAACTCCAAGATGCAATTGGATGTTATCACGAATCTCGTGAACGCTGGTCTGACACAGGGTGCGCAGATGTACCAACCTGCTTGCTCTATCCCAGATAGAGGCTACTTCTTCCGTCCGACCTTCTTCACAAATGTCTCTCAGTCCCATCGCATCGCACAAGAAGAGATCTTTGGACCTGTCCTGTCTATCTTGACCTTCCGTACCGTCCAAGAAGCCATCACCAAGGCCAATAACACCCATTATGGTCTTTCTGCTGGTATCTGGACCGATAAAGGTAGCAAGTTGTTTTCGATTGCCGGTGCTATGCGAGCCGGTGTGGTTTGGGGAAATACTTACAACAAATTCGACCCCAGCAGTCCATTCGGCGGTTACAAAGAAAGTGGTTTCGGTCGAGAAGGTGGTTTGCATGGACTTTTGCCTTACCTGGAGGTTCGCTGATGACTGAGACAAAAAAGAAACGAAAAAAAGCAAGCGTTGCCAAAGAACCTGCTAAGGCAAAAAAAGCCGCTACACCAGCAAATGGAGCATCTGACAATGGCTCTGTTCGTCTGGATGTTGCCAAAACCTATAAGTTGTATATCGGCGGTGCTTTCGTGCGTTCAGAGCGTGGACGCTATTTGACCCAAAGAGATGCGCAGGGGAATTTTGTGGCCAATTACACGCATGCTACCCGAAAAGACTTTCGTAATGCCATGGTAAAAGCCCGTAAGGCTCAGGCTGGTTGGTCCAAACGCTCTGCTTTCAATCGCAGCCAGATCTTGTACAGAATGGCCGAGATGCTTGAAGATCGCCGTTTGGTCTTCGAAGAAAAACTCCAAAGTCACGCTGGATACGATGCTGCCACCGCTTCAAAGGAAGTCGAAGCATCCATTGATAGGCTCTTTTGGTACGCGGGCTGGGCAGACAAATATATCCAGGTTGTTAGCTCTGTGAATCCCATTGCAGCACCGTTTTTCAACTTTTCCCTGCCCGAACCCACTGGTATCGTAGCGGTCTTTTCTTCTCAGACCTCTCCACTGTTGGGATTGATTTCCGGAATCGCACCCGTAATCCTCTCTGGAAATGCCTGCATCACTATTGTCGAAAACAACGCTCCTACCATCGCTGTGGACTTTGCAGAAGTTCTCGCAACCAGTGATGTTCCCGGTGGTGTCGTAAACATCCTCACTGGTGAGCGTGGAGAGTTGATCTCCTATGTCTCCGAGCACATGGACTTGAATGCCATTGCCGTCTTCGGTGGCTCCGACGAACAGCGACGCAATATCCAGCTGGGCGGTGTCGAGAACTTGAAGCGCGTCAAGCTCTTCGATGACCCAGATGCCGAAGGCTGGTACGATGACTCCCAACAAAGCCTCTACTGGATCACACCCTTCATTGAAACCAAGACAGCCTGGCACCCTATCGGTGTGTAGTGCTCTTCTTTTAGACCCTCACCCGCACAATTCCAAATGTGCCCACAGTGGCCTCTCCCCACTCCAGGAGAGGCCCGAAAGTACGGACTTTAGGTCTGCTTTTTTCCTCTTTTAAAACTCTCTTGTACTGCATTGATTCTCAGAGGACAGGATTTTCTCCTTTTCGGAGTGAGTTTTTGTTTAAGAGGAGACCTGTAGCCAGACACCAACTATGAACTCTTGAGAAATATGTAAGCTTTTGAAAATATAGTGTTAATGTTGCCCCTCTCCTGAAGTGGGGAGAGTGGAATTGTGTAGACTTTTGTACCGGGTGGGGTGAGGGGGCTACAGGGTATTCTTTACGCAGCTTTATCGTGGTTTGTGCCGTTTTCTTGGGGGGTGATAATAGGCAATTCTATGATAAAGGAGGCACCTTGGCCTTCTTCGCTTTCGCAGGTGAGTTTGCCGCCCAGGCGCTTGAGTTGGTTTTGGGTGAGGTAGAGTCCCAGGCCTGTGGAGGATTCGCCTGCTGTTGGTTCTGGTGAAAGTTTGGAGTAGGGTTGAAACAGTTTTTGTTGTTCTTGTGAAGAGATGCCTGGACCCTGGTCGTCAACTCGAATCTGTAAGGTGTGTTCGGTGTGTTTGGAGAGGATTTGTACTGTGCGTCCGGGAGGTGAGAATTTTAGGGCATTGGAGACCAGGTTTTCGAGGGCTTCTCTGAGGACTTCTCGTTCAGTGAGGAGGGTCAATTCGTCTGGGGCTTCAAGGTACAATTCGATATCTTTTTGTTCTGCTATGCGTCGAAAATCTCGGTAGACTTGTGAAAGAAGTGGTATGATTGAGACTTCTTTGAGATGTTCAGGGGATGTGCTTTCGTTCATGGATTGCAGTTGTCTGTCTAGCATATCCAGGATGCGCTTTTGGGCTTCGAGTGCATCATCGCAGGCTTCTTCTGTGTCCAGGGCACCTTGTCGGAGAAGTTGGAGAGAAAGTCCTATGATCGCGAGAGGTCCCCGTATATTGTGTGCGAGTAGCTTGATGGATTCTTGTTGTTGGTGGATTTGTGCTGCCGTCTCACGGTGTGTGTACTGCAGATGATGAATGCGCTTTTCAGCCTTTTGTAATTCCTCTTGATACTTCTCTTGCTTTTGCGAAACCTCTAAGACTTTGGCATGCACTTTGACCAAGCGATTGTACTTTTGTTGTTCGAGTGTTCGCACCGCTTGGGACAACTCCAGTGCTTTTAAGAATTGTCCTTCCCCTTTGAAAAGTTCCATTTGGGTTGTGTAGGCTCGGATGTGAAAATGCTGATTTCCTGTTTCCATTGCAAATTTGCGAACTTCCTCTAACCATTGTATCTTTTGAGGAAGAGGTATATCCGGTATTTGGCTTAGACTGAGGCGGACGAGGCTGTTACTCGCATTGCAATCTTCTTCCTGTTCTATGACAGACAGAAAGACACTTTTGGCCAAGTAGAATTGGTGATTTTTGAGATACAGTTGTCCCAGAACTTCACCCAATTCGGCGCGTACCAGTGGATACGAGTGGAGTTCTTCTGATTCCATGGCTTTTTGTGATTGTGCGATACTTTTCAGGCCTTCTTCGTTTGTGCCATCCAGGAGTGATAGACGGGCTTGCTCGATTTGGAAGAGATAACCCAATTCCTTTTGTGCGAAGTGCTGGAGTGAAAGGGCTTCTTCGATAGACTTTCGGCCTTCCGCGTAAAAACCTTGCAGCAATTGCAGCCGGGCACAGATGACCAGATAATGAAAGCTGCGAGGAGTGGCTTTTTGTTTGGCCAGACTTTGTAGGGCTTTTTGGTTGGCTATCGTGGCTGCTTGAAGATCTCCCAGGCCGATGAATGCGATGGATTCATTGTTACATGAACTGGCCAGGCCATGAAAATCCCCCAGATGCTTGCGGATGATCTGGGCTGCTCGAGAGTACATGATCCCTTCGATAAACTGGCCTTTTCGGAGATGAAGTGTCGCGATATTGTTCCGCAGTGTGGCTTCTTCGTAAAGCATCCCAAGAGAACAAGCTTGTTGCAAAGCTTCTTCATAAATACGCAATCCTTCCACGGGATAGGGGCGTGAAAGCAGCGTTCCCAGATTGATCTTTGTGCTTAGGGCTTGAAGGATTTTTCCTTGTGCGCTAAAGCCTTCAAGCGCCTTTTGGATGGATTGGATGCCTTCATCAAATTGTCCTAAGAACCAATGTCGGGCTCCATGAGCGCGAAAAACAAAGGGTGCATCTTTCGGTAGGATGTCCTCTAGTTCAGAAAACAAATCCTGAGAAAGAGCCAACTCACCTTCTCTGCAGAGCGCCACTGTTGCCTCGTAAAAGCGCTTTGCGATTTGCTTCGGTGGTTGTGTTTTTATGGTTTCCAGAAGACGATGATATCTCGAAAAATTGTCTTCTTCTGGGAGAGATTCACACCATTTGTTTGTAAGATATCCTGTGATTTTGGGAAGGGGGACCATAGTTCTTAAGTCCTCAATCGTGTGGTGTCGTCCAACAAGCTTTTTGAGGACATAATCATACAGAATTTTCGCAAAATGATCCAAAAATTGAGGGTCTCTTGATAAAGTGATCGCTGAGAGAAAAGAGTGTGAAGTTTGTGATTCTGGGGGTTTGGAATGGTTTTGGGCTCTATTAAGCGGACGGAGCAGGCGCTGAACTTTGGATACAACCTTCGACAAATCTGCTCAAGTGTGATGCGGCGATGAGCAAGGGTTCTTTGGATTGTTGGGCCTGGCAAAGCAAAAGGGCACCCTCTACTGAAGAGAGGATAAAAGTGGCGAGCTCTTTGCTCTCTGACTGTTCGACTCCAAAGTGCACGAGAAGATCTTGAACGGCTTCAACCCAACGCGTGTAATAGCCCCAGCAAGCTTTTTGGATTTTTTCGGAATTGGATGCCATTTCCATAGTGAGTGAAGCCACCGGACAACCACTTTCGAAGTCAGAGTCTTCCAACTGGGCGATGAATATCCCGCATACCCACGCCATGGCTTCCGAAAAAGAAGAAGCCTGTGACAAAAGCAATTCTTTTTGGTGTTCTAAGAGATCTGATGAAATGTCTATGGATTTCGATGCCAGCTCTTCTTTTCCACCTGGAAAGTGGAAGTACAGAGAGCCTTTTGGGCACTGGCTTTCGGACAAAATTTGATTGAGACCAGTAGCATGATAGCCTTGTCTTTGGAACAGCTGTCTGGCTGTTTCCAGCATGCGCGCTTTGGTCTTATCTCCTTTTTTCAACAAAAATCTCCTTTCAAAGTAAAAATCACTCGCTCACTCTCCAGGATATCCAAAGAGAGTTGTCCAAAATATGGTTATTGGTCTATTTCTGTCAATGAAAAACTGTCAGAAGAGGAAATGGGCCAATACGAACTGTATACGACATCAGTCCCTGAACGTGTTTGGGTTGAACCGATCTTCAAACTGGCACATCCATAAGCCCCGAAAATGGTCATTTGAGATTTTCTGATTGGGTTGTTTATCACAAGCCTATCTTATTTTTTTAGAGTTTCGATCTTTTACTCTACAAGCTTTTTTTGAAATTGTAAGATTTTATCGTTTGTGATCGTGTTTATTATTCCTATTAATTTGTATTTTTAAAAAACAATGAAATATTATCCAGAAAAGCTATTGACTTTATGTCGATATTGATCTGATTATATTGTATCTTAATTAGGATATAAGTCCTTTTATTGTTGATATCATTTCTTTGTTTGTTAGAGATATGATTGAATTTTAAACCCGCAATAATACTATCAACTCAAAGCTTGGAGTGCTATATGTTTCACACACTCGCGTTTTATGGATCAAGTATCGGCAGTAGCTATGAAGCTGTTAATGGAGTAACTGATGGCTTGTTTACTCTAACGGCTGATAACAAATTTGTTGTTGGTGATAATCTCTATGTATTCGCTGGTTGGGCAGGTGGAGGAGATTTGACAGGTGCAAGGGTCTCATCGCCTTCTTTGGTGAGGAGAGGGAGGCCTTTGCTTCGCCCTTGGACGCTTTCTTCTACCCCTGGAAATGACCCGAATATGGCGGTTCTCCTGGATCGTCCAACCTTGATACCCAAAGCGGAAAAATTTACCTTGGAAGCTAAAGCCAGCGCAACCTCCGTTCGTGGGGTTTTGTTTGTGTTGAAACAGCCTCTTCGTCAAGTACCAGCCAAGGGGGATTTTCTCACACTATCCGGAAATTCTGCTGCAAGCTCAACAGCAAATCAATGGACTGAAGTCACTGTAAATTGGGATGAAACTTTACCAAATGGTAAGTATGCAGTCATCGGAAGTGAATGTCATTCAACAGATGCAGTAGCTCATCGTTGGATTTTTGACAGTCAGCAATTGCGGCCTGGCGGACTTTCTACAACCTCTGGAGGGGAGCGAACACACTCCTTGTTTTATGATGGAAAATTAGGTGTTTGGGGAGAGTTTACCGCTCAAGTTCCTCCTCGTCTTGAGGTTTTTACCACTGCATCATCAAGCGATCATACGGTGTATCTACAAGTTGTTCGTATTGATGGTTAAATTCACTATATGAAATTATATAAATTCAAATAAATAAGAGGATTATTGCTATGCTACAGGCATCTGACACACTGAGTATCCAAACAACGACATCCGTTGGAACTTCATCCACTGCTTTGTTGGATGCACTTCCAAACCGAATTGCTGTAATCATTAACATTCCACCCACTAATCGATTCACAATCTCCCTTGAAAGCACTGCCGTGATTGATGAAGGGATCACTCTACAACTGAACGGAAATCCTGTTATTTTCACACTCGCTCAACACGGTGAGTTGGTAACAAGGGCCTGGTCGGCAATCAGTGCAACTGCATCGCAAAATGTCACTGTCATTGAAGTTTTTTCAAAATAGGTTTTATTGACCAAATGATTTGATAGTGAAATTCGTGAACATTTTGATTTTTCTTGATTAACATCAAGAAGCACCCTTTTTAAGGGCTTGATTTTTTCTTGAAAAATCTCTTTTTGTTAGATCCCGATGCAGCATGAGTGTGCTTTTAGAAGTGGGTTTATTGTACTCACAATAGGAAGCTTTTCACATTTCATCAGTGTGATTGGATTAGAATTTTGTTTTGACAGGCTAAATTTTGTGACTACGGAAATGAGCTAAAGGAGTATAAGGTATGCCAAAAAATTGTGAAAAATGTAATTCCTTTTCTGAAGAGACAATTACTTTTTCTGTTGGATCTCAAGGAGAAACTTCCCCACTCCAGCGTATTAACAACTTAATACAAGATACTTTATCTTCTCCTGCGGAATCTTTTGATGGCAGTGGTAACTCAGAGGATTACCAAGGCGAATGCTTCTCAGGTCAAAAATCAAACTTGAGCCCAAAAAAAGTGAAAGGTGAGCAAATATCAGGCAGTGTTCCCTATTTCTTAAGTTTGAGAAGCGACTTTAATCACAGAGTTCAAAATGATGAATATCAGGAAGAAGGCGCTGATTTTTTTGGAGGTCCGTTAGATGAAAATATGATGGATGTAAGTTTTCTACAAGCCACTGATGAAATTGAGGAAATTCAGGGCGGTGAGGGCTTCTCATCTGGAGCGTCGATTATAAACAACCAAGACATGTTACGATTTACTGGATATGAAAAGTATAATTTCCCAGTTTTTTCCCCTCCTATATCTGAATTAAGCTTTATTTATCCCCCTGAACGTACAATTTTAGAATTTGAAAATAGTGCTCTTTACAGGAGTGGATTTGCTTATGGTCAAGCCATTGGTTTTATTGAGAACAATAATAATCGATGTGTTTCTAGCTGGCTTGCCAGTCATAAGATTCTTGTAACGTCTCAGCTTTGTCCTGTGAGAGAACAGTCAACTCGTCAAGGCAAATTCTTGATGACAAAAGATAAGATAAAAGTTAAGTTTGGACAGTATTATCCAGATTTACTTTTGATTTTATCTTTTAACTCTGCCCAATTCGAAAAAAGAGCTAAAGATCAATTTACCAGTGAACCAAAAGAAAGTACTCTTTACGTAATGAAACGTTTACTTTCTATGGGAATACATTGGAGCAATTTTTTGGCTCCAACAAATTCGGGAACAAATGTTGTTAAAGAATCATTTAGTTTTGATTTTAGTACTATAGGGGGACGTGCATCGAAAGATGAAGATTCGGTTTTATACAAGGTTGAACCCAAAAAAATTGTTGTTTTTACCCCAACACGAAAGGTTTTGGATCGATTTGATGTTTTTCCTGAACAGTGGAGAAAGGAAGAAGTTCTTGAATTTTTCCCTAGCTATGTATGGAATTTTATTCCTATTGATCCACCAAATCCCAAGATTCCATGGGAAGAAAACCTGTCCGTTGGAGGAAGCACTTTTTTTGAGTCCACTCCTCGAGCAAAAAATGACAAAGAGCCACTTTATCTTCTTGGAATGGATAGAGCAAAAATGAGTAATTCAAGAACAGTGACCTTGTCTCCTGGAGTCAAACTTACAAGTTCAATAAATTAAGCTAGTTTAACGGCATCTTTTACAGATGCAAACTTTAGTTGTCAGGCCGTTGGGGGTGTTGTAATTCAGCAGATAACAAATCGAGCTATAGGGACAAATCTCGGAAAAACGACTACTCATGGACCTAGCGCACTTCATGCAGGTTGCAAATCAAATAGCGCAACGCTTCAACGCTTGACTACTGGAGAAATTCGCTTCCTCAATGATAGAGAAAAAAGGGAGATTGCAAAGTCAAAAAATGTGTTACCGACAATAGATCAATTTACACTTTCTAAGTTTACAGATAACGCAAGCTCGATGAGCCTTGGGGACTCTATTGGAGTTCAAGCAAACAAATTCAAGGGAACAGATCGTGAGATAAAACAGAAAGTGCTTCGGTGTCCCAACGGATTTTTTGCTGTGGGAATTATTGGTTCGACTCTTGGGAACACTGTGGGAAGATTCGGATTAATTTGCATGCCTTTAGTTGATCTATCATTATCACCTAGCAATTACCCTTTCGAGAAAGCAGTGGTGGTTAGTGGTGGTTCTCTCGATACTGGTTCGGAAGTAAGTGAAAACGTCCCTTTCAATGACTATATAACGAACGTAATGTCTTGGGGAGTATTGGGCCCTCCTCAAAAAATCTTTGTGGAGTCTACTGGACATGGTGGAAATGTTGGCTTTACATTTGAACAGTTAAAAGGGAGGACCGTTGTACAGCAGAATTTTGCAATGTGTCCGCCGGGATTTTATCTCTCTGGCTTAACTGGGTACCATGGAAAATTTCAAGAAGATGGAAATCAACAACTTTTAGGTGCAATAGAGTCTTTAAAGTGTATAAATCCCTACGACAATACAGTGGTAGATTGGCCAATCTACCACCCTTTTAGTCGAGGAGAAATTTTCCGGAATAGACTCACTCAGCAAGAAGTCCAAACAAAGATAAAGCTTTCTAATGCTATTGGTGTACTTCCCAAAAACCATGCTAGATTCAATAAAAGTTTGCAAAAGAGAAGCATTGAAGTCCAAGGATTGAATTCTAAAGGAACAATAGTAAATGGGCTTGTTAATGGTATGAGAATAGTATGGTCTCGTAGCACACACGGAATCACTCTTTTAGGAAAATATAGAAGTTGATCCTCTACAATAAATTGTTATATTAAAGATTCTAAACATCTCTAGAACAAAACCCTCCCGACTAACCCAAAGGGAGCAATCCATGAAAAAAATCAGCTTTTTGGTCATATATTCATTTCTGTATATTCTTTCATGTACGGGTAATTTGGATCCCCTTCCTTCTGAAGAAGACTCTCAAGCAATAAAAAACTGTGGCCTTGTCAAATGTCAGCCTTGCACACATTTTACCCTTGATAAAACCATAGAAGCTCATGATTCCATTTATGGTTTAGCGATGCATCCCAGTGGGAAAATGATAGCGTCCTCTTCTCATGATAAAACCATAAAACTTTGGGAACTCAAGACTGGAAAACTCTTAAGGACTTTTGTTGGCCATAAAGACAGGGTTTCTAGTGTAGCATTTCATCCTGGTGGTAAGATCATAGCTTCTGCTTCTTACGATAAAACCATAAAGCTTTGGGAACTCGAAACTGGAAGGCTCATCAGAACTTTATCTGGAAACGAAGGTAACGTAATGAGTGTTGCATTCAGTCCTGACGGGAAAACACTTGCTTCAGCTTCTGGTCCTGGGAATACAACGATAAAGATATGGGAGGTTTCTACAGGAAAAGTAAAACGTGCCTTTAGCGACTATGAGATCTTCGTACGTATATGGAATGTTGTTTTTAACAAGGACGGGAAAACTCTGGCGACAGCATCAAGCGACGGAAAGCAAAGGGTATGGGAACTCGCATCAGGGAAACTTTTGTACACGCTTTCTCAACCTCAAACACCACCCAATCATCCTCATTTTTCTTATGGTGTTGCTTTTCACCCAAACGGGCGCTTTTTGGCTTCATCTTCGAGTGACAAAACCGCAAAAATATGGGATCTCTCTAGCGGAAAACTCTTGAGAGTATTTGCTAAACATGACGGTAGATTGGAGTGTGTTGCTTTTAACGCAGACGGTAGCATTTTGGTGACAGGTTCTCGCGGTAATACCATAACACTTTGGAATGCCGCAAATGGAAAGCTTGTACAAACCCTGAAAGGACATTTTAGCTATGTGAGTAGAGTCCTTTTTCGACAAGATAATCGACTTCTTGTTTCGTCTTCTTATGATGGCACTTTGAGGATTTGGAAATGTCAGTAAACTTGTAGCGTTCCTTTGGTTTTTAGACAAGTTAGGTCACACTTTCTTGTTCCGCACGACAAGAAGCGCAATCAATTTCCCTTTCTTTGAAACGCTTGAAAAAGCGTTCTACCATCTCATTTTACCACTGGTGTACACAATATAATGTATTCCTATCGAACAAAAGATTTTCTGGTTCGGATGTGATGATCTGTCAATTGAAAGTGAAGGTTAATGATTTCTCTGTATT
>Ga0213833_1002476_pt1 | contig 11938 bp, 7 predicted proteins | sample SWATP21_FD_160575 | JGI IMG/M metagenome (GOLD analysis project Ga0213833, IMG submission 160575) | Coastal seawater microbial communities from Marineland, Florida, United States - SWA TP2 #1 | ecosystem: Environmental > Aquatic > Marine > Coastal | place: USA: Florida | collected 2016-08-14
ACCGTAGCTGATTGCATCCCTCCTCCGCCGGGTGTGAAGTCTACCTGAAAAGTGGTGGAGGTAGACGGAGCAATTGAGGTACTCAACAAAGTATTTGGCACAAATTGGCCATCGGAGCTAGTGATCGTACCGAGATTCAATGTAGAAGCACCAAGATTAGTGATGGTATACAATTTGAAAGAGGTAGTACTTATTTCTACTGAACCAAAGTCAGTTCCGACTGTGCTATCATCTACAGATATATCAGGGCAGCTCACCCCTGAAATGCAGATATTGTCGAAAGCTAATTCTTCTGTTCCATTGGAAAGTACGATTATGCGATAAGTTAGAGTATTTCCTGATCCAGTAAAACCAAAGGAAAAGTTGGTGAAAACATCTGTCAAAACCGTACCAAAGGGGCCAAAGGTAGCCGGGTTATTGTCCGTGTCCTCTGCTAATTCACCACCCACTCCAGTACTTGGATTGTTTCCTGTAAATAAACCAGCAATTTGATAGGCTCCTCCGTCTATGCTGTACTCAATCCGTACCTGATCATCGTTCTCCCAGCGGGCTTCTCCGTCCCGACTGATTCCCAATAAGGCATCGATCGTGAAGTTAGCAGGACCTAAGCTGCTAATTGAGAATGGTTGAGAGGTCATCACAAAACCACCTGGCTGGAAATCGGTATTCTCAGTGAAAAAGTTGAACGATCCATCTGCACCAGTGATGATCTCTCCAAAACAGCCAAATCCATTGGTGCCTGCAGCTCCTCTTTCTGCAAAGCTACAACCGCTAGTGAAATTATTAGACTCGTAGCGAACTCCCTCTCCACTGGTTTCAAAACTTTCACAGTAGGGAAGCGCGACTGGCGTGGTATTGATGCTTGTGCTAATGGTAATATTTCTACTTACTGTATTGCTATTATCGGTACCATCATTCACTTGGAACCTGATCTCCCTAGTGGCCGCTGAGGCATCAGCTGCATCCGTATTCTGATAGGTAACGGAGCGTAGCACAGTTTCATAATTGGCTAGTGAAGATGTACCGGAAAGACTTAAAATACCGGCAGCAGCGTTATAGGAACCAGTAATCCCTCCGCTGGCCGTGAAAGCCAAGACATCTTCTGTGGCATCAAAATTCGAAACAATGCTTACGGTAGCACTCTCGATATTTACATCATCATTATCGCTAACTGTCAGGGTATTTGAGACTTGGGTTGCAGGATCTCCTTCACTATACGAAACTGGAGTACCCTCAATATTTGCCAACAGCGGCGCATCATTGGAAGAAGCAATTCCCCGAAGCCGGATATTGTCAAAGGCAGGTTCTTCCGAGCCATTGCAGTTGGTGCGAACCCGAATTTGAATATTGCTTCCAGTTACAGGAATCGGAAGGGTAAAGTCCGCAAAGGTACCCGTTATTTCTGTACCAAATGGACCGAAAGAGGAAGAGTTATTGTCTGTATCCTGTCGCAATGGTCCACCTAAGCCATTAGTGGGGTTGCTTCCTCGGAATAGACCGATGATATTCCAACCAGTATTATTCATATTATACTCAACGATGATATAATCATCATTTTCCCATCGATTTTGTCCAAATCGACTCATCCCTAATGCAATCTGAACATCTAAGCTAGAAAAGCCAGAGACACTGACAGAATTGAGGGTTACGAAGGCAAAATCGTTGGCTCCAAATCCCAGCGTGGACTGGACATCCTCTCCAGCCCAGTAAGAGGAGCCATCTCTGGTCCCTGCAGTAATGGTCTGTGAATGATATGTGGCAGGATTGCTGTTGGTTCGCCCCCAAACGTCACTGAAAGTGGCATTATTGAAGGAGTTGGAGGTGTAGCGACTAGTTTCTCCGTCCGTCTCGAAGCTTTCTTGCAGCAGTACGGTCTGAGCAAGGCTAGATAATGAAATAGAAACTGTGCAAAGCACAAGAAAGAGTGACTTAGTGTGGGTCATTGTGTCGAAGCAGTTTAAACAAATGTTCTTTTGAATTATACATTCTTTTTATTGTCAATTCCTCGAAATCATGAGAATAGACATAGAGTTCTTATAGCAGCCTAGGTGGTAAGGAGACTTTAGAAATCGGTTGTTATTGGAAAGATATCTCTGAAAGCTATGATCCTTAGTAGGGTTAAAATCAAAGACTATCAAAATTAGGGAGGAAATTGGTCTTTGACAGGAGGAAGAAATTAATTCACACAAATATAAAAAAAACATTTTTGTATCATGACGGTATCTGATAAATCTTCCGGAAAACAATTTCATAGCGCAAATACGACATGTTTTCGCGTCCAGCTGCTGACTAAGTTTCTTATCTTGCTGGTCAGCAATCAGGAGTTGAAGGTTTAAAGATGGAAGTTTAGCGAGATCTAAACCCTAAACCTTCAACTTTAATCTTTCAACCATAATCCTTCAACAACATATCTAAATGCCTGACCAACAAATACACTACCGTACCTGTAACCTCTGCGAAGCCATGTGTGGCCTCGAAATTACCTACCAAGGAAAAGAAGTATTGACCATCAAGGGGGATAAAGCAGATCCCTTTAGCCGGGGACATATTTGCCCCAAAGCTGTTGCGCTGAAAGATATATATGAGGATCCAGATCGCTTGAAGGTACCCATCCGAAAAACGGCCAATGGTTGGGTAGAAATGGAATGGGAGGAGGCTTTTGACTATGTGGTGGAGCGCATTAAGGAGGTCCAAGATAAGTATGGGGAGCATGCGGTGGGTGTGTACCAAGGAAATCCCAATGTCCATAATTTCGGGACGATGGTTTTCGGGCCCAACTTTGTTAGAAGTTTGAAGACCAAAAATCGATTTAGCGCCACCTCCGCTGATCAACTACCTCATCATTTTGCGGGACAGCAGATGTTTGGGCATGCGATGTTGCTGCCCATTCCTGATATTGATCACACGGATTATCTCATCATCCTAGGCGGGAATCCCTTGGTGTCCAATGGCAGTATCATGACTGCCCCGGATGTGGGTAAACGACTCCGGGCTATTTCGGAGCGCGGTGGGAAGGTGGTGGTCTTAGATCCACGGCGTACGGAGACGGCGGATAAAATGGACGAGCATCATTTCATCTATCCGGAATCGGATGTATATTTTCTGTTAGCTATGATCCATGTCGTGATAGCAGAAGGGAAATTAAATCTAGGGCATTTGACACCGCATACGGATGGGTTGGAGGAGATCAAGGCATTGGTGGCGGATTACAGTCCTGAGCAAGTAGCCCAACGGACAGGTATGGAAGCAGCAGCTATCCGCCAAATCTCACTTGAGTTTTGCCAGGCGGAAAAAGCGGTTTGTTATGGCCGCTTAGGGGTGTCTACGCAGCTCTATGGAGGTTTGTGTCAGTGGTTGGTGAATGTACTGAATGCCGTTAGTGGCAATTTGGATGTGTCGGGAGGGGCTATGTTCACAGCTCCGGCCTTTGATCAGATTAAGATGCTGGGGAAAAAGGGGAAAGCGCCTTCGTTCAATCGCTGGCAGAGCCGAGTAAGGGGATTGCCGGAGTTTGGAGGAGAGTTGCCAGTGGCAGCCTTGGCCGAAGAGATTCTGACGTCAGGGGAGGGACAGATCAAGGCGATGGTTACCATAGCTGGGAATCCAGTCCTTTCTATCCCTAATGGGAAAGAGTTGGATAAAGGCCTAGAGGAACTAGAGTTCATGCTTTCTATCGATATCTATCTCAATGAAACGACCCGCCATGCCGATGTTATTCTGCCTCCCACAACTGGCTTGGAAGTAGCACATTACGACGTGGTTTTTCACGCCCTGGCCATTCGCAATACCAGTAAATATTCGGAGGTGTTGTTCGAAAAGGAAGACAGGCAACGACACGATTACCAGATATTTAGTGCTTTGACAGAGCGACTGGGCGGCAAGGCCGTTCCCGCAGCGAATCCCGAGCAAGTCTTGGCTTTCAGCCTTGGTCAAAGTGGCTATGCTAAGGATGGGCTAAATCTTCAAGCTTTAAAGGATAATCCACACGGAGTCGATCTCGGCCCGCTTCAATCCTGTATGCCTGATCGATTAATGACAGGAGATAGCCGTATTCAATTGGCACCGGATTGTTTCTTAGAGGACTGCAAGCGTTTATCCTTAGCAGAGGAACAAGAGCAGAAACAATTTCCGATGCGCCTCATTGGGCGACGCCATTTGCGCTCCAATAATTCCTGGATGCATAATTCTCATCGCCTGGTCAAAGGTCGAGATCGATGCACTATGCTCCTCCATCCCACCGATGGGGAACGACTCGGAATTCAAGATGGCGAATTGGCCAAGGTGAGTTCAAGGGTAGGGGAGTTGGAAATCAAGGCAGAGCTCTCAGATGAGATTATGCCTGGCGTAGTCAGTATTCCACATGGCTGGGGACACAATCGCAAGGGCATCGGCCTACGAATAGCTGCCGAGCACGCTGGCCATAGCTTGAATGACTTGACCGATGAACGTCGGATTGATCTTTTGACTGGGAATGCGGCTTTCAATGGCGTGCCGGTTAAGGTAATAGCCGTGGAGGCAATGACTTCAGCTTAAAGTCTACTTCCCGTTTTGATCCTGAAGGTAACGCTCCAGGTCAGGGGGCATTTGATAGGTAAGACCTTCATCCGTAATGGTCAATATAAATGGATGGAAATTGCCTTCATAGAACCAATAAAGGTTGCGTGTAATCGGCCCTGGATCAGATTCATAAATCAGATTCGATTGTTTAATAACAAGATTCATGGCCTCTTTCAAACCTGTGTTTAGGGTTCGAATAGGATGAATGAAGGCTGTACCTTTGGTAGGAGCTGCTATAAGGGCACCATGTGTTCCAATACTTTCACTGAAATTACTTTCAATATCTAGTAGTTTGATGGCGGCGTATTCATTGCTGATCACGGCTAAAATTTCGGTTTCCTCCCAATAGCCATGCGCTGTTTCTACACTTTGACGGTTGATGTTTTCTAAAGCAATTTCAAACAAGGTAGCTTCGTCGATAGGCCAATGATCTATTTCGGATTTTAAGATCACCTGAAATTTAGAAGGAAGGTCTAAGGAAAGGACCGAGTAAGTCCCTGCTAAGTCTTGTCTAAAAACTAAAGTGTCTTGTTCTGTGTGCGTATCAATTTGATCACCGTATAACCTTAGTGTTAGATATTCTTTGGCGACCTGAAAATTAGCGAATAGTTCTTCTGTATTGGTCTGTTCAAACAACTGATCGAAATAGGTGTAAATATCATCTTTCCACACTCCTTCCTCTTGAAAGGATAAGCGCTTGATCAAATTATCAAGACTGATATCTATGTCTTCTTCGCCATCATGAGCGGCGATGCTCCCATTGATTATTTCTCTTAGATCATAAGGTATGGCTTTGAAATAATGGCAGATGTAGGCTAGGATTCGGAAATATTGCCTTTCAGAAACCAAATGTTGATACTTCTTCGGAATCTGTTCTTCTACTTTTGTCGGGCTATGTTTTGAATTCATATGCTGCTCGTTTTGACGGAAAACCTAGTAGGTTTTCTTTCAGTGAAGGGTGACCTTGGTATTAAAATAAAGGTTTTTACCTGTGGCCGAAATAGGTGCAGACGGTTGCTATTTATTGTCTAAACTTAATCTCTGACAATTTTTTGGTCAGTGCTTCAAGGGAAAGATTGACGACTAGTAGAAGTCTGGTTTCTTAGAGATCACGCCAATTCGAAAACACAAAATCCTCAGAGAATCGCTTAAATAAAGGTAAAGTAGAGGTAAAACGTATATCGAGTGAGAGTAAACCTTAATATAACGTTCTTTTCATGATAAATTACATATTACAGAATTGATTAATTGCATAGGGGAATACTTGCTGGCCAAAAAAACACAGAATGCTAATACTTATTATTAGCATCACATAGCTGTTGACCCACTCACTCCCAATGTTTGCAGGAAATTGACTACCAGATATGATGGACTTCTTTCTTAATCAAATCTCCGTATACAGAATTCATAGCCGCGATCTGTTCCGGTCGTAAAGCTGGAAGCTCCAAAGCGGATAAATTGGAGTGGACCTGGCTTATCTTCGAAGCACCCGGAATGATACAACTTACTTCAGGAAATTGTAAAATCCATTGTAAAGCAACGGGGGCTAAATTATCCCTTTTGGGGAATAGCGCTTTGAGTCTATCAACGGCTTTCAGGCCCAACTCATAAGGAATGCCTGAGAAAGTTTCGCCTTTATCAAAGGCAGCCCCTTGTCGATTGAAGAAACGATGGTCTCCTTCTTCAAATACGGTAGCTGATGAATAAAGCCCGGTAAGGAGTCCACTAGCTAAAGGAACACGAACAATTATTCCTACATTGGCTTCCTTTGCCAATTTGAAAAAGAGTTCTGACGGACGCTGTCGAAAAAGATTGAAGATAATCTGTACAGAAGCTACATTCGGGTATTCGATTGCCTTAATGGCCTCTTCCACCTTCTCCACACTCACACCCAAATGTTGAATCTTGCCTTCTTCTTTAAGACGGTCAAACAAGTCGAAAATTTCTGGCCGGTAATACACCTCCGTCGGAGGGCAATGCAATTGAATCAAATCGATTGTTTCCAACTCCATCCGCTGCAGACTATCTTCTACAAATTGCCGCAAAGCTGCCGGCGTGTAGGAGGCATTGACGTGCGGGTTTAATTGTCGTCCACATTTAGTAGCCACATATATTGGCTCAGAGCGTTCTCGCACTAATCGACCTACTGCTTTTTCACTTTCCCCGGATTCGTAAACATCTGCTGTGTCAATGAAATTCACTCCTGCGTCGACAGCCGTATGCAATATCTTGGAGGCATGTTCATGATTAAACCCACTGCCCCATTTACCACCTACTTGCCAGGTGCCTAGCGAAAGGCTTGAGATTTTGAAGCCTGTTTTGCCGAGTGTTCTATATTTCATGTTCTAATTGTAACGATTTGATGATTGAAGGTCTCTTTAGTTCCTAGCCTGGCTCAGGAGCCGGACTAGTTCTTCAAATTCACTTCGCGTAACTCTTTTTCTCTGCTTAGAGGGAATCTCTGTCATGGTTTTGTGTGCCACTACGGTATTCCAGGCTGGAATGACTAGTATTCTTTGCCCCCAGGCACCGGTCGCTACAAAACTTCCTTGGGGAAGCCCTCCTGCATAGCCTTTGGCCTGAATCCACCATAGGTAACCATGGCCAAACCGCTCATTATTTTGATTAGCAGTTGGTGTGAATTCTTTTGGGATTTTTCTGATCCATTTGGCGGGGATCAACTGTTGCCCTTTCCATCTGCCCTCTTGTAAAAATAGTTGCCCAAATTTAGCCATAGCTACCGCAGATAATCTAAAGCCTACCTTGGGGTGTATAGAAAGGGATGTATCTCGCCGATAAAAAACATCGTAGTTTTCGATTCCGAGCGGCTCTGCTATTCCCGATCTAAACGCTTCCTCCATGCTCAGGGCTGTTTCCTGTTCAAATATCGTACTTAAGGCATTATAATCCCAATTGTTGTAAGCCCACTTGAGCCCAGGTATATTATCTTCTTTACCTAGTAGAAGATCTCTATCCCTTTGCATGGATCCCAGTTGAGAGACAGCTGGATGATTGATTCCCGAAGTACTCTTGAGTAAGTGAATAACTTTTGCTGTCTCCTGTATGGGCGATAGCGGAATAGGAGCATCCTGAATATCGAGTTCGCCTAAGGTCGCTTCTAATGCGATTTGATCTAGATGCTGAAAGACCAATGCACTCAAAATGGCTTTTCTGACCGAATGGATTCTAGTAGTAGAATCAATTTCTCCAAAAGAGGCTATAATTTCACCGTCTGTCTGAATCACCAAAGCAAAAGTTCCAATGTCTTTGGCGTGATCCAATACCTTCTCTAACTTTGCTTCATCCCACCTTAGCTGCACCTCCTTGTGCAAAACACAAGAAGAAAGTAGTAGCGCACAAAAACTGAACAGAAGGGAGCGACTCATTTTTAAGTTTCTTGAAGTAATTCGATGTCAAAGCCTGCATCTTCCACTGCCTCCAAGATGGTCTTTATATCCAAAGCTTCACCTTGTACTGCTAAGATCTTATTCGGGTCATCGGTATCAACTTCCCAATTGCTGATGCCATTGACATCAGCTAAAAATCCAGTTACGGCTCGTACACAGTTACCACAATTTATAGTAGTCTTGAATTTTACTTCTTGCATAATATACGCTTGTTTCGGACTATTCAACTAACGAAGTTGTTTAAGAATGTCTGCTGAGTTGAAAAGGAGAAGGTTTTTGGCTCAATTAAGGCTTTTTTTGAGCTGCATAGCATCGCTTCGTAGCGATAAAAAAACGAAAAGTGAGTCAAAAAGAGCTTCTTAGTGACCAGTGAGATATTTCTAAACAACTTCAATCTCAAAAACAGCTGGTAGCTTCATAAAGTTGGTTTTAAAACAATTTTTCTTAGCGCCAGAATGCTTCCTTTTTGCTAGCCAAAAAGATGGCCGGAAAACGATAGAGGTTGAATAAACTAGTATTGTTTGAGGTGTTGAAAATAGGCAATGACGATATTGCGAATGTCGTTGTTTACTTTCGAACCATACATATCCCATGCTGCACTTTCTTCGAAAGAATAATTACCTAAAAATTCAAGGTTTTGCTCTCGACCCTTGGCAAGAAATTGAGGTAAAACAATGCTGTATTGACGTTTTTCATCCAAGGGTGATCCGTTCACGGTGTAAGAACCCTTTGCGCTTTCTGCCTGGATCAATTGTAGATATCCACCATCTCCTCGATTAGTACGAAGGCCAGTTTCCAGCAATTTCTTCAATTGATCGCCTGGAATTTGCATCTTGACAATAGCTCCGCCGAATGGAAAGGTTCTAAGTACATCATATTCTGTAACAATATTACTTAAGTTATCATCCAAACGCATAGAGCCGCTATTCAATAAATAGACATCTGCTCCAGGAATAGCTTCCGACATGGCGGTGGCTGCCAAACGCCCAAAGTTTGTAGCTTGGGTGCGTACCAGGGCTTCCTTACAGACTAGGGGTTGACTCAACTCTAATACTTGCTTGTTGGGATCGAATCCCATGTCGCCCATGAGATTATCGACTTTCGACTGCCAGCGATCCACGACTTTTTTGGTGGTGGGTTCATCTACAATTGAATCATCGATTTTCCTGAGACTAGATTGAATCTGTACCATCCCCGACGGAGGATTAAAGGTTAGTCGATGGATATAGGCCGTTTTAGCGTTGGCATCAGCCTTGGTAATCACGGTTTTTTCAACGTAATGATTCATGTGAGTATGATCGTGCCCGCCAATAAACAAGGCTACGCCAGGAACCGCCGCCGCTAAAGCCTGGTCTTCCACTACATCAAGATGGGTGATTCCGATACAAACATCCACCTGATCCTTCACGGCTGCATAAGCTTTTCTAAAGCTTTCAGTCACGTCTGTATAATGAAGGTAGTCTTGTTGGGCAAAAGGTAATACGACACCAATAAAACCGACCTTCATGGATTGGCCTTTACTATTAGTGAATTCCCGGATCAGATAGGAAGGGATAGGGCGGTCTATCCCATTAAGTCGTTGAGTAAAAGGAATCGTTTGGCCATCCTTAATCCGGAAAGCGTTGCAAGTCGTGTATTCGAATTGGCTAGCATCTATTCGTTTTTGTAGTAGGTCCGCATCGCTAATATCAAATTCATGATTGCCGAAGGTGGCATAATCGAGCCCCATTGCGTTAAGCGTTTCTACCATCTGGAGTCCTGCAATCCGTTCTCCTTCTTCATTTTTTAAGGTACCGATAAAGGAAGGACTAAGAAAGTCTCCAGCGAGTACGGCAATGGTATTTGGGTTTTCAGCTAATAACTCTTTTTTGATGGTAGCTACCCGGGCTAGTCCACCTGCCTTCCCCCCTTCCAAAGGCGCGATTTCGTAAACATCATTCAGTTGAAGGATGGTGAATTCGATGTTTTGATCGGTGGTGTTGATTAGGTGGCGACTACTTTGGCAGGAAAAAAATACCAGTAGGCAAATGGAAAGTAAGATATGACGCATTCTCTTTTGGTTTTGGCACTAATGTAAGGATAAAAGACAAGCGGACTAGGATAGATTGGTTCCTCTTTTAATCCCGATCCCAATCTTTGGCTAGAAAATCTTACCGGATCGAGGTGTTGGAGTGGGGTAGAGGATTCAATTCCACGCTCTATTAGGATAGCTAAATGAAAAACGCCTCAGAAACAGTAAAGTCTTCTGAGGCGTTCCCCAAATTTATGTATAATGAGAGTTAGTAATTCAATTCGAAGAAATCTTTGTATCCATTCAATGTCTTAGCTCGCAAGACCTGACGATAGTTTCCTTGGCTAATCGGAAGAATATCATAGCTCACCTTGTTGGCATCTAGGAAGTCTCCTAGGTTTTTCTGGACACCGTCGTAGTAGCGCATCGCTGCATTTTTATCCTTAAAACGACGCATAACCAATACGGGCGTCTCATTCTTTGGTCCTAGATAAATATTAGTAATTCGGATGCGATCCAACTTATGATACTTTTGATTGTAGTCCGCAATGACGATCTTGTTATCATTCAGTTTAACGCTTTCATTGAAGACAACAATGATGTAATGCAGATCCTTTTCATTGTATTTGAAACCGCCAGTATTGGCTCCACTACTCTGTCCGGGCAATTGTGCCGTGGCACCTCCCAGAAATCTCAATATCTCTTTTGCTCGCTTCTGTTCTTCTGTGTTGGGGTAGGAAGAAATTACCTTTTTTAAATCGGAGATATAGGCATCCTTTCCTTTGGTATTCCCTACACACATCGCCATTAAAAGAGCATACTTAGGCTTAAGTTGATGCTTACCTAATAGCTTTATGAATGCTTGCTGAGAGCGATCATAAGCATCCTTATACATGCCATCAGAGAATAGACCATAAATCTGATCATATTGGAGATTCAAGCGACGTTCTTCATCCAAGTAGTTCTGCGCAAAATTGGGATCCTGTAGGATCTTGGCGTAGTTGGTGGTAGGATACTTAGAAACGATTTTGTCAAAGTATTCTTTAGCCTTTGGCTGATTATTCAAGTCCTTATAGCCCAGGTGCATCAAGTACCAGGAATCCAATTCATAATTACTTCTTGGGTAACGTTGATTGAGTTCTTCCAGTACTTCGACAGATTTATCATTGCGCTCCAATCGCTCTCGATACAGTGATCCGAGACTGTACATGGCTTCTCTGATCTTGAGGTGAGAAGTCTCAATTTCATTCTTGGTCTTCGGTACACCTTGCAGTAATTTCTCCAGATCTGAATCTTCTAAAGTTGGAGAATCCAGGTCACTTTCGGTAGCTATATCTTCATCGAATCCACCACTATTATTGCGATTTGATCGCCTCCAGTCATCTTCAAGTGTTCGATCACCCCATACCCTGGAAAACTCCCGCTGGCCGCGACGAACGGCCTTTTCATTATAGGCGAAGAAAGAACTGGTTTTGAGTCCACGGCCAGCAGTAGGTCTGCCGATCTGCGGCCTCTTCTGCGCCTGGTTGGCCTTCGCTAAAGCTTGTTGGCGCTTTATCTCATCCTGCTCTTTTTTGATACTCAATGCCAGTTCTTGCTTTTCCTTATCGCTCAACTGAGAAATAGCAAGCAAACTATCCTGTACCTCGATTGTCTCTAGGTGTTTAGCGATCAAGGTCAGGTTGTTATTAAAGGACTGCACCTCTGCAAAGCGTTCATCCGTTGGAGGCATTACTTGCATGGTGGAGTCATAATAGGACTTTGCCTTGACAAAATTTTCATCCTCGAAGTAGAGCCCCGCGAGAGTCAGATACGACTCTGCTTTCTGCGCTTGGTTTTGGCGGCTACTCTTGAGTGATAGTGTTAAGAAGCGAATGGCTTCGCCTCGATTTCCCTCTTTCAAGGCAATTTGTCCCAATGCATAATAAAGTTGATCCTGAAATGCCAAGTTTTTAGAGTCTTT
>Ga0213833_1002477_pt1 | contig 11936 bp, 12 predicted proteins | sample SWATP21_FD_160575 | JGI IMG/M metagenome (GOLD analysis project Ga0213833, IMG submission 160575) | Coastal seawater microbial communities from Marineland, Florida, United States - SWA TP2 #1 | ecosystem: Environmental > Aquatic > Marine > Coastal | place: USA: Florida | collected 2016-08-14
CGAATCGCGGGAGTCCGCCGGGTCTTTTGTTTCTTCTTCGCGTCGTCTGCAGCAGCCACTTTCCCCAGCTCTACCTGGCCAATAAGTGGCTCAACCGCTGTCGTAACAAGAGGCACGGCAAACACAGCCGCCGTACCCATTGCAGCCGCTGCCAACCAGCGACCGACCGACTGAACACGGGTACTATGATCATTACGCATCATGATTCCAGTCTTCATTTGTCCAACTCATAGGTAAACCGGTTTTGGATACCGGGAACCTCGATAGGGTCACCATCCACTACACGGGGCTTGTATTTAAACTTCTGTGCCGCTTTTTCTGAGGCACGCTCAAAGTATCCGGGCGGGGAACAGTCCACCGCCTGAATATCCTTGGTAGTACCGGATTTGGTTACGGTGTACTCAACCGTACAGTAACCTTCAACACCCCGGCTCTGCGCGCGGCGCGGATAGATCGGCGCAACCTTGACGATTGGCAAGTATTCACCATCGGATACGTTCAAGCCACCAGCAGAGTTGGTCAGCGAAATCTGCTGCGACGGCGTCATGTTCACGGCTTCAACGTCAGGATTAACATCCTCGATGTCGGGCTGCTCCATATCGGGCGGCGGCTGCTCGGGCTCCGGCGGCTTGTCCGGCTTGCGGTCAATATTGGTGTCGATATCCCTGTCAGGCATATCGATGTCGGCAATGCGCGTGGCTGGCTTTTCGTCCAGGCTCTTGTCAGCGGTTTCGATCAGGGTCGGCATCAAGATGAACAATGCCGCCGTCACGACAAACCCAAGCGCTGCGCCAATGAGTAGTCTGAGTCGATTCATAAGGCTTAGTCGTCTTCAGTGGCCAATGATACATCGTAAACGCCAGCCGCCCGCGCCGAGTCAATAACCGAGGTTACTGTTTCGGTGTTGGAGGCCTTGTCCGCCTGAATTACAACGGCGCCTTTCGGATTTTCAGCGTGCATACGCTCAACAACCGAGCGTACCGAACGCTTGTCGACACGCCGCTTATCCATCCAGATTTCATTGGTCGCGTTAATCGCAATAAGAATGTTCACATTTTCTTTCTTATTGGCGGTCGATGCTTCAGGACGATTCACTTCGATACCGGCTTCCTTGATAAAGGAGGCGGTCACGATGAAGAAGATCAGCATGATAAAGACCACGTCGAGCATCGGCGTCAAGTCTATTTCAGAGGCGTTCTCTTCAACTCGGGCTCTAGAATTTCTACGCATTTTGGAATCTCTTAATGATCTGTTGTCAGGTGGTCTTTCACCAACTCTTTTTCCATGTCGGCTGCCCGGGTGATATACGTATTCCCGAACACTCCCGAGAGCGCGGCAACCATGCCCGCCATCGTTGGAATTGTGGCTTTTGAAACACCGCCAGCCATGGACTTGGCATCACCACCGCCGGTTACGGCCATGATGTTAAACACTTCAATCATCCCGGTCACAGTGCCCAGCAGACCTAGCAGCGGACACAGTGCAACCAGAGTCTGAATCAGCGGCAAGTTGTCGCCGATCTTGATACTGGTTTGCGAGATGAGCAATTCACGGATCGCGTGTGCATTCCATGATTTGCGTTCTGGCCGGGCCTCCCAAGTCTGGATCACCTGATCCACGTCTTGCTTGAGCCCGAACCGGAAGTACCAGAAGCGTTCAAAGAGCAGGGTCCACATCAGGAAGGTCACGGCGGCGATCAACCAAAGCACATCGCCGCCGGCATCCATGAATCGCCGAATGATGTCTGCCCATTCGTACAGCTGATACATGGCTTACGCCCCCTTATTACCCTCGGTGTGTTGAGCGATAATGCCTGTAGTCTGCTCTTCAAGAACATGGATAATTTTCTTGGAGCGCCCGCTGACGATGGTATGCAGCAGTACAGTCGGAATCGCAACGCACAGACCGAGTACAGTAGTCACCAGAGCACCAGAGATACCACCGGCCATGGCTTTAGGATCACCGGCACCAAAGATGGTGATGGCCTGGAAGGTGATGATCATACCGGTAACGGTACCCAGCAGACCCAGCAGAGGCGCAACCGCCGCGATAATTTTCAGCAGGTTGAGCGACTTCTCCAGATTGGGCAGTTCTTTCAGAATGGCTTCTGACAGCTTCAGCTCCAGAGTCTCTGAATCCATATCCGGGTTGTCTTCATGCACTTTCAGCACACGGCCCAGCGGGTTGTTGTCGCTGGCTGAACCACTCTTGAGCTGCGCATTTACTTTCGCACTGATCAGGGTCAGCGAGATCAGGCGAAGAATTGCAATGATCGCAGCGACCGCACCGACCGCAGTGATGATGTAACCAACCACACCACCCTGATGCCAACGCTCAGTCAGAGTCGGGCTGTCAATCAAGGCAGACAGGAAGGTACCGCCGGTAGGACCGGTGGGGTCAATACCAAATGAGTGGATGCCGTCGTTGGCGCTAGCCAGGTCTTCAGCCCAACCGAGGTAAGGACCGCTCGGCTGACGTGGCAGAACCTGCAGGCTGCCGCTTTCCGGCTCATACTTCAGGTATTCACCGTCGGCGTTAACGATGTTGAAGGTACCAACACGAACCACCTGCTGTTTCTCGGTTTCACCCCCGGCACTGGTAACGTCCGTCTCAAAGCGAACAACTTTGCCTGACTCGGTCATTTCAACCAGCAGCGCATGCCACATCTTTTCGATTTCAGCGATGCTTGGCAGTTGCTCGGCACCAGCCATCTTGTCGATCAGATTATTAACAAACTCTTCACGATTCGGGTGCTGAACACTCACCAGTGAACTCTGGTAGTTCGAACGCAGGTCACCGGCAGTAGAGGTCAAATGACCAAACAGCTCTGTCAAGGTACCCAGGCGGTCTTTCAACTGACGCTGTTTGTCAGTCAGAACCAGCTCGAGTTCTTCAAACTTGCCTTCCAGCACGGCAGAACGCTCTTCTTCTTTCTTGAGCATGTCGCGAGCTTCATCCAGCAGTTCTTGCTGCTGATAGCGGGCAGCCTTGAAGCGGTCTTCGCGCGCCTTGTTCTCTTTCGCTTCCTGAACACGGCCCTGCTCTACAAATTTAAGCAGTTCGTCGAGTGATTTCGCTTCCTGAGCCATAACGGGCGCCGAAGCTATTGCCAGCGCACTGCCCAGAGCGATCAATGCAGATTTCAACATTGTCTTTTTCATTACTGAACATCCTCCGGAGCAGGTATCGGCAGTTTCATAATATCGATAGAGGCCTGTTTGCGAGCAATACGCAGCCCTTTGAGAATCGCACCGCGGTACTCACTACCCAGCGGCACAAACTCTCGCTTGTTGTTATCCCACATGCCGTTAGATTCAGTATCCGTTGACTGATACAGCAACGCGATGCGACCTATGCGCAGGAAGTTAACGTCTCGCTCAACACCGTCCACCGGAGCTTTGCCGGCATAAGTGTCGATCTTGCGACCGTATTCGGTTTCGATTTTGTAGGCTTCAAGTACCTGGCGAAATTTCTCGGCGATAGACACGTCCGAGCGATCCAGGTTGTTGCGCAGAAACTCGATACGCTTCTCACGCTCTTCCGCGTGGAAGGGCACGTCGAGTCGCACAAACTCTTCCAGGCCATCAATCATCTTGATAATGGTCGGCATCATCTGGCGCTGAATGACGGTCGCCTCGGCGATCGACGATTCCAGTTCCTTGATGCGCCGGATCTGGTTGGTAATCTGCTTTTCCAGACGGGCGTTATATATCTTCAGACCATCAACCTGCTTCATCACAGTTTTATAGTCTGCAAGCAGATCGCGAGTCTCGGCAGCAAGTTTGTCAATGCGAACCTGAGACTGCTTGGCTGCCACGTTTTTCTTGTGGCCAACAGAGAGGACCGCGCTCACGGGCACCTTGGGTTTCGGTGGCGCCACTTCCGCCTCGCCTGCTTCTTCATCAGACGATGCAGCATGAACTTGTGCGCCGGTCAGGGCCAACATGGACAGTGACACCGCCAGCGCGACTGATTTCAATCGATGCATATTCATGGGGATTGCTTTTCCTATTAGGGACATGTGTGTAAAGCAGACCGTTTTATTCTATTAACAAGCTGCAAGTTACAAACCTGTAATTTGTCACAGCGATCCACATTTTAATCACGAGCATTCTTAAGAATCAACGACTAAGGCAAATCTAATAAGCCGACCCGACATCAAGGCAAAAGCGTGTACCGAAGTTACGATTTATTATTTTTCGGTAACACAACGATGAACATGCGTAACGCGATGCTCAATATTCACACAATACACCTGTCTTTTGTTCAGTATTTGAGCAAACCGAACCCCGGCCAGCCACAAAACTGTCACAAACTCGCAAGCAAACACGCCAAAATGCACACAATTACTTTAGCGCGCTCTAACGCTTTTTTTGCGGTAACACCTTTTCCGGCTCAAAAAATCATCAAAAATGCTGCAAAGCGGCGACTAGGTTTTGGGGAATGTTCGCTCAAGGGTGACAAAACTGAAGCGCCAATCGCCTTCTTCACCCGCCTGACGGTCCAGCTCCTGCCAGTCACCGCTTTCCAGGGCCGGAAACCAGGCGTCGCCCGCCACCTCACAGTCCACTTCGGTCAGATAGAGCCGCCGGGCATACGGCAGCAGACTGCGATACAGCTGCTCACCGCCGATGACCATCACCTCGTCGGCGCCGTCACGCAGAGCTACCTCGCGGGCCTTCGCTACGGCCGCTCCGGTGTCGGACACGACGGTCACACCTTCCGGCTGATAGCCGGGCTGACGACTCACCACGATATTGCTGCGCCCCGGCAGTGGCCTGCCAATGGACTCAAAGGTTTTGCGCCCCATGACAATCGGCTTGCCGAGTGTCATGCGCTTGAAATGCTTCAAATCGGCGGAGATATGCCAGGGAAGCTCATTATTGCGACCAATAACCCGATTGCGGGCCATCGCGGCAATCATGGTCAGACCGGGGGGCACCTCAACTTGACCACTCATACGGCGATCGGCGCCTTGATAGCCGGTTGCGGCTCGTAATTCAGAAATTCGAAATCGTCAAAATCGTAATCGAATATTGAATCCGGACGGCGCTTGATATTCAGCACCGGCAAGTTGCCGGGCTTGCGCTTGAGCTGTTCGAAAACGATATCGTCGGTGAGGTGGTTGAGATAGAGGTGACAATCGCCAAAGGTATGGACAAATTCACCCACCTCCAGGTCGCATTGCTGGGCCACCATATGGGTGAGCAGTGCATAGCTGGCAATATTGAAGGGCACCCCCAGAAAGAGGTCTGCACTGCGCTGATAAAGCTGGCAGGACAGCCGCCCCTCAGCAACATAAAACTGGAACAGGGTGTGGCAGGGCGGCAGAGCGGCCTTGCCGTTGCGGGCATTCTCCTGCGGGCTGCGCGTTTCATCCGGCAGGTCGGCCGGGTTCCAGCCACTGACGATTAAACGGCGTGAATCCGGCTTGGTTTTAATCATACGGATCAGTTCGCTAATCTGATCGATAGTCGACCCGTCGGGGCAGGCCCAACTGCGCCATTGTTTGCCGTAGATGGGGCCCAGGTCGCCATTATCGAGCGCCCATTCATCCCAGATCGACACTCCACGCTCGCGCAACCAGTTGTTGTCGCAGCTACCATTCAAAAACCAGATCAGCTCAACGATCACACTGCGAAGGTGAACCTTTTTGGTAGTCAGCAAAGGAAAGCCTGCGCGCAAATCAAAGCGCAGCTGGCGTCCGAAGACCGAACGTGTGCCCACACCGGTGCGATCCGATTTATCAGTGCCGTTGTCGATCACATCCTGCATCAAATCCAGATACTGCTTCATGATTTCCCTTTATTCATCGGCGAGTTCGCCGATTGTCGATAGGCCCACACCAGCACGGCGACACCCACAGCGATCATAGGCAGGCACAGAACCTGACCGCGCGTCATCCAGCCGAAGGCAACAAAACCAAGGTGTGCGTCAGGCTCACGCACAAACTCCACCAGAAAACGAAATAGCCCGTAGAAGATGACAAACACCGCTCCCACCGACCACTCAGGCCTCGGCTTGCGTGAAAACCAGAAAACGATGGCAAACAATACTACGCCTTCCAGCATAAATTGATAAAGCTGCGACGGATGTCGAGGCAGCAACTGCGGGTCACGCGGAAACACCATCGCCCAGGGCAGATCGCTCGCCCTGCCCCACAACTCCTGCCCGATAAAATTGCCCAGCCGCCCCAACCCCAGCCCGATCGGTACAATCGGCGCAACAAAATCCATCAACTGCCCGAAACGCAGACCTTGCGAGCGCGCGTACCACCATTGCGCAGCGATCACACCCAGCAGCCCGCCGTGGAATGACATGCCGCCCTCGTTCACCTTGAACAGCCACAACGGCTCCGCCAGAAAGCGGTCCATGCCATAAAACATCACATAGCCGAGGCGGCCGCCCAAAACCACCCCCAGCGCGCCGTAGAAAATAATGTCGTCAACCTGTTCGCGCCGCACCGGACGCCAGCTCTGCTCACTGCGCTTGACTGCCAGCCACCAGGCGGAGGCGAACGCGCCCAAATACATCAGTCCGTACCAGTGAATCGCCACCGGCCCCAACTGCAGCGCAACGGGATCTATCGCGGGATGAGTCAACATCGAACAAGGATTCCTGAATCAATCAAATCAAATATTCCTGACAATAAACTGCGAGCCGATAATCACAAGAAACAAGGCAAAAACCTGCTTCAGGCGTGCTTCCGGCAGCCGCTGGGCCAGCTTTGCACCTACCTTGGCAAACAGCGTACTCGCGAGCACTATCCCCAGAAAGGCGGGCCAGTATACAAAACCTGTGCTGTATTCGGGCAAGTCTTCGCGCCCCCAGCCGGCTACGATATTCGTCAGGCAACCCACCACCGCAATAGGCAAGCCGCAGGCGGCAGACAGGCCGACAGCTTTTTGCATTTTTACATTACACCAGCTCAAAAACGGCACCGTCAGTGACCCGCCGCCAATACCAAACAATGCCGACACATAGCCGATGACCGTGCCCGCAAAGCCCAGCCCTGCAAGCCCCGGGACAACGCGCCCGGGACGGGGCTGCAGCCGCAAGCCCATTTGCAAACCAATCACAATGGCAAAGACCCCAAATAGCAACTGCAAGTGAGCACCCGCCATACCGACCGCCGTGCAAACCCCCAGAATGACTCCCAATGCGATTGCGGGCGCGAGACGAAACCACAAATGCCAGTCTACATTGCCATAGCCGTGATGCGCCCGCACCGAACTGATCGATGTCATAACGATGGTGGCCAGCGAGGTGCCGATGGCGAGCTGGGTGAGAACGGTGGGGGCTACGTCGAGAAAACTGAAGCTGAACACGAGCGCAGGAACGATTACCAGCCCGCCACCGACACCAAATAATCCTGCAGTCAGGCCGGCAACGGCACCCAGCAACAGGTAGACGAGGATAATCATAAGGAAAGCCGAAGTGGCGGCATGTGAAATCTCAATCCGGTATCAGTGCGCAATCAGCACTTAAGGCCGGCGCCAAAAACTTGCTATTATGGCGGCCACTTCATCAAAGTAAACCGTTACTCATGTGCCTGATTGTTGTTGCCTGGAAAAGCCACCCCCGCTACCCCTTGATTGTTGCGGCCAATCGCGACGAATTTTACAAGCGGCCCAGCATTTCTGCGCACTACTGGAAAGAGTCCCCCGATGTATTGGGCGGGCGTGACCTTGAAAAGGGCGGCACCTGGTTTGGGGTTAATCGTCGCGGGCATTTTGCTGCCGTCACCAATTTTCGCGGTGGCTCGATAGAGCGCACGGGGCGTTCTCGCGGTGAACTGGTAGCGCGCTATTTGCTGAGCGACTTGCCAAGCGAGGCTTTTATGGCAGAAATTGACCGCGACCGGCCCACCTACAACCCCTTCAACCTGCTTATCAGCGACGGTGAAGCGCTGGCCTACACCAGCGAAGATCACAGCTCCTACGAACTACTCACGCCAGGCATCCACGTTATCGGCAACGACCGCCTCAACAGCGACAGTCGAAAAATCAACGTCGCGCGCGCAGCCATGGCCAAGCGCCTGCAAGGTGAATTCTCGGAGGAGCGTCTGTTTGACCTTCTCGCTGACAGCACGCCCACCGACGACTCCGATGACCCTTTGCAAAAGGCCCTGTCGGCCTTTTTTATTCGTGCCCAGGAGCAGGAGTACGGCACTCGCGCATCCAGCCTGTATATTCAGGACCGCGACGGGCAGGCAGTCTTTTGCGAAAAGCAGTTTGATATGAAGGGCTCTATTGGCAGCAGCAAACGTTTCGAAATTAGTGCGCTCGACGCAAATGCCGGCTAAGCCACCAGCATTACTCCGCGCCCGGTTTTTCGCCCATCATGGGTTGCAGCATTCGTCCCACACCGGCGTCTGCCAGTGACTGCCTGACCAGCTCTTTTACATCGGCTGCCGAAGCTACTTTCAGCGCTTTTTCCAGCACATTTTTAGCCGCCTCCATGGAGTGGCTGCGAATCACCGATTTCACTTTGAGCAAGCTATTGGAGTTCATCGACAGCATGTCGTAACCCATGGCAATCAGCAAGATGGCTGCCGCCGGATCGCCGGCCAGCTCGCCGCAGATACCGACTGGCTTGCCTTCTGCCTGAGCCGCGAGCGCAACATCGCGCAAAGCACACAGCACCGCCGGGTGCATGGAATGATAGAGGTCAGCTACCCGCGAATTGTTTCGGTCTACCGCGAGCAGATACTGGGTAAGATCGTTGGAGCCAACCGACAGGAAATCCACCCGCCGCGCCAGTTCACGCGCCTGATAGACCGCCGCCGGAACCTCTACCATTACCCCGATGGGCGGCATTTTAACGTCGATACCCTCATCTGCCAGCTCGTCGTGAGCGCGGTAAATCAGCTCCAGCGCTTCTTCCAGCTCGGGCACGTTACTGATCATCGGCAGCATGATGCGCAAGTTGTCCATACCCACACTCGCCTTGAGCATGGCGCGCACCTGCACCAGAAATATCTCCGGGTGATCCAGCGTCACGCGAATGCCGCGCCAGCCCAGAAAAGGGTTCTCTTCCTCAATCGGAAAATACGGCAGCGATTTGTCACCGCCAATATCCAGCGTACGCATTGTGACCGGCAGCGGCGAAAAGGCTTGCAGCTGCTCACGATAAATTATGCGCTGCTCTTCCTCACTGGGGAATCGCTCGCGCAGCAAAAAGGGGATTTCGGTGCGATACAAACCCACACCTTCTGCGCCGTGATCCAGTGATTTTGCAACATCCACCATCAACCCGGTATTAACCCACAACGGTATACGACGGCCATCGCTGGTTTCGCAGGGCACATCGCGCAGCGCCTCAAGCCCCTTGCTCAGCTCCTGCTGTTCTTCGTAAATCGCTTCAAACCGGGCATACAGTTCAGGCGCAGGGTTGTAGTGAACAATACCGCTGTAGCCGTCCACTACCAGGTTGGCGCCCTCTACCTGCGTGAAGGGTAAATCTACCGCCCCCATAATGGTGGGTACGCCCATGGCCCGCGCCAGAATGGCCACATGAGAGTTACTCGAGCCACGCACACTGACCAGACCCGCCAGCTTCTCTCTGGGAACCTCGGCCAGTACTGACGCCGTTAATTCTTCACCGACCAGAATGGTTCGCTCGGGATACTCCACCTCACGAACATTGGCTGTTTGCAGGTAGGCGAGCACTCGCCTACCCAAATCCTTAACGTCTGTCGCCCGCTCTTTGAGGTAAGCATCTTCCATGCTTTCAAAGGTGCGTACATGGGTAATCACGACCTGCGCCAATGCGCCCTGCGCCCACTCTCCCTCCCGAATCCGGCTTTCAATTTCGATACCCAGTGCACGGTCATCGAGCATGCTCAAATACACGTCAAACAGTGCCTGCTCTTCCTTGGCCAGCCTGTCCTGCAAGCGTGTCTTGATGTCGGTAATATCTTCGCGCACGGCCTGCAGGCACTGGAAGAAAAACGCCACTTCGGTATCGACGTCCTCACAGGGACGGCTGGGCACCGCGTAGAGGTCGGCCTCGGGGATAACCAGCATGGCGGTACCCATGGCAATGCCGGGCGCCCCGGCAATACCACTGAACTGCGCGCTGCGGCTTTTATCGCGATTGCGGCTCTCGCGACCACCAATGGCCCCTGTTGCCTTGGCGTGGGCCAGCACCCCGGCCAACTGGGCGGACATGGTGACCAGAAAGGCTTCTTCGTCCTCGTCGAAGCGGCGGCTGTCTTTCTGCTGAACCACCAATACGCCCAGCAAGCGGCGCTGGTGAATAATGGGCACACCAAGAAAGGAGTGGTACAGCTCCTCACCAATGCCTTCGAGATAGAAATAACTGGGGTGGTTGTCGGCATTGTCCAGGTTGAGTGGCTCTTCACGGCGGGCAACCACACCCACAAGCCCTTCATCCATAGCGAGACTGGCAACCCCGATCAGGTCAGGGTTAAAGCCCTGGTTTGCCATCATCACCAGGCGGCCACTCTCATTGTCTTTCAGATAAACCGTGCAGACCTCAACGCCCATAACCTGACTGATGCGCTGGACCATGATTTCCAGCGCCGACTGCAAATCGTCGGCACTGTTAACGGCCTGAACTATGCGCCTGAGCGCGTCGAGCATCATCAGCCTGCCCTCTGCGCAAGATTGTCGGCAACCAGCCGGCTATGCCGGGGGCACAACTCTTTCATGGCGCGCCGATACACCTCACATTTGAAAGCGACCACCTGGTTCACCGGGTACCAGTAACTCACCCACTCCCAGCCATCAAATTCCGGTCGCTTCGGGTCAACACCGAGATTGACCGCTGCATCGTCACCGAGAAACTCAAGCAAAAACCATTTCTGCTTTTGGCCGATGCATACCGGCCCCTTGCCGCCGTTCCTCACCAACCGCTGGGGCAGGCGATAACGCAGCCAACCCCGCGTTGAGGCTAGTACGCGCACATGCCCGGGATAAAGCCCAACCTCTTCCTCAAGCTCGCGAAACAGTGCCTGCTCGGGGCTCTCGTTGGGTTTGATGCCGCCCTGAGGAAACTGCCAGGCATCCTGCCCGGCACGACGCGCCCACAGCACACGACCCCGGCCATCAGCCAGTATCATGCCTACATTGGGTCTGAATCCTTCCGCGTCTATCACTCGCCGTCTCTCGTCATTTTTTGCGTAATGTATTGTTAGTGCAGAAAATTTATTGTTCCACAAATAACCCGTGCTGGGAATCATCAGAAACAGGCGTCATCACAACCGGGCTAACAAGTACCGTGAAAATTTGACTGTCACCGGCTATGCTAGCGCCCCGATTTTTAATTTGGTGGCAATTTCCGGTGGCTTTGGCAATTTTTGACCTCGACAACACCCTGCTCAACGGTGACAGCGACCACGCCTGGGGAGAGTTTCTGGTAGCGCGTGAGCTGGTTGATGGCGAGGCATTTCGTCAGGCGAACGACCGCTTTTACCAGCAGTATCAGGACGGCGGGCTGGATATCAACGCCTACCTGCGCTTTGCGCTGGCTCCGTTAACGCGTTACACCCTGGACGAGCTGAGCGAGTTGCACCGGGACTTTATGGCGCAGTTTATCGCGCCCATGCGTCAGACCCGGGCTGACGCATTAATTCAAAAGCACAGAAGCGCCGGCGATCACTGCATGATCATGACCGCGACCAACACCTTTATTACCCGCCCGATCGCCCTGGCACTTGGCATACCTGACATCATCGGCTCGGAAGCGGAAATTGTTGATGGCCGCTATACCGGTGAACCTGCGGGCACTCCGTGTTTTCAGGAAGGCAAGGTGACTTTGTTAAAAGAGCGCGTTGCCAAACAGGGCCTGAGTCTGGAAGGAAGCACCTTCTATTCCGATTCCCACAACGACTTGCCGCTGCTACGGCTGGTAGATAAGCCCGTTGCCGTTGACCCCGACGACCGGCTCAGGGCAGAAGCAGAACGATTGGG
>Ga0213833_1002478_pt1 | contig 11936 bp, 9 predicted proteins | sample SWATP21_FD_160575 | JGI IMG/M metagenome (GOLD analysis project Ga0213833, IMG submission 160575) | Coastal seawater microbial communities from Marineland, Florida, United States - SWA TP2 #1 | ecosystem: Environmental > Aquatic > Marine > Coastal | place: USA: Florida | collected 2016-08-14
CTCAGCCATGCTGCCCTGAACCCGCTAAAACAGGTATTGGACACCCTGCTCAGCCGCCGCCGCGAAAAGCATCTGGTGATGGACGACCGGCCGGATTACCGCTTGATTCTGAACGAGCAGGGTAAAATTGAGTCGGTACGCAAAATTGAGCGCAACGACGCTCACCGGCTGGTTGAAGAATGCATGCTGATCACCAACCGTTGCGCCGCTGAATTTTTGCGCAACGATAACGCCCTGTTTATGACCCACCGCGGCGTACGCGAAGACAGGGTTGATACCGTAAAGGCTCTGCTGGGCGAATACGCCCCCGATTTGCAGGAAACCCCGTTTACCGAACTGAAATCGTACATTGAGCTGCAGCATGCTCTGGCCGGCCGGGCCGGCGAGCGCCCCTTACGCAGCATTATCAGCCGCATGCTCGAGCGCGGGGAATGGAGCACAACCGCCAAACCGCACCACGGCCTGGGCTTTTCCTGCTACACCAACTGCACCTCACCGCTGCGCAAAAGCATGGACTTTATGGTGCAGCGCTGCCTGCACGCCAAGCTGAACAACCAGCCGCTTCCCGCGCTTGATAGCACATGGACACAAGAACAGCAGGGCTTTTTGCAGCGCAACCGACAGGCGGCGCATCAAACCGAGCAAATGCTGAAGTGCCAGTACATGGACGCACACAAAGACGAGAAATTCACCGCGCATATTGTGCAGGTTGCGGGCGGCGGCTTTACCGTGCGCCTGGATGATAACGGCATAGAAGGCTTTGTGGATGTGCGCCGAATTGAAGGCAAACTCAGTTTCGACCCGGTAGCGCTGCGCTTGTACAACAACAACGCCAACTTCCAGCTGGATCAGGAAGTCAGCGTTTGCATCGACTCGATAGATTTTGCCCGCCACCGCCTGTTTTTCAAGCTCGGCTGAAGCACTTACCCTCCCGGCGCGTGGCCGCGAGGCGCAGTGGCCATGCGGGCGCACTCCTCACCCGAAGCTCACCCGAAGGCCGCAGCCGAACAACGAATTTGCCCGATACGCCACGCCTAATCAGGCCGGCACCAACCGCGGGTCACACAGAGGCCTTGTGCGGGCTCCGCGTTTCGACCGGAATCCCGAAGCGCTCGCGGTAGTAGCCCAGCGTTTCCTCCACCTGCTCCTTCGACAAGCCGAAATCCGAAAGGCGGTATGTGTGCGCACCGTGCTTGTGCTGCTTGTTGCTGTCCAGCCAGGCCTGCATGGACGCCAAAGCCTCGTCGCTTAGCGGCATATCCAGAAACCGGTATACCCGCTCCATTTCGCTACGCCAGTCACTGCTGATATTCTGGTACAGCACATCAATCTGCTGCGCGGCCGGTACGGTGTCCTCACGCACCTGCAGGGTTTTGCGCAGCATTGAATCGGTCTTGGCAAGCCACTCCCGTCCTACCCAATGCGGATCTACCCTGTCAGTGTCGCGCACAATGGCACTCCAGGTCATTGAGCAGGCAGAGCCAACCGCCTTGATCGGGTCGCGATGACTGCAGATAATGCGCGCGTCGGGGAATACCCGCATCAGTGCGTCCAAATCCTGCATGTGCTGCGGCGTTTTCAATACCCAGGGCTTTGCCGGGTCATCCTTGCGCCACCAGCTGATGAGCTTCATCAACCTCACCATGTATTCATAGGCGTAGGTCTGGTCGTGGTTCATCAGATAGTGCGCAAAGCTCGGCAGATGCGCCTGCACTTCAAACAACTGGCTGGAAAAGGCGTGCTGGATCAGCCCCACCTCTTCTTCCACTTCGTGCGCGCCGAGCGGGTGTACCGAGGCTATCTGCGGGCTCATATACAGCACCGCCTTCAAACCGTCTTCAATGGATTTGATACGCGGTTCGCGCCCGGCACCGAAGGACTCAGGCAGTGGCACCGGATTCACCGACTCCCAGGCCTTGAGGTGTAAAAAACGCGAATCTGCTGCCAGCAAGCGGTGCAGGCGGGTGGTGCCCGAGCGCGCCAGCCCGACCACAACCACGGGAGCCTTGATCTCGCGCTGCAGTATCTCCGGATGCCTGGCGAACAATTCCTCTGCCAGCAAGCGATGGCGCAGCAAGCGCATAATCGACATGCGGGTGAGCAGCTTGCCGGTGGGGTTCAGGTTTGCCTCGGTATTCAAGCCCTCACAGAGCAGCCTAAAAGGCTCAAGAAAACGCTCGTCGCCAAAATCAGACAGCCCGGTGTCCTTCTTCGCCTTTGCCATCAACTCGTCGGCGGAGAAGCTGACGCGCGCAATACCCAGCGCATTTACCGCGCGCAGTACGCCGTTAAGTATGCGTATTGGCTGGCGATGGTAGGTGGTGGCGGGCGGTAATCCGCCGCTTGCATCAAAAGTCATGGTAAATTAGCGCCTTGGTTCAATGTGTCGTCAGTTTGTGGTCCGAAACCCGCAAGGCTCAGCGCTGCAACGCTCGGCACTTGTATTCGGCCACTCATATATACCGTAATATATACGTTAATTAAGATTAGTAAAGGGAAACATGCCAAAAGCCAGCCCGGAACGCAGTCGCGGACGCCCCGCCAAACTGTCGCGCGATCAGATATTGAGCTGCGCCCTGAAGATGATTCAGCGCTCGCCCGGCCAGAAAATCACGATGACCGGGGTGGCTAAGGCCCTGAATACCGCGCCCATGAGCCTCTATACCCACGTGCGGCACCGCGACGATTTAATGGACGGCATTGCCGACCGGGTGATGGGGCAGCTGAAGCTGGATATTGACACCGGCGCTGACTGGGAAACCCAGGTGAGGCAGTGGCTAACCCGCTCCTACGCGCATTTGTCGGCCTACCCGCAGATTGTGTCGCTGCTGCCGCAGGCTGACCGCATACCCCCGAGCTGGTTGCATGTTCATGCGCCGCTGGTTGCCACATTGAAGCGCGAAGGTCTTAGCGGCCAGGCGCTGGCCCACGCCTCGCAGTGGGTAGCCCACCAACTGATAGGCGCACTGATTCTCGGTTTTGCCCGCAGTCGCAGCGACCGAGCCGGCGAAGAAGTATCATCAATGCTGGGGCAGCTCGACGCCGACGAGAGCGAGATCTTTGCCGAAATTGCGCCCTTTGTACTCCCCGACTATGAGCTGTTCCCCTATACCGTTGAGCAAGTGATCAACGCGCTGCGCAGCACCCTCAAGCGTGCATGAGTAAGGCGCCGCTGACACCACCGCCCGGCCCCCTGAACGCCGATCAACTGGTGGCACACCGGGGCTGGCGCAACCGCTACCCGGAAAATACCCTGCTGGCGGTCAATGGCGCCATTGACGCCGGCGCACGGCATATTGAAATCGACATTCAATTTACCGCCGACGCTGAAGTTGTTGTTTTTCACGACCGCAATCTGCTGCGCATGTGCGAGGTTGATCTCGATATATACAGCCTGAGCTTTGCCGACCTCCGTCAGTTCAAAGTGACGTCGGCGCAGCGTTTGGGCAGCCACGACACCGACACCCATATCAGCAGTTTGCGCGAGGTGGGCGCGCTGGTTGCGTGCCACCCGGATGTGACGCTGTATATCGAGATCAAGAAAGATATTCTCGACCACTTCAGCTCCGAGCAGACACTGGCGGCACTGGCCGAGGCGCTGCCGGAACTCCGCCCGCGAGTCGTACTCATCAGCTTCGATTACGCTATACTCCACCACGCTGCGGCGCTGGGCTGGCGCGTGGGCCCGGTTTTATGCGAGTGGCATGATCTGGACACGCCGACGTTGTTTCCAGCCAACCCCGACTGCCTGTTTCTCGACAGGGAGCAAATACCGCTGGACGCACGACTCGACGCGCTGCCATTCAACTGTGTGGTATACGAAATCGGCTCACGTGATGCGGCGCTGGACTGGCTGGCGCGCGGTGCAGCCAAAGTAGAAACCTATTACATTGGCGAAATGCTGATGGCCCTAGAAGATTAAGAATGCTTGAAACGGAAGTTGCGGTAATCGGCGGTGGTATACAGGGAGCAGGGGTGGCGCAAGCCGCCGCTGCTGCCGGTTACGAAGTCATGTTGTTTGAAAAAAAGGCCTGGGGCGCAGGCACCTCGAGCAATTCAAGCAAACTGATTCACGGCGGCCTGCGCTATCTGGAAAGCGGCGAACTTAATCTGGTGCGCCAGAATCTGGACGAACGCGAGCTGCTGTTGCGCAATGCGCCCGACCTGGTAAAACCCATCCCGTTTTACATCCCGCTGTACAAAGACAGTAAACGCCCGGCCTGGCAAATTCATATTGGTTTGATGCTCTATCGCCTGCTGGCGCGCTTCTCCCGCACCTCGGAGTTCCACCGGCTCGACCGGCGCGCCTGGCGCTACCTCGACGCCCTGAAAATGCACGATCTTAAAGCCGTATTTCAGTACTGGGACGCGCAAACCGACGACCGCATGCTCACCCGCGCCATTGTTAAATCAGCCATGGACCTTGGCGCCAAGGCTTTTTGCCCCGCCGAGTTGATCAAGGGTGAACGGCAGGCAGAAGGCTACAAACTACTGCTAACCGTGAAAGGCAAACCGGTGTATTGCATGGCGAAAACTGTGGTAAACGCCGCCGGGCCCTGGGTAAACGAGGTGCAGGGCAGACTGGACAGCAGCTTGCCACAATCGAATATTTCGCTGGTTCGCGGCGCCCATATCATTATTCCCGGCACGCTGGTGAAAGGTATTTACTACCTGCAATCGCCTATTGACGGGCGACCGTTTTTTGCCACGCCCTGGCGCGACAACATTATGGTTGGCACCACCGAAACCGAACACAAGGGCAGCCTGAACGAGGTGTCGGCCAGCGCGGAAGAAATTGAATATTTGCAGCGCAGTTTTGCGCATCACTTTCCCGACCACGACCACTCCGTGATCGAAAGCTTTGCCGGCTTGCGGGTACTGCCCGCCAGCGAGGAAGCTGCCAACCAGCGCAGCCGCAGCACGCTCTTCATGCTCGATAACAGCGAATTGCCGCGCAGCCTCGCCATATACGGCGGCAAACTCACCGGCTACCGCCACACCGGCGAAGAGGCGCTCGCCAAATTACTACCGACTCTGGGCGAGCGGGAGCCGGTTACAGACACCCGCGCCCTGCGTATCAAGCCAGCGTAAAGCACTCACCCACAATCTCTTCTGATAACTGCCAGAGCTTCTCAGCGGCAACCGCATCGAGCGCATAAGGCGCGTACCCGAAACCGGGGTTATCTTCGGTAACCGGGTGACTGATCTGGCAGTCTTCCAGATACAACCCGCTTTTATCTGCAAGCGCGGGCGAGGTTGCTGCCCACACACTCGTGGCGGCACCCGCCTCTACCGATTTGAACTCCATATCCTTCATTTGCGGCGAACTGCTGAGGTACTCGTAGTCGCTTTCTTCCATATGACGCCCGAGGTTGGTCAGAATGCCGCCGGGGTGCACGGCATTCGCGTGAATACCGCGCTTGCTCAAACCCACCGAGAACAGCACATTTGCGGTTTTCGCCTGACCGTAGGCCTCCCATTTTTCATACTCGCGGCGCTCATAGTGAGGATCATCAAAATCGACACTCCCCGCTTTGTGCCCGGCAGAACTCAGATTAACCACTCGCGCACCCGGTGCCTTCAGCGCAGGAGCCAGAAGGCAGGTCCACAAAAAGTGACCGACATGGTTGGTACCAAACTGTAATTCACAGCCTTCGGCAGTGCGCTCGAGCGGTACCGCCATAATGCCCGCATTGTTAATCAGCATATCGATATGTGGATGCATGTCTAGCAACCTGGCGGCCGCGCTGCGCACCTGCTTGAGGTCACCCAGTTCAAGGGTCACGTAATCAACGTCTGCGCCGGGCACAGCTTCACGCAGTTGTGCAAGCGCCTCCTCCGCCTTGGCCTCACTGCGCGCGGTAAGGGTGATTGCCGCGCCGGCCGCTGCCAGGCTTCGGGCGGTTTCAAAACCCAGCCCCGAAGACGCCCCAGTAATAACAGCGCGCTTGCCGGCAAGGCTGATTCCCTGGAGCACATCGCTCGTGGTAGACGAAGCAGAAAAAGCAGACATAGAACCTCTCGTAGCTATATCGCCAACAGGCGAATGAATTAAACAAAGCGCACTAAAGTGCAAAAACAGCAAGCATTACAGCGATTTAACCCTCAAGACATCATTACCAAACGATTAACCGTAGCTAACAAAGCCTACATATGCGGCCTATTCATCTGTTTTTTAACGGGTTTTTGTTCATTATTCGTATAAATATTTTGTCAGAAACTCTCTTTATGCACGAGTGCAGGCTATTCCGCTGTAAGCGAAAAAAAGGTGCAAAAACGTAAACTGGTCTTCGTCGAAACAGTCTTTAACCAGGAGCACTACCATGAACAACGCACACGCCACTATCAGCGCCGCCGACATTGCAGAGGGCACCGCCAAAGTCAGCGTTATCTCCATTCTGGTCTCAGGTCTTATCTACTGCGTTGCCTTGCTGGTATAGAACCCGCAGCTGATCAGACCCCAACGGTAGCTTCTCCCCCGCTCTGTGCGGGGGATTTTTTTTGGACGCCATGCTAACCTCTGCGCTCCATTTTTACCGATACCCTCTCACCATGAGCAACCTAGATAAACACCGCTACCTGCTGCTCGGCACACTCAAGAAGAACGGCGACTACGTAGATACTCCGGTCTGGTTTGCCAAAGACGGCAACACCCTCTACATGTTCTCAACAGGCGACGCGGGCAAAGTGAAGCGCTTGCGCAATTTCAACGACGCCCGTGTGGCGCCCTGCACAGTCAGCGGAAAATCTCTCGGAGAGTTCAGCGCGGCCAAGGCCGAGTTGATAAATGATGATGCCGGTCAGGCCGAGGCGCATCGCCAGTTAATCAAAAAGTACGGCTGGCAAATGCGCCTTCTGGATGTGGGAGCGCGGCTGGCGGGTAGAATCCGCAGCCGCGCTTTTATCAAGGCCGAGCTATAACCACCGACCTAAAGAACCGGTTGTGTACCCGCTCTCAGTGTTGCCTGTGGTTCACTGCTGGCCAGATACCGCAGGCTGCGATTACCGGACGTGGACATCGACATCCGCAGGCAGTCTTCGATCACTGACAATGCCGTTTGCAGGCGGGTCTCGGTTTCATAGTACGGAACACCAAAGCGCAACAGGTTTCTCTCCTGGCCATCCCGGCCTCTATCCTTGATGCACTTGCAATGCACTTTTTGCTGATTCATTGCATCGTACAGGGGATAGGGATCAAAGTTCAGAAAACTCAAACTGAACATCCCGTTCACACCCATTTTCCCGTCGTGTGGTTCAAGCAGACGAAATTTAATACCGTGACTTTTCAGCAAATTGGTTAGCCTCACCCTGAAAAAGAGCGAGAGGGCCGCACTGCGCTCGCGAATTTTCTCTGCACCCAACTGCCGGTGCATTCGAAAACAGGTAGCGAGGCCGGCATAGGCAGAAAAGTCCAAACCGCCAGATGGGGCAAAGCCGATATCTGAAGACAGCTTGGAAAGCGGCTCGCCGGACCAGTTCAATGCTCCCACCTGATCGCGGAAATTTTCGTTAGTCCACATCAAGCCGGTGCCACGCGGACCAAAAAGCCATTTATGGCAGCTTCCAAAAACCACGTCGGCGTTCTCAAACTCCGGAGGCAGTATTCCCAAAGACTGCGATACATCAAGAATGGTGCACGCCTCCGGACGACGCGCTTTTACTTCTCGCATCCAGTCTGCCACCGGCAGACGATGACCGGAGTCGTAGGCAATGTGAGAAAAGAAAGCAATATCCGGTTTAAACCCTTCAACCAGCGCTGTGAAGGCGGAGAGACTTTTTATTTCCTTGTCGGAAACATAGCACACCCGAAATTCCGGAATCCGCTCAAATGCACCAATACCCCCGATATGTTCGCTCAGGGTAGTCAGCACCCGCAGCGGCCTGTTGGCGCGACCGGACAGGCGCGCAAAAGCCAGGGCCAGCAAGTTGGAGCATTGCGATGCACTGCCAACCAGTTGCAACTCGTGATCGGGAGCCGGCCACAAGCGCGATGCTTCGCGCCGTGCTTCGTAATACGCTTCCCGACCCTGACTGTACTGCATCAAAGGCTGCGAAAGCAGTTCCCGGCTGTCGAACTGCCGCATATCCGACAGCACCGTTTCAGAAGGAGAACCCATAGTCCCCGGGTTAAGGTTGATGTTGTCGTAGGGAAAATGTTCGCGCCGAAAAACTTCCCAGTCCTGCTCACTACTTTGCACGGCCTCCAGCTTGCGGTTAATGCGAGCCGTGAGCAAAGGCACAACAACGGTTTCTTCTTTCGCTTGCGAAACAGCGTTTCCACACCACTGAGTATTGGGCGCAAACAGTTCGCGGCGAATACGGGTGCGATAAGGCAGGAGCATGCGGAAGCTCTTGTGTACTACTTCCTGCATATCCGACTGTTTAATGTGAGTGTCCAGAAACTGGCTTTCGATATCGTATTCCAGCTTGCTCTCGTCCTGCTCGCCGCGAGGATCATACACGCCGCGCTGTATACTCACCGGGCAGGATTCTGCCGAAGCAATTTCACAAATACTGTCAGCCAGTTCATTCACGGAAAACGACTTTTCGGTAACGTGATTGATCACTCGATGCGTACCGAGGTCCGGAACCGAATCCCACAGCGATGCAAGCGAACTGATTGAGTCATTCAGTGCCATTAAACCGGTGCGCTGATGGCCGGTGCCATAAACCGTCAGCGGCAAGCCTCGCAGTGCCTGCGCTATAAAGCGATTGGCAACCGTACCAAAGTATTCGTCGTAATCAACGCGGGTAAACAGGTCGGCGTGCTCGCCGATATCTTCCGTCCAGGTACCGAATACGGTTGACTGCATAATATCGGTTACGCGCAAGCCCCACTTTTGACAGGCAATGGCAATAAAGTTTGTGTCATTAATTTTCGACGCGTGGTAAATGTCGTCTGCCTGGCGCGGATAAGGTACAGCACGACTGGCCATACGACCTTTATATTCGGGCTGAAAGTAACCTTCAGCAATATCCAGTCCGCCCTTCGCATACTCGCCAAAGGTACCCAGCTTGATCACATGACATTCCGGCACATGCTCTCGCACCGACCACAGCAGACGCATATTGCCTTCTTCATTGTTGCGAATGGTCAGCAGCGCGTTTTCAACATTTTTCATTGAAAATGGCGCTGAGCACTGTTGCGCAAGATGATAAATAGCTGCGGGACGGTGCTCGGAGATTAGCAAATCAAGCGCCGGTGAATTGACGTCCATATGAACAAAACTCATATTGGACAAGTTGTAATGCTTCTTACAGGCCCACAAACGTTGTTCGATTTCCAGAACAGGGAGAATGCTGTCGCTACCGACTTCACGCACTAAACGTCGTCGAAGAAAGTTATCGACCAGAATAATATCTCTATCAGGATTTTTTCTGGCCAGGCGCAAACTCAATGGCCAACCCAGATAGCCATCGGCACCCAGAACAATAATTGGAGATTTTTGTGGCTGCGACATGCTCGCCTCCCGTCAAATTTTTGTATCGATCAACGTCTAACCCCGACGCCATCCTCTCGTCCGAATCACTCCGAGACGAACTTTTGTATGTACATAGCGCTTAGAGCAACATGCGTGCCAAAGTGTAAAAACCCCGATAAAACGCGGTATTTTTGGATAATTACGGGATTGCGCTTAAACAGAGAGGCAGAGATCGTTGCCGCTCCGCGACAGTGATCTCTGTAAGTTGACTTAAGTTGTTGAAACTAGCGCCTGTCGGCTTGTAACAATAAGGCGACAAATATGAAAACCTTGAAGAATCGGGATAGAAATGTGGTGATTTTCGCTTGCCTAACGATCCTTGAGCGGAGGGAATGCATACTCTCACCGGTCATGAGCGCGGTAATATTCCACAATCGAACACGTATCGCGGGCTGATGCTCGGGATAGCGGCAATGAATATTGAAATTCATACTTATGCAGAGCGATTTTCGGAAACACCACGAAACGCGCTGCCGTTGTCGCCGACAGCATACAGAAAGTTCCGGATAGAGAGTCGCCTGAGAATAAGCGGAGAGATCGCCCTGTAATTAGTTCAGATACGGACGCAGAAGCGTGACAATTTCCTGCTCGCCACCATCAGAATGTGCAAAAGGTACAGTCAGCGCGCTCAATTCGGATAAGGCCCGACACAGATTGCCATCGACAAAATCGGTTGGCGCCATTTCTACGGCCGGACATTGCTTGTGAATCCACTCCAGCAACGCAGATTCTTCCGGCCAGTAGTCTCTTCGAAGGTAAATTACCGAGGTATTGTTCTTCCAGGCCTCACAAAAGTTTCCATAGCCTGGCTTTGTCAGTAATACATCAACCGAAGCCAACGCATCGATATAGCTTAAACCGGTTTCGGAAATACGGGTGAAGCCCGCCGCCGTGGCCTCGATATGATCAGGTACGATGCAATGGGTATTTTCCGGCAATGTCCAATGAGCGATATCCAGCTCCTGATCAATACCCCCCAAAGAAAACATAAGCATCTGCGTGTTTCCGGGCAAGCCGAGTGTGTGGTGTAGTGAATGCTTTCTGCCGCTTCGTGCCAACGGACCAACGCACACCCTGTTGTCCAGTGCAGTCATATCCATGCCAGGTGTGACCCGAATAAATCGCTCTGTCTGACGATAAACGCTGGTAATTTCGTCGCATATTTCCAGCATGCCGGCGTCATTGTCCATCATCGGCCGCATGATATCCGCCCAGTTTAACGAGCACATGCCAAATGCCGGGATGCCAAGCTTCCTGGCTGCACTTAATACCGTGTAATCAACGTTACTGATAACCAGATCGGGCTTTAATTCGGACAGAATGTCGCAGTAGGACTGGCAGTGTTCGGCGTACCGGCTGTGCCACCGAGTAAAGCGCGCTTTGGTCTCGCCAAGGTCTACCCGCAAGGGGCCGTGCATCGCAATAGTGACATGCTCGGGAGCGGCTACATACTCTACGCCATCGGGAATAAAGGTTTGCACCACGTCCGCAGGCAAGCTGGAAAACAAGAGAATCTTGAGCGACGGATCTGCGCCCCGGAGTGCAGTAAGCAGCGGAACCGTTTGCCCCAGATGGCCCAGACCATGCGCGGAGATGGCCAACAACAGGGTTTTCGACATTCACTTCTCTCAAGGACCAGACTGATTCGGCAATGATAACACCGGAACCCGCACCGAATCGTGAGAATGCGGGGAACGACTATCAGTTAGCCTGTCGGCGTGAGCGGTACTGTCCGGGATCGAGATGGTGGCGATGCAGCAACCGGTAAAACTCCGTGCGATTGCGCTTGGCCAGATGCGAGGCCTTCGACACATTGCCCTGGGTAATATTCAGCAATTCGGCGAGATACTCACGCTCAAAATTATCCCGGGCTTCGGCAAACGACTGGATCTCGCCCGCATCCATTTTCAGGGCATTTTGCACAAGTTTTGCAGGGATTACGTGGGTGCTCGACAGCACCATCGTCTGCTCAACAATATTCTGGAGCTGCCGAACATTGCCCGGCCACGATGCCGACACCAGATATTCCAGCGCTTCGGCAGAGAAATGCTTCTTACCCAGCCCCTTGGCCGCGGCCAGCGTTTCAAGAAAATGATTAGCCAACAAAGGTATATCGTCGCGACGATCACGCAGGGGCGGCAGTGAGAGCTGAACCACATTTAGCCGGTAGTAAAGGTCTTTGCGAAAGCGCTGGGCCTCGACTTCCTCCTCAAGATTAAAGTGAGTTGCGGCGATAATTCGCACATCTATCGGAATCGACGTGGTAGACCCGACAGGCCGCACTTCGCGCTCTTGCAGAACCCGTAACAATTTGGCCTGAAAGCCCAGTGGCATATCGCCAACTTCGTCGAGAAACAGCGTGCCGCCGAAAGCGGACTGAAACAGACCGTCGTGTGATTTCGTTGCGCCGGTAAAGGCACCCTTGCTGTGGCCGAACAGCTCTGACTCCAGCAA
>Ga0213833_1002479_pt1 | contig 11935 bp, 15 predicted proteins | sample SWATP21_FD_160575 | JGI IMG/M metagenome (GOLD analysis project Ga0213833, IMG submission 160575) | Coastal seawater microbial communities from Marineland, Florida, United States - SWA TP2 #1 | ecosystem: Environmental > Aquatic > Marine > Coastal | place: USA: Florida | collected 2016-08-14
CGCCGCGGCCCCCCCCCGCGCCCCCCCCCCCCCCCCCCACTGGGTGCTACCACATGACCCTCACTGTGTGGACCTGTGTTGTGTGCAGTCTCCATTGCGACGCTTACTCGCAACGTGACATGGTTCAATGGGGCCTTTGCAGCATCAAAGCTCCTCCATGAGAACATGCTGTGGGCGGTGCTTCGCGCTCCCATGTCGTTTTTCTACAAGACGCCGCAGGGGAGAATATTGAACCGATTCAGTGGTGACCAACGCGTCGTGGACATGGTTCGTGTGCTGTGTGTGAACAGGTTGCTACTCTGGCCTCCCGCGTGGTGCTGATGTTACCGTGTGTGCCATGTTGCAGGAGTTGCCAGACAACTTCAACGACGCACTGCTGTCGACTTGTGGGGTACGTGGTTGCACGGGTGTGTCTGGTGAGGACGAGAACGCCGCACCTCACCCGTGCACGTCGCCACGCCGCAGTTGGCTTCTTCTTGTGTCATGCTGGGAATGGGAACACCTGCAGTGCTGCTGTTCATTCCAATCATTGCAGCCATGATGTGGTAGGTTAGGTTGGGTGGCTGTGGTGTCTCTGTTTGTGTTGTGTTGTCGCCTGCTCACCATGTGTGTTTCGGCTTGCGGCGACTCAGGCGTTGGATTTCCGTGTACCGTGCGAACACCCGCGAGATGTCACGCATTGACTCCATCTCCAACAGCCCACTTCACGCCATGTTCTCGGAAACCGTGGATGGCCTCACCACAGTGCGCGCACTCCAGCTTCAGCAGTCTGACACCGCAGAGATGATCAGACGGATGGATACGAACAATCGAGCGTCGTACTATTGGGGCTTCGCGAGACGTTGGTTCCAACTTCGCATCTCCTGTGTGAGGTCGGTGTTGCGTGCTGTGCACAAGGTTGCTCTTCGTCACCGTCTTCCTCACACATGAGTTTGTATGTTCGTGCGCACAGCGCAATGATCACGTCCACTGTCGGCACTCTTGCAGCACTTAGTGTGGCAACTGAGTCGTCAATTCTCGGCAGTCACCCTGGGTTGATGGCACTGGCAGTCGTTGAGGCGATCTCCCTCTCTGGGCACTTGGAGTGGATGACTGACACGTGTACGCGCACCTTGAGCAAATCCACAGCGCTGCACCAGCCCATGTTTGTTGAGATGTAACCTCTGTGACCTGTGGTGACGACAGGTATTGAGACGGAAGCGAAGTTCAGCAAGGTAGAGCGGCTGCAGACTTTCGTGAACATCAAGGTACGTGCGAATGTGATGTAGTGTTGCAGCACAGCCTGAGTTCGTGTCCACCCCCTTCGACCGTTCCAGCCTGAGGCCCCTCTCGAAGGGACAGTGGCGTACACAGGCGCACCCCGTGGCACAATGGAAGTCCGCCGTCCGCCGGCGAACTGGCCGAGTGCAGGGTGTCTGTCCTTTGAAAGTGTCGTCATGCAGTACTCTCCGGATGGAGCGAAGGTGCTGAACGAAGTCACGTTTCACACCCGCATCTTTGAGCGCATCGGCGTGGTGGGGCGAACAGGGGCCGGCAAGTCCAGTTTGATGCAGGCGTTGTTTCGAATGTGCGAATTGAGCAGTGGGCGCATCACGATTGACGGCGTTGACACCGCTTCTCTTGGCATCGGTCAACTGCGCTCCGCGATGAGTATCATCCCTCAGGTGTGCGAAGGGGGTGGCCACTGTGTGTGTGGGTGGGGGGCAGCGGTTTGATTGCTGAAGGATGTGCCGTCTGTGCCGTCTGTGCTGTGTGGTGGGTGTCTGTGCGATGGGTGTCGGTGTCTTCACAGGATCCTGTCTTGTTTAGTGGCACCATCCGCACGAACCTGGCGCCTGTTGTGCACGGCGCAACAGAGTCTGCCGCGCCAGCACCGTCAGATGCGGAGTTGTGGGATGCATTGGAGCGCGTCGGCCTCAAGTCTACAGTTGGTCGACTGCCGCTGGGATTGGCGGCCGAGGTGCGCGAGGGCGGCAAGAACTTCAGTGTTGGCCAGCGCCAGCTGTTGTGTTTGGCGCGTGCGCTGCTGCGGAAGTCAAAGGTTCTGGTGATGGATGAAGCCACAGCCAGTGTGGACCCGACTTCTGACGCCCTCATTCAGGTGAGTGCTGCTTGCTTGCTTGGGTGTCCTGCCTCGTCCACTTGTGTCCCTGGTCAAGGCAACTGAATGGAATGAAACGTGTTGTGACACCAGCGTACGGTCAATGAGGCGTTTCGGGGGTGCACCCTCCTCACCATCGCACACCGTCTGCCGAGCATCATCGGTTCGTTGGGTGGCGACCTGTTCGCTGGTTGCGTTGGCCCGACTCTGACTCTGCATTGACCCCACACACACACGTTGCACCCCGACCAAACCTCTTCTGCTTGACGTGGCGTGTGCCAGACTATGATCGTGTGCTGGTGATGGACAAGGGCCGCGTCGTCGAGTTTGACTCCCCGGCCACGCTACTGTCGAGCCCCGACGGCGCGTTCAGCAAAATGGTGAGTGTGCTCGCTGGCGCTGCATCCAAAGAGCAGAGCACACGTGCCGCGAGCGCAAACGAAACGAATTGACCCGATTGGAGTGGGCGGGGGTGTGGTTGCGTCGCAGGTGGCCGGTACCGGCGAAGAAGCAGCGGCATGGTTGCACGCTGCGGCAGCCCGCAGCCAGGCTGGTGGCCCCCTTCCGCCCCGCCCACCCACGATGCGCAGACTCCAAAGTGCGCCGAGCCCCCCACCTACAGCGATGCTAATGAACAGTGGCACAGCTTCTGTGGTGTCCCATGCCCCTCCGAATCTACTGCGTGTCAAGTCTCACTAGCAGCAGCAGCGCTCGTGTTGGCGTAGGGCGTTTGCGTAGGAAATGAACTATCATAGTGCACAAAAGTGACCTACCGTGTTTGGTGCCGCAAGTGGGCGCTCGCACGGCAGAGAAGAACACGCCAAGCATGGCGCTGGTCCGGCTCATTGACGGGAAGGGAACAAGGTGGGAACAAGGTCTTGTAACATTCAGTATGTGGGACATGGGTGTGGGCTGATGTCGGGATGTTGTGTGCTGCAGCTACGGGCTGGAAGTGGAGACCGAGTGCGGAGCAGATCTGCTCAGTGCCCAGGTGTTTTCGCTCACAGGCGTCCCTGAAGAGCGCCAGCGCCTGTTTTCGACAAAATGGGACGGCCCACTGCCACCGCACGTGGACGAACTCTGCGATGGCCCGTACGTGGTCTCCGAGGGCGACACACTGGTGTTGTGGCCTCGCCCTGAGCCCTCGACACAGGCTGCCCCAGCCGCGCAGCGGTACCAAGATGCCATTCTTCGCTTCTCCATTGACCAGCTCTCTCCACAATTGATCGGGATCCCACCACAGGGCCCACAATCATTGCTACGGCGCTGTTGGGGGGCCGCGAAGTACGGTTGTGGAGTTGCTGTGCCTCCTGACGCATGCGACCCCCTCATAGTGTTTCGTTCCTGTCTCTTTGTCTCTTTGCAGACATGTGCGGCTGTATGAGCGTCCAGATTGGCAGGCGCAGGCGCTGAAAACCGTTCCTGTGGCGAAGCTTGTACAGCGCGCTGCGGATGCCCCGGAGAAGGAGCGCAAGGTTGGCTTGTGTGCTGTGCTTGTTCGGTGCCGAGTACAGTGGCTTGACGGGTGGGACACCGTTGCAGAAGTCGTTCCAAGACACCGTCCTCAGCAAACTACTGTGGTGGTTCAAGTGGGAGTTCTTTGAGTGGGTGAATGCGCCGCCGTGTCGCCACTGCGGCAAAGGCACCAACTGCATCGGAGCGACGGCCCCACAAGGCGCAGAGGTACGCCGTGTGCTTGTGTGTGTGTGTGTGTTCGCCGTGAGCGTGCGCAGCAGCAACCACGGACACCCACTCGCTTTGTGTCGTACCCCCCACCCAGGCCGAAGGCATGGCAGGTCAAGTCGAGGTGTATCGTTGCAACTCGTGCGGCCTGGTTCGTGTCGCCGTCGTGCGGGTTGGGCGGGTTGCTGTGTACGGCCACCGGTGTGTGTGGCCCCTCATGCCCGACTGTTGGGTTCGCCAGATGACGCGGTTTCCGCGCTACAACAACCCCATCACACTTTTGAAGACACGAAGTGGGCGCTGTGGTGAATGGGCCAACTGCTTCACGTTCCTCTGCCGAGCAATGGGCTTTGATGCGCGACATGTGCACGATTGGACTGATCATGTCTGGACGGAGGTGTGGGCGACTGGCGACAAGGTAGGAGGAGGTCCCATCAACAGCACGCATGCTAGATTTACCCATTGCGTTATGTTCTATATGCTGTCTTTGCTGATGTTGTGCAACAGCGTTGGATTCACTTGGATTCCTGCGAGGCCGCCTACGATGGCGCTTTGATGTACGAAGCCGGTTGGGGCAAGCAACTGACATACGTGATCGCCTTCAGTGTCAGCGGAGTGGTGGACGTCACACGTCGCTACACCAAACACTACGACGCGGTCCTTCAACGCCGCAAGTTGGCTCCAGAGGGGTGGCTCAAGTCGGTGTTGTCCTTGTTGGACTCGGCTCAGCGAGCAAACCCCACCATGCTCCCCAGCCGCTTTGCGTTTCACAACATGCGACGGTTCGCCGAAGAACGTGAACTTCAGGCCTGCATTGGCTGGGATGACGGCGTGCGCAACAAAGCTGAGCAACAGGTGCGTCGTGCTTCGTCAGCTACTGTGCGCATGTTCCCAGTCCAAGCAGCACAAAAGATGTGCCTTCTCATGCGTCGCGGTTTTCCCTTGGTTGGACCAGGGCCGACTGTCAGGTTCCTTGGCGTGGCGAGTGGCGCGTTCCGAAGTCGGTGGAGAGACAAGCACGCCTTCTGTGCTCGGTGCCACGCCCTTCACCCATTCTTCTGGTCTAGCCGCGCAGGCCGTGTCTTCTGGGTGGCAAGACCTCCTTCAGCTCCCCGCCGCGGCCGCGTTTGTGGCGTCGTTCGGAGAGCACGTCGTGACCATGACCACCGACCATCGCTTTCAGTTCACCTCCATCAAGGCGCTGCGTGCACGGGCCGCCGTTGCCCGGGCGAGTTCCGCAGCGCAGCGTTCTGGTGCTGGTGCTGGTGCTGGTGCTGGTGCTGGTGTTGGTGCTGGTGCTGGTGCTGGTGCTGGCGGCGGCACTGGGGTTGGTGCCGGCGTGTCGTGGCGACCCTTTCGCGTCCAAACGCCTGATGGGTCGGTGTGGCCACCCCCTCCACGCCGAGTGGTGGCCATGACGGCCACCCACTCGCCGCTGCGTGTGTTCGCTGTCGATGACGAAGGTGCGGTGTGGGCGTGCCAGCCTCGGCCCTCGGCGCCAGCGGCAGCGGCAGACGCTGCCACAGCGGCAGCCGTCAAGGCGGAAGAGAAGGCACACGGCCGCGTGTGGCATGCGTACCGTTTGGGCACGACGGGTCGCCCCCATGTGCGAGCTGTCGGCGTGTGCAACGGGAGTCTGGTGGTGACGGCGTGTGGCGAGGACGGGAGCAGCAAGCGCGATGAGGCACTGTCGTTGTACGTGTTGCAAGTGGACGTGTCGAAAGCCGGCGCCGGTCCACTGCCTCAAGTGATTGAGCCACGGCACTGGCGACGTGTGTCCGAGGCGAGTGATGTACGTAGTTTCCAGCCTGCCTGTTTGTTTGCGCGCGTGTGGTGGTCTGAAACGGTGTACCGGGCTGTATTCCCTTCTATGCATCCCATTGCAGCACGTGTTGCCTCTGTTGTGCTCTTGTTGTTTTTTTCTCTTTGCATTTAGTTTTTCTTTTTTTCCTGATGAGCAACTGTCTCACATGGTGCGCCGCTCGTGGCCAGGTCACCGCTGTGACGAGCGCAGCGGGGAGCACCTTGTTGGGTGTGTGCAACGGAGCGCTTGTGGCACATGCCCCGACTCCACCCCCTGCCGAGGCGCCGGAGGCACCCTCAGCTGCCGCGGCCCGCGCCTTGCACGACGCGTCGGCCCACATCATGTTCACCACCCCAGCTGCCGCGGAAGTCACTGGCGCCGCCCTCACCTGCAAGGTGGAGGTGCGCGATACGTCTGTGTTGGAGGCAGGTGCTTGGGTGGGACTCCACCGCATCGGCGAGGCGTCAGAACGTGTCGGTGCGGCGTGTGTGGACCTCATGCGGTCGCCGCAAGCCAAGGCGCTGGTCGAAGCAGCAGGCCCTGATGCTGTGACGGCACTGCAAGCCCTGCACTCGCAACACACGTTTGACTTGACGTGGGAGTCGGGGGTGTTGCCATCTGATCCAGGTAGGTTTGGTGGCGGTATTGTTTTTGTTCTTGATGTTTTGTGGGGGCGGGAGGGGGTCGAACTGAAGCACGATGGGTTGGGTGTGGTGGCAGGTTTGCACGAGCTGCGGCTGTTTGCCTCGCCAGGGTTTGACCGACTCATCGCCATCAGTCGGCCCTTTGCACTTGTTCACGGTGAGCTTTGAGCTTGGGAGCCTGCTTGTGTCTCACACCACACACTGCTTGCCATGGCCCTCACCCTCGCATGCGCACATTGCAACCAGGGGCCCTAACGTTACTGCGCGTGGCACCCGACTCACCTCCCACAACCTCAAGTGGAGATGCCCTTGTTGGGGATTGCCCACTGGCATGGGTCCCCGCAGGAGTCAGCGACGGGACCGTTCCGTGTCCTTCCCTCGTGTCGGTGCCATCAGCAGACGAGGAGCAGGTGCTTGTCACAACTCCTGAAGGCGCTAGCGATCGTGACATCCCCACAGCTGGAGCTGGAGCTGGAGCCGGAGCTGGGGCCGGAGCCGGAGCTGTTGGATCGACCCACTCTGTGGTGCTCGAGTCGCGTGCGTTCTTTCACCGAGTTATTGCCCCCTTGCTGCCCGCTCATACACGTGATGGTCGTTTTGTCTGTTTTATGGCAGGTACGCACGAGCAGCGACCTGCCATCACCTCCATCAAGTTTCTGGCGACGCCTCCAGTTGAATCCACCGAAGCATCATGCAATGTGCTCGTGTCACTTGCTGCCCCCACTGCTCAACCCATCGCACTTGCATGCAACACTGGTGCGTTGCAAGTGGTGCGCGACTCGGGTCGAGCGGGTGTGATGTGATGTGTGTGTGTGTGTGTCTGTGTGTCTGTGTCTGTGTGTCTGTGTGTCTGTGTGTCTGTGTGTCTGTGTGTCTGTGTGTCTGTGTGTCTGTGTGTATGTGTGTCTGTGTGTCTGTGTGTCTGTGTGTGGCGTGTGAGAGTTGACAGCACAACGATGGTCCGCAGAAAGAAGCCTTCCTGCTGTAACCAGTGTACGGGGGGCCGCATACCGACGCTTTCATGTCCAGTTTGAGTCTCTCACTGCTGCTGCTGCTGCTGCCGCTGCTGATGCTGCTGCCACTGCCGCGGAGCCACGGGGCGGGACACCAACGCCGAGTGCGGAATCTGCACCCCCGCGCAGCACGAAGCCCGGCACCTTCATCATTCGATCCGACCGTGACTCGGCCCTGCCACGGGTGGCTTGTTGGTCTGACCAGGACGGCACCATAGCCTGCTCAGGAGAGAATGGTCCAGACGTTCGTCTCCAGGTTTGCGTGGGTGGTGCTGTGCGCTTGGTCGACCTCACATCGGTGCGTCCACAGGAAACCGCGTTGCAGTTGTTCGATGCCAGCCCAGACACCAAGTGGCTGGACTTTGGCTTTGCGAAAACGGGACAGGTAGTGTGGCCGCGCCGCGTGTGAGTGCTATTCATGTGACACGTGTTCGTTTGTTTGTTTGTTTGTTTGTTTTTTTGTTTGTTTTTTTGTTTGGGCCTTCCACAGGCGTGGGTGTCCTTGACATTCAAGGAAGCCTTGGATGCCTTCACCGGTCAGCTAACGCACTACACACTCACCAGTGCCAATGACGCCCCCTACCGCGATCCACAATGCTGGAAGGTGGAAGGCTGCGAGCGTGCTTCTGGGCGTTGGAAACTGCTGGACAAGCGCGAAGCCGTACTTTTCCCGTCCCGCAAGCTGGAGCGCATTTTCCCTGTACGTGCTCCTTGTGTACTCCCTCGGATTGTGCGTGTTCGCCCCCAGCGCTTGGCACTGAACGTTCTGTCCCCGTGCGACGCAGCTCCCAGCCCTCCCTGTGGCCATGTTTTCCGCTGTGCGGCTCACCGTCAGCGCGTGTTTGAAGTCGGACACTGACGCCGTGCAGGCCGCGGCGTGGGGCGTGTACTGTGAGCGTACACCTGAAGGCGGTCGGCCACACAAGGGAGGCGGGGAGTGGGAGGCGTTGGAGCTTCATTGCCACAGGCATGGCAGGGACCGTGCTTGGCAGCGGCTCGATGACACTCCATGGTTGAGGGCTATCGTGCCAGCTTCGTCGTCACTGCTGGCCATTGATGCCGCTGGTCACCTGTGGGAAGCCGCACCGGCTTCTGCGCTTGCCTCTCTGCCGCCTTCCATCCCTTCTCCCCCACCATGTGTGGACATGGGTTCGATGAGGGACCAGACTGGAGCAAAGAAGCAACATGTGGCCCAAGGCTCAGCCGAGACAAAGCCCCGACTTCGAGGATCCCGCAGCAAAGCTGCCATGGCTTTGTTGACGAAACGGTGCGTTCACTGAGCGTTGTGCCCAGCGAGAAGTTGACAGAATGCTCGTGGTGCAGGCTGTTCACGGCGATGACAGTCGGATGTGGGAACTCAAACTGCAAGTTCAACTACTGTGCCGCCAGCACAGGTATGGTTTGTGATGTCACGTTCAGTCACGTTCGGTCACCGTGCGTCACGCACGTTTTCATGTAACCGCCGCCAGGTGTCAAAAAAAGTCCCAGTGAAGCTGCAGCGAAGGCAGTGCAGCTGGTTATGGGGGGACTGGTGACCGAGACCATTTGCTGCTAGGCACGAGTCGTTCGACGCAATTGCACCTCTTGAGGGGTAGCGGCAGTTCACAGTATCCATGCAGTTTACGTGTCGCCATGTTGCACACACACTGAATTTGCTGACCCAGGCGCTGACACCTCACGCTAAATTCGATGGTAGTTTTGTTTGTGTAGTCAGCCGCCCCAGTCAACCGGCTCGTACACAACTCACACCTCATTCCCTCCATTCCCACTCACTCAAGACCATGTCGACCCGCAACCGCGCAGGCGATCTGATGCAAGATGCCACCACACTTGCATCGCTCAGTATGATGCCAGGATGCGAGGATTCACGCGACGCCCGGCGCTCAAGGTGAGATGCGCCTGCGCTCTGTGCCGTGCATGGCTGTTGCTGCCACGTTTGTGTTCTTGCTCACACTTGTTCTCCCGATGCCCCAGTTTTGTCAATGGCGGCACATCGCCAACCTCAGCTGGGAGCAGTGACGAGAGCGTTTCGAGTGCCCACGATGGGTCCAGTCCCGCTGCCATCGATTTTGAGGAGGGCGCGAACGTTGAAGACATGGTGCCCGCAAATGTGCTCGTAACCCAGCGCGCCATCATCAAGAAATTTTACGCCGTGGGGTGCTGCAGCCGCCGCTGTACGACACACATCCAACCGGAGAACCTGCTGCGCCGGCGTTTGTTGGCAATCCAAATGAGCCAGTCGTGCCGCGACTTTTTTGTGCTCGGCCAGCTGCTCACCAGCCACATCATCGAGTCGCCCCACCTCAATTCACTGCGCCACGACACTCGACGCGCGCACCGTGAGCGCAACGTGTTCCGCTACAGCGCCGACCACACCATTTGCCGCGACTTGTTTCTGCTCATGAACGCCACGGGCGTGAAGCGCTACCGCACACTGCTCGGCCGCTTGAAGAACCGTGAGTGCCACCCGGTGGAGTCTGTGGTGCGCAAGCGCAAGGTCACTGCCTTGACCCGCCGCACGAAGCCAAAGCAGGGTCACATGCAGTATGCCGGTGTGCCACGCTCCATCAAGCAGGCGCTTTGCACCGCCGAGACGTCACCCGCTGAGGTGACGGTCCAAGTTGTGCGCCCCGTGAAGAAGGCGCGCCATGCCGAGAGCACCTCTCGCCCGCATGCCGTCATGGCGTCGTCCAACGACTTGCCAGCCGCCCAGCAGCCCTCCCACGCCCACCCGGGTGCCCCTGCACCCGAACGTGTCGTCACCCCACCCATGCCGGCGGCCATGGGCGGTGCGGTCAGCGTGCCGGCGGCCAAGTCGCAGCTCTCGCTGAGCGCGCAGCAGCGTGTTGCGGCGCAGTGCGGCATGTCTTTTGCGTACCAGCGAGAGATGTACCGCCGTGCCCTCGCCGCACGAGCGGCTGTGCTGCACCCCACTGGCGCGACGATGGCCCTTGGCCCTTTTGCTGCCACTGGGCTGCCGTACAACCCGCAGTTTGTGCGCCACGTCGCACCCCAGAATCCGATGCAACGCATGCAACGCATGCACCAGCAGCGCCTTTATCGTTGAGTTAACCACGGTCTGACAGCAGGATCTGACTGCACAGCCTCATGTCTCTTGTAGCTCTCTTTTTGCCTACGGCCCCGATTTTGCCTTTGGGTGCCGATCGCTTTCCTTCTCTTGTCCCAGCGACTTTTGTTTGTACCCGCAACTGCTGCATTTGAAGCCGTTGTCGCTGTGACTTTTGTGCTCTTTTTTTCTCGTCCTTGCGATCCTTTGCGCATCATTTTGCCAACGCATAACCAACAAACACCATTTTTGCCTCCTTCACCACTCGTGACTTGAGCCCACACACGCCCTGCGCAGCAAAGGGCCTTCCACCAAGGCCCCTACTCGGTGCCGGATGGTGTGGTGCATGTTAGTGATTACATTGATTGAAATGATTTCATTTTAGATATTCACCGCTTTCTGGTGATGTCCATCGTCCGTGCCCCCACCATTTCCGACGCTTGGACCAGACGAAAGAAGCACGCCACACACACACACACTGCAGTCTGCGGTCCGCGACATCGTCACCCCCCGAAGTTTGCGCGCTTCTCTCGAGCACCATGCCGATCGTTCCTGTCAAGCGCGATGATCTCTTCGCGGCGTTGGGGACCACCTTCACGGATGAGGAGTTCGACGAGCTGTGTTTCGAGTTCGGCATCGAGCTGGACGACATCACCAGCGAAAAGGAAATGGCGCTGCGCGAACAGGGCGAAGCAGCAGCAGAGGGCAAGTCAGACGCGGTTCTGTACAAAATCGATGTCCCTGCCAATCGTTACGACATCCTGTGCCTGGAGGGTCTTGCTCGCGCCCTGAAGGTGTTCCGTGGCACCATCAAGCAGCCGGTACGGCTGTGTGGCACGCAGGCTCAGGCACCTTAGTTACTGACCCCGCTGGTGCGCTTGTGACTGCGTGGTTGTGCACGCGGGCCATTATTGGTATTTGTGCAGGTGTACACCATCACGAACCCAGAGGACATGATCACGCTGACCGTGGCCCCTTCGACTGGCGCCATCCGCCCGTATGTGGTTGGTGCTGTGCTGCGCAACTTGTCTTTCAACAAGCAGCGATACAATAGGTGCGTTCGCTTGGCGCTGCCTAGCCTGTGCCATATGTGTGCAATGAATCCGTAGCCGTAACCGTAGCCCTTCCCCATGGACATGGGCGCCGTGGTTCAGCTTCTTGGATCTGCAAGACCAACTGCACCGCAACATCTGCCGCCGGCGCACACTCGTGTCCATGGGTACGCACGATCTGGACTCCATCAAGCCACCCTTCCGCTACGAGGTACACCTCGCGCCGCCTTTTATTTCGCGCAGTTTGTGTTGCCGCTTGTGTTGCCGCACCTGTGACGATGATGGTTTGGCACTCTCGATGTGCGCCACGTGCTGTGCTATGTGCATGACGTGTGTTGTGGGTTTGTTGCTGTTGCTCCCCAGGCCCTGCCACCACGCGACATTCGTTTTGTTCCGCTGGCTCAAGAGCGAGAGTTTGATGCGGTCGAATTGATGGAGTTCTATGAAACCGACCCTGAGGTCAAGCACATCAAGCCTTACGTCCCCATCATCAAGGACTCCCCTGTCTACCCGGTACGTGCTGTTGCAGACCGTTCTGCCAGCAGGTGATTGTAGTTGTGCTGATACCCCC
>Ga0213833_1002481_pt1 | contig 11934 bp, 7 predicted proteins | sample SWATP21_FD_160575 | JGI IMG/M metagenome (GOLD analysis project Ga0213833, IMG submission 160575) | Coastal seawater microbial communities from Marineland, Florida, United States - SWA TP2 #1 | ecosystem: Environmental > Aquatic > Marine > Coastal | place: USA: Florida | collected 2016-08-14
CATTATGGTATCCCCCGAATGCTACCCCCCCCACCTGGCAAGGTATACTGGCTTACCAAAGTTCATTGCAAAGAGTGCTGGATTTGCCTGTGAAAGCAGCCATTCCTGGACATGGTCGTGGGGTCCTGGAGCCCGCTTCGATTTTAGAACGCGCTTTGCGACATCAATTGTTGCGTGGACAAAGACTTGAAATTTTGCTAGAAGGAGGTCCTAAGCACGCATTTGAACTTGCTGGTGAATTGTTTGGTCCAGCCTTAGCACGTCAGGCTTTGTTTTTGGTGATGAGTGAAGTCTTTCGTCATTTGGATCGCTTAATTCAATTGGAAAAAGTTGAAAAACAAACAGGTTCCTGTGAATATTATCGAAAAATTGCAACATAACTTGTCTTCTTCAATCACTCCACGAGCTGTGAAGATTAGAACTACCTGGTATGGCAATGGATGTCGTTGTTTGTAGTGAGTGTTCCCACGCTAACGTTGCTGGTGCGCAACGTTGTGAACAATGCCGGTTCCCTTTTAATGGCGACTGGCCCTCTTTGGTCGGAAAAGATGCAGGCAATTATCGCCTGATCAAACGTGTCGGAGGGGGTGGCTTTGGAGCTGTGTATCGAGCAGAGCACATCACTTTGAAAAATGCCTTTGCTGTAAAGGTATTGCACCCAAGATTGGCAAAAAGTAATGACATTATCGAGCGCTTCCAACAAGAAGCGCACGTGATGGCCGAACTGCGTCATGAGAATGTCGTACAAGTTGTCGACTTCGGATATAACGAAAATATTGGGTTTTACTTAACTACAGAGTGGTTAGAAGGTCGAAGCCTGTTTAAAATCTGGCGTCAAACAGATCTGCCCGATTGGGGATGGGTTCTCTCCTTGTTCTCCCAATTTTTGGATGCTTCAGACTCTGCCCACGCCAGAGGCATCGTTCACCGAGATCTCAAGCCCGAAAATATCATGCTCACCTCTGGTTCTCGGAGCCGTATCCTCGTTAAAATCGTGGACTTCGGTGTTGCTGCCATCGTCGCGCAGGGGTACCACGGTGAAGAAAAACCCGACATGCTAGAAAGCGGGGTGGTCGTTGGAACACCCTTTTACATGGCGCCTGAGCAAGTGCGTGGTGATGTCGAAAAGATCGATCGCCGTTCCGATCTCTATGCTTGTGGGATCATTTTGGCCGAATTGCTGACTGGCCAACGGGTATTCGATGGTGGTTCCAATCAAGAGACCATGCGTTTGCATCTGGAGTGCTACCCACCCAAACTCGGAGAATTGAACCCCGAGATCTCTTACCCCGAATCTTTTGAGATGATCATCGAGAAGGCGCTCCAAAAAGATCCTGAAGATCGTTTTCAAACAGCTCAAGAATTCTATCAAGCTTTACGAGCGGCTATGCTCGCTGAGGGAATTGAGCCCATTTGGGAAGATCTCTATCGAGATGTGGCTATCTCCAGTTACCCCCGCAACAAAGTTCTCGATCCAAGACCCGAATACCGCAGAATAGAAAAGGAACCTGAAAGTTCTGGAGGATTTATCCTCGGGATTGTGATCGGTTGTATGATCTTGTTGATCTCAGCTTCCATTGCCTTTTTGGTGATCAAACCCCAAACAGAGCCCAAAAAAGAAGAAGCATCCACAGCTGCCACTGGTTGGTTGAGCGATGGTGGAGATCAAGAACCTGATGATAGCTTCTTTACAACAACAGAAGTCCCATCCGCCTCTGTTCCCGAAGTCCGACCTGAAGCTCGACCCACTGAACGACCAGCTGCAAGAAGGAATAAGGTGCGACGAAGACGTCGCCGAAGAAGAGGTCGCAGAAGACCTCCTGTCCGACCGCCTGTAAGAGAAAATAGAAGGCAACCACCTCCGGCTGCATCGGAAAAGGTGAAGCTTTCAGTCTACTCCAAGCCTCCTGGAGCGGCCATTATGTTGGGCAAAAAGAGACTGGGAACGACCCCTAAAACCCTTTCTTTTAAAAAGGGTTCTTTTGTAAAACTCGTACTGAAAAAGAAAGGCCACCAGGCCAAGATCATTACCTGGAAGGCTGCGAAGAACGGTGTCAAGCGCGTGACTTTACTAGAGTCTATCTTTGATGAAAACTGATACCTTTATACCCTTTTGCGCATCTAAAAATCCTTCCCGAATAACTTTTAGACAATAGGGAGATACAATCATGCCTATTCTAGAAAACAAAAACGACTACTCCGAACAGCTTACCTATGAAGTTCGTTTGCTCAAGCGCAAGCTCCGTAATGGCTTGATTTCTTCTACCGAAGTCGCTGAACACCAGCAAGCTCTGCCTGATGTCTCTGCAAATGCTCGTTGGTTGGATCAAAATGGTCAAGAGTGCGATGCAGATATCCAAAACGAAATGATGAGACTGCACCAGGAAGGTTGGGATGAGATCATCACTGGTGACGGTTTGAAGCCTCGCGCACCAAAAGAAGCTTCCGCAGAAGCTCCTGCAGAAGAAGAGGACAACATCGGCTCCAAAAGCTCTGGAGAGGCACCAGCAGAAGAAAACGCAGGCTAACTCGTTTTTATAAAATACTTTTTCCTCTCTGGTTATCTTCCACTATTCCTTTACAGACAATCCATTTTTCAGCCCTTTCATTGAGAAGCTTCGCTTTCCAAAAGCTGTTTTGCTTTTTGCATTGCCTTTCTGGTTGCGCGTGTCATGGGCCACTTGATAAGTCCTGAAAAAAGCTTGTGGAACCATTTGCTTTTTATCTGGAATATGTCCGTCCTCGTCCGTTTTTGCGGATGCTATGCTCCCATTGGGTCTTGCGAGTCCAGTCTTGGGTCAATGCATAAACTTCTTCTCGCGGACGTTCTATAATGATGCTTTTTTTTATCGTAATATTAGGCATATAGCTTTCCTCTCGTTTGGCTTTTTCGACGAAAGGTGGTTTTTTGATCACGATTTCCAGGCGGATTCTTTTTGCCAAAAAGGATATCCTGCTTAGATCAATGAATGCAAGTATCGAGCGCTTCTATCCAACAGAGATCATCTATCCACAAGTCATGACCTGGCGTCCTTCAGGGTGTTCTCGAAAAAAGCTGTAATCAAAAGGTGATATGGCTCTTGAAAGTGCATGCTCACGAGCTTGTTTTGTGAGTCTCTCAATCTTTCGGAGCCTTATTGACCGGAATAAAAAGCGATTTGGAAGGTTGTCATCTGGTGGGTGAACTGTCTTGGGACAGACTGTGTCATGTCCTGGTCAGATAAGCGATGAAGATACGACAAACAAACGAGTGATAAGTTCCTATTGCTTCTTGTCATCTGAAAAAAATTCGCCGTTTTCAGCTGAAATCTTTAAGAAGGTGACGATGTTTTGAAGTGGAGATCTGAGCTATGACAGAAGATACCAAAAACGAGCAGGGTTTTGTGTTTGGCGCAGCGGCCGAGCAAAATTTTCAACGCGTAACGCCTCCGAAACTGGATTTTGCGACCTTAGTCTTTTCCTTTTATCACATGGGATTAGCTCATTTGGGCGAAGGCCCAAATGAAAATGGACAGATCCAGGTTGATTTGGAGCAGGCCAAACACTTTACAGATATCATTACACTTCTACGAGATAAGACCCGTGGGAACTTAACCGAAGAAGAGGACAAGCTGGTTCGCACTGTCCTGTATGATCTTCGTATGAAGTTCGTGGAGAAATCTGAAGGAACACCATAAACACTATGCAATTCGACGATTATTCCAGGCAAGCCGCCGAAAGTGTGATCTCTGCAGAACAATTTGCATTGGACGCTGGTCATCCAGAAGTGATGCCTGAACACTTGTTGTTAGCACTTTGTGAAGATTCCTCTGGACCCATCCATCGAATTCTCAAAGATCTTCAAGTGGATACCAGAGAACTCCAGCGTCGTTTGGCTTTGGAGTTAGAAGAGATTTTTCGGAGTCGCCGAGGTGAGGAAACCTTTTTGTCGAGTCGTCTTGTGGCCGTTTTACGTGCTGCTCAGCGTGATGCAGCGCGTAGAGCTCGAGCCGAACACTCTGAAGTCACCGTTTCGACACTGGATTTGTTCTTAGCCATTCTTGCTGAACGCAATGGTCGAAGTGCTGGAATCCTTGAGTTTTTCGGTGTGACACGATTGTTGGTCAATCGCAGTGTGGCTGGTCTAAAAGGCCAAAAGAGCCGCCTGGAAAAGCCAACAACTTCAAAAGTTTCCAAAGAACCAAACCCATCCCCTTTTTCCTCTACCAAAAGTGGTTCTCCCAAAAGGCCAGCAAAAACATCTAGCCAAGAGCGAAACAGAAGCACTTCTGAAGCTGGAAGTGCTGCAAAGCCGCGAGACGTTTTTGTGCCAGCAGGTGCCCACGAGGATTGGCTGGCCCAGGCCGAACCACTTGGAGAACACCTGTCCAAGTACAGTCGGGATCTGACTGCTATGGCGGCTTCTTCGGATTTGGACCCTGTTGTTGGACGTGATGAAGAGATCCGCTGGATGATGCAGATCCTCAGTCGAAGGAACAAGAACAATCCTGTGCTTATTGGAGAGCCTGGTGTTGGACGTTCTGCGATCATCAATGGTCTGGCTTATCGAATTGTCCAATCAGATGTACCTGAACATTTGAAAAACAAGCGCTTGGTGATGCTTGATTTTGGTTCTTTGATCGCTGGAGCCAAGTACCGGGGTGAGTTCGAAGAGCGCCTGAAACTTCTCCTTAATGAAATCTCTCAATCCGCTGGTTTGATCATCCTGGTGATCCCTCAGCTTCACGAAGTTGTGGGAAGTGGAGGTCAAGGAAGCGCAAGGGCATCGAGTCTCTTGCTCCCGGCTTTGGTCCGTGGTGAGCTGCAAAGTATTGGTGTCACTGCCCCTGGCGCATACAAACAACAAATCGAAAAGAATGTTGAATTGCGACGACTCTTCCAGGCAGTTCATGTCGAAGAACCCTCTCAAGAAGATACAGTGGCCATCTTGAGAGGTTTGAAAACACGTTATGAGATACATCACGGTGTACGAATTGCAGATACAGCCTTGCGTTCTGCTGTAAAGCTGTCTACTCGCTATCTTTCTGATAGATCTTTACCAGACAAAGCGATCGATCTCATTGATGAAGCTGCAAGTCGTCTGCGTTTGGCTATGGATGCTATGCCACCACATTTAGATGACGTGAATCGAAGCATGATCCAGGCGAGGATTCAAGAGGAAGCTTTACGCAATGAAGAAGGTGAGGAAAGCCTGCTTCACAGAAAGGAATTGCAGAAAGACATAGAGCGATTGTCTTCTGAGTTCGAGAGTTTGAAAGAACAGTGGGAAGCTGAAAAGCGCGGTATCCATGAGATCCGTGTCTTAAAAGAACAGATCGAAGAAAAGAAGCAATTGGAAGCCGAAGCAGAGCGGGATGGAAACTTCAAGCTGGCTGCAGATATCAAATATCGAGAATTGACCACACTCCAGTCCAATCTGTCAGAAGTCGAAGAACGACTTGCCCAATACGGAGCAAAACGTTTGCTTCGAGAAGAGGTTGGAGAAGACGAAATCGCTGCTGTGGTGGGCGATTGGACAGGTATTCCAGTTCACAAGATGATGGAGAGCGAACGTGAGAAGCTTCTCTCTATGGAGGCTCGGCTCTCTGAAAGAGTGGTGGGGCAGCCCGAGGCTTTAAAAGCCATTGCCGAGGCTGTAAGACGCTCTCGGTCAGGATTGGCTGATCCTGGTAAACCTATCGGCTCATTTCTCTTTTTGGGGCCTACTGGTGTCGGAAAGACAGAATTGGCAAAAGCTTTGGCTGTCTTTCTTTTCGATGATGAACGGGCAATGATCCGCCTGGATATGTCCGAATTTATGGAGAAACACTCGGTATCGCGTTTGATTGGTCCGCCGCCTGGCTACGTAGGTCACGAAGAGGGCGGGCAATTGACCGAAGCTGTGCGTCAACGTCCTTACTCGGTTGTTCTTTTTGATGAAATTGAAAAAGGCCATCAAGATGTATTCAATCTTTTGCTCCAACTCTTGGACGATGGTCATCTGACAGATTCACAGAGCCGACAAGTGAATTTTTCCAATACTGTGATCATCATGACTTCAAATCTGGGAGCACAACACATCCTCGAGCAAGAGGAAGAGAACCAGAGAGAAGAGATTATCGCCAAAGTGCACAAGGCGCTTCACCAACATTTTCGTCCAGAATTTCTCAATCGTATTGACGAAACTTTGGTGTTCAGACGCCTGACCTTTGAAGCTATCGAAGCCATCGCTGATATCCAATTGGATCGTCTCCGCAAATTGTTGCATGAGAAAGATGTGACTTTTGAGATGGAGCCTGATGCCAAGCGCTTTTTGGCTGAGGCTGGCTTTGAGCCTGCATTTGGTGCACGTCCCTTGAAACGAGCCATTTTGAATTTAATCCAGAACCCACTTTCTCTGGCCATTCTTGAAGGGAAGTTCCCAGAGAAAAGCCACATCGTTGCCTCGTTGCAAGATAACTCGCTGGTTTTCCAGAGAAAAGATCCCTCCTAACTACTCCCATTTCCCCACACTGATATTGATGTTCAAAACCAGCTCTGGTATGCTGCTTTTCTGAATCTTTTGTCCTAGATATTCATTATATTGACATAAATATATCGGAGTGAGCCTCCATGTCGAGATTGTTGGCTTGGTTGTTGCCCTGGCGCTGGCTGGGAGTTGTTGCCATTGGTTTGTGGGGTATGGTGATGGTGCAACTGTACTATCACAAGCCTGGTGGAAAAGCCCTGAAGGAGTTGTATCCTTGGGCTGTCAAAGAGAAGCCTTTCATTGGTGTTGCCTGGATGGGCATGTTCATGAAGGGAAAAAAGATCGGATACAGCTATCACGAGACCCGAAAAGACGGTGATGGCTTTCGAATTGTTCAACGTTCTGTGATGAAGCTGCAGCTTTTTGGATTTCGCCAGAAAGTGACCACTTTTTCAAGGGTTTGGGTGGACAAAAAGTATCGTTTGAATCGATTTCTGTTTTCTGTCAAGTCACCTGTTGCCAATCTGAGCGCCACAGGCGAAGTGAAAGGGCAGAGATTGGCTGTGATCCTGAATACAGCGGGAACAAAGAGGACCTTGTCTTTGCAGTATCGTCCATCTTTGTTGCCTTCCGCCGTTCGTGCGTATATCGCTTCTGCAAAATTGCCTCCTGGTCACAAAGTGAAGACCTTGATCTTCGATCCTCTTTCACGCTCTTACTCAAAAAGTGTCATCGAAGTGGTAAGACACGAGACCATCGAGATCGACAAAAAGAAGCACAAAGCACTTTTGCTCAAGCAGAATTTCCGTGGTCTGATCTTACGGGCCTGGATCGACAAAGATGGTCACACGCTCAAAGAGCGTTCTCCCACCGGGATGATGTTGGTACGTCAATCGGCCAGCCAGGCGGTCAAAGATATCGAAGAGGGCTTCGATATGATCCGGGCCACTCAGGTAAATTTTAACGGAAAGATCCCTGACGCCGAAAAAAGAAAGTCTCTACGATTACGAATACGGAAGGTCTCTCTTCAAGCTTTTCCCGATCTGAAGTTGGGAAGACAACATTTAAAAGCTGATAGCCTTACGATTCAAAAAGAGGATTTCACAAAGCTTCCTCGACTCTCTTTTCCTTCTAAGCAAAAAAGGAGGTATGCAAAAGTTTCTCTTCGCCTGGCTGCTCGGGCCACTGCCCTTGTCCAAAGCGATCATCCTTCCATTATCCAACAAGCCCAAAAGATAACGGCTTCCAGCAAAGATCGCCTGGCGGCCATTAAGGCTCTCTCTTCCTGGGTGAACAAAAATTTACAAAAGAAGATCGTGGTAGGCATTCCCAGTGCTCTGGAAACACTGCAGAAAAAAGTAGGGGATTGCAATGAACACGCGACTTTATTCGCTGCATTGGGAAGAGCTGTGGGCATTCCGTGCCACATCGCCAGTGGGCTGGCATACCGAAGAGGTTCCTTTTTCTACCATGCCTGGAATGAGTGTTATGTGGGGGAAGGGAAGTGGCTTTCCGTTGATGCCACGTGGGGACAGCTCCCTGCTGATGCCACCCATATCGTCTTTGTGAGGGGCGGTTTGGACAAACAATTTTCACTCATACAACTCCTTAATCAGGTCTCCATTGAGGCAAAGTAAATCATTAAGAAATAGACATCTTTATAGAGGAATCATTATAGGTAGGAGGTTTTACGGGATATGCAGAAGACTTCTTTGACACATCTGTGGTTTGTGGGGTGCCTGGTGGCAGGGGTTTGTTTTTGGTTGGTAGGGTTGCAAGCTTGTAGCACGCCTAAGGAAGAACCTAAAATCACAGAGACAAAAGGCGTTAAGGTACTCTTTAACACTGACGGTAAATGGAAGACAGCCGAGACCTTCTATCACTTTCCTTTTCCATCAGATCTCCGGTTGAACAAGTCGGGTTCACCGGATATGACGGGTTATCCCAATCCCACAGACAACTCTTTGGTCCAGAATCTTCTGGAGATTGTCAAGGTTCGTCCCAAATACCCGGTCATCCCTGTCGCTTATTTCCAATTTCCAGAGGCTTTACCCAAAATCGAGTTGCAAAAGGTGATCCCTGGCTCCAAGGATGCCTCGATTTTACTGATGGACATCGATGACAAGTCAAAAAATTATGGAAAATTGTATCCTGTTGCAGCCACTCTTCTGGAAAGTGGAGACTACGTCCCCAAACATCTGCTGGCTGCCTCTGCATACCCCGGCGTCATCCTGGAGCCTGAGCGAAAATACGCCTTTGTTGTGATGCGTTCCTTAAAAGACGCCAAGGGAGAACCATTGGGTGTTCCCAAAGCATTGAATCAACTGAAAGCAGGTGTTGCCCCCGAAGGAACAGCTGGAAAGGAACTTTTAGCGCTTTACAAACCTTTGTGGACTGCTTTGAAGAAACAAGGCATCAAGGTGGAGGATGTGGCGGCAGCAACAGTCTTTACCACGGGAGATGTGGTCGCTGAAATGAGTAAGATCTCCGATGCACTACTGTCTAAGAACAAGCTGGAGATCACTGGGATCGAATTGGACAAAAAGGACGGTGACCACAAGCGATACTGTGAACTCTGGGGTAAGATCAAACAGCCGCAATACCAGGAGGGCATCCCTCCATTCGATAAAAAGGGTCTCTTTACCTTTGACGCCAATGGCATTCCCAAAAAACTGAGAGAAAAAGAGTTACCCGTGGTTATCACGCTTCCCAAGAAGCCCATGCCTACAGGGGGCTATCCTTTGATGGTGTATGTTCATGGTTCAGGGGGATACACCAATGAGGTTGTCGATCGTGGCCCTCAAAATGAGAAGGGTGGAGAAAAACCAAGAGGTTTGGGACCCTCTCATGTGGTGGCTGCTTTCGGAGTGGCGACAACCAGTACTGCGATGCCTGTAAACCCCGAGCGTCTCAAGGGAGCCAGCGATATCGCTTATCTGAATCTCAAAAATTTAAAAGCCTTTCGCGATGTTTTTCGCCAGGGAGTGATCGAAAGTCGCCTGTTCTTGGATGCCTTATTGCGGGTGAAAATCGATCCGAAAGCTTTGGGGACTTGCACAGGACCTACACTGCCCAAGGGAGAAACCCACTTTCGCTTTTCGGACAAGCGATTGGTGCTCATGGGACAATCCATGGGAGCCATGTATACCAATATGATTTCGGCTGTGGAGCCACGTTACAAAGCGATTATCCCGACAGGAGCAGGGGGCTATTGGAGCTATTTTGCCTTGCACAGCAATGTCCCCATTTTGAAAGAGCCATTGCTACGAAGTGTGCTTAGTAGTACCGAGAAGTTGACTTATACACACCCTGTTATGCAGTTGCTTCAAGCTGCCTGGGAACCTTCAGAGCCCATCGTGTATGTTCCGCGCATTGCAAGAAGACCGCTCCCCAAACATCCCATCCGCCACATTTACCAACCTGTGGGGATGTCAGACTCTTATTTTCCCGAAACTATTATGGATATGTTTGCTTTGGCTTACGGTAATAGTCAGGCTGGGAAAGAGGTTTGGCCTGGTACCCAAAAGCGATTGGCGATACAAAAGCGAGGAGGTTTGGCTCCTTATCCCGTGAAATCCAATCGAAAATCTGGTGATACGCCTTTTACTGGAGTGACCGTTCAGTTTGCTCCTGATGAGGCGACCAAGGACGGTCACATGATCGCATTTCAGCTGGATGCTGTGAAGTTCCAATTCTCTTGTTTCTTGTCTACATTCATCAAGACTGGTAAACCTGTAGTACCTGAACCAAAATCTTTGGGAACACCCTGTCCTGAGTAAGCTTCTCGTGGTGGGGTGAGTCTTCACGTCTGATGAGAAGGATTTCACCCTCGATAGTACGCAACTCTTGTCAAAACGGAAGCCCCCTTCTTTAGATGTGGGGAGGAAGTTTTCAATCAACAAAGCGAAAGACCTTGAACGCAAATGCGTCAGTTATATGGCTAATTCTTTTTTGTTTTTCTTGTACTGCAAAAAAACTTTCTTTGTGTGACATGCTCTGGCGCATGAGACCTTTATGCTAAAAGAAGAATGATCCACCAAACCAAAAAAGACGACAAGGTCATGGGAAAGAAAAAGCCAACACCATCGTTTGTATTTGAATTGCCGCTGTGCACCACACCCAAAGACGAGAAAGTCTTGTCTGTGAGGTTTGATGCTGCAAAACAGATGTACAACGCGGTGTTAGGTGAGGCCTTGAAACGCCTGAAATTGATGCGAGAAAGTCGAGACTATCAGCGAGCAAGGAAGCTTCGAAAAGGTAAAGACAGAAACGCTTTGTTCAAAGAAGTTCGAGAACGCTTTGGTTTCTCTGAGTACGACTTGCATCAATATTCCACCACAATACGAAAGTCCTGGATTGGCGAACACCTGGACAGTAACACTGTACAAAAACTTGCTACAAGAGCTTTCAACGCTGTCAAAGAACATGCCTTTGGGAAACGCGGAAAGCCTCGCTTCAAAGGCAAACTTCGCCTTCGAAGTCTGGAAGGAAAAACCAATCGCAGTGGCATCTTGTTTCGAGAAGGTTTTGTGAAATGGGGAAAATCTCTTTCCATTCCTGTGAAGTTCTTTGATGAGGATGACGTTGTCCAACAGCACGCTTTGATGCACGACCTCAAATACTGTCGCATTATTCGAAAAACCATACGCGGACGGGTACGATGGTTTGTCCAGTTGGTTCTCAAAGGCACACCCTGGAACAAGACTAAGAACAAGTCTGGAGACCACACTGTGGGTCTGGATCTTGGTCCTTCAACGATTGCGCTCGTCGATGACCAGGAAGCCAGACTCTTAACCTTCTGCAACGAACTTCGAGACCGTACACAACAAATCAAAAGGCTGCAAAGAGCGATGGACCGCTCTCAAAGAGCCAACAATCCTCAAAACTACAATGCCAATGGCACTATCAATAAAGGAAAGAAGCAATGGCACAATTCTAACCGATACAACAAGCTTAAAGCAAAGAAAGCCGAAATCGAAAGACAACTTGCAGCACACAGAAAAAGCCTACACGGTCAGCTTGCAAACGAGGTCATTCGAAGAGGCTGCACAATACGTACAGAGAAGGTGAGCTACAAGGCATGGCAAAAAATGTTTGGCAAGTCTATAGGGAAAAGAGCACCTTCCATGTTCATCGACATCCTCAAGCGCAAGGCTGAAAGTGCTGGCGGTAGGGTCGAGATGATCTCAACGTACAAAACGGCTTTGAGTCAACATTGTATTTGCGGCAAGAAGAAGAAAAAGAAGCTTTCTCAACGCATACATCGCTGTGAATGTGGTGTCGTAGCACAGAGAGATCTGTTCAGTGCTTTTCTTGCACGGCACACAACAAACGACAAGCTTGATGTTCCTTCAGCTCGAGAGAGCTTTGGGGTAGGTGGAGAGACCCTCCTTCGGACGGCATCAGGTCCTCAAGACGCCAGGGGAATGGCCTTTGGTCTCCCTGCCCATCCTCCCAAAGGGATGGGTGAAAGCGTTTCGTCCGAG
>Ga0213833_1002482_pt1 | contig 11933 bp, 18 predicted proteins | sample SWATP21_FD_160575 | JGI IMG/M metagenome (GOLD analysis project Ga0213833, IMG submission 160575) | Coastal seawater microbial communities from Marineland, Florida, United States - SWA TP2 #1 | ecosystem: Environmental > Aquatic > Marine > Coastal | place: USA: Florida | collected 2016-08-14
TCGGAAGTGTGTTCACTGGAGCTGCAGAACTGCACGTTCAGCTGCGGTTACTCACACTCTGAAAACCACCGAAGATAACAAAACTACGACTTGACGAATCTGGCATTGTCAATCCTAACAAGTGTGATTACTTTTGTAAAACTAGCATTGGCGAGTGCAGAGTTCGTGCCGCTGCAGGAGTGTGTGTTGCGCGCGGCCGCTCGCGTTTGTGACATGGCCCTTCGCCCTCCTTCCAACCGCGAGGCACTACGCTTGTATCGTGAAATATTGAGGACATGCAAGGCGTTCTATTGGAACAACGAGAAGGGTGAACCATGGTACGCACCGCCGGCTGGTCATGCACTTGTGTGGGACGGACGGGGCCACACTCACACGTGAGTTTGTTGCCAGGTCGGAGATCCTAGCGAAGAGCGCCCGCGCAGAGTTCGAAGCTGCACGATATGAGAAAGTGGGTGGTGGCACTGCACACCGGGACGCTATGCACCTGACAGTGCACTGAGTGTGTCACAGGATCCGCTGGTCGTGGCTCGAATGATGGTGATTGGACAAGACGCCCTGATGCAAGCCCAGGACAAGGTATGGTGCAGGCTGGAAGCGTTTGTGTCACGGGGAGCATATGCCATGTTGCTCGACATCACCAGGTGTTTTGTGCTGTGTTGAGCACAGCTTGCTGAAGCCCAACAAGCGTTCCGAGATTCCATCGACGAGAGCCGCACCAGCTAAAACGCGTAACGATGATGGTCCCACCTTTCGTTTGCGTTCCAGTGTGGAATTTCTGTTGTAACGTGACCCCCTTCTTGCAAAGCTGGGTGAGGTCACAGTTGTTGTCTTCGTTGTCGAGTCAACCAAAAAAGACACGTCGGGGACGCCAGTCGACGCCTCCATACATTCCAGTGGCATCTTCTGCATCTTCGTCTTCTGGCCCTATCATGCCGGTGATGCCTGCCTCTGCAGCTTTGTCTCCATGCAAGGCAATGGAAAGAGCGTCCAAGTCCTCCTCCACTGTGGCGCACAGGTGATCGCGGATGAAAGAGCGACTGATCACGACGTAATCAAGGGACGTGGCTGACGGAAGCTCGACCAACTGCCGCCAAGGCGCTGCCGCTGCAAAGCAACACCACCACATCTGCATGAGGCAACCACACCACACACCACACACCAGCAACCTCCCCGCACCTTCGTCACTTTCCGATCCATCTCGCACGCTTTTCTGCAAATGAAGAAGTCGACCTGGACGTACAAAGTCGCGCACGGTCGGCCAGCGTGAATAGTCAAAGCACCCCGCACAAGGACGCACCGGCTGGATAAAATTGCAGCCGGCGTTCAACTTCCGCATCTGAAACAGGCCCCAGCACATCGCGTTGCTCGTGTCTCCGGACGCTGGGCGGGCCGAGAATACGCGTAATCGCTTGCAACACCGCTGGACGAGGCGCTTTGGGTCGAGTGTCAACACCGTCGGCATCCTCTGCTGCACTGGGTAGCACCCCCGCTGTTCGTTTGTGACTCTGTAGCCATTGTTGAAGTCGCTGCACAGCCTTAATTTCTGGTCCGATACGTTCCTCCTCTTCTGCCTCATCGTAGTCATCTTCATCGCTAGCCACATCGCCGTCCATGGCGACGGTTCCATCCTCCTCCTCCGTCAAAACAACGTCTGTGCCTTCATCAGATACCGCACTGTCATTGGATTCATACTGCTGCATCAGGTCTGCGATCTGAAAGGAAGCAACAGCGCTGTTACCCCCACGCAGAGGCATTAGTTGGGGCGATTTTGCATGTACTTACAGCTGCAAGCGTGCGCTTCGTGGCTGCCTCAACCTTTCGTACAGTCGCCAGCGTTGCCTCAGTCGCGACCGAGCTCGTTGTGGACATGTGTGCGACTCTGCAAAGTCGAGTGAACACCAAACGCCATGTGAGACGCTGGGACAGCATGAAGTGCGAACAACCAAGGTACGCTTGCACCGCACACCTACTTTTCAAGAGGAATTCGGTCAAACATTTGCGAATCCATGCGCCACAGGTTGCTCAGGATGGCAGATAGTTTCCGCATGTAGACTGCACAAAGCAGCGTCCCAAATGAGTCCAGTCCGGAGCCAGGAACACCTGTCTACCGGCAGTTGTGTGCCATACCTTTGTTGGTTGCTTTCCCAGTGATTTTTCCGCGAGCTAGCTGGTGTCGGAGGCGTTCCAAGCCCCTCAATGCCCCCAGTCGCTCCGTTGTCTGGTCTATTAAGCCCACCACTGCAGCGCACACCCAGTCAGACACGCGCCAGGTCACAGCACGCATAAAACAACACAACACGACACCATGCGCAGCAACAACGGAATGAAACAACAGAATGAAACATACAATGGGCTGACACCAAAGCACTATGCGTCTCGAGCTGTGACTGGGCAGCCTGTGCCATGCTCACAATGCGCTCTCGAGTCTGCGCATCCAGTGCTGTGTCGCTCAAAGCAGTGGCCCACGGAACCTCGGCAAGCTGTAGAGTCAACCAAACGCGTGTGACTGGAACAACTTGGGTGTGTAGCGCACCCATAGTACAGTTGCATTTCATACCTCGTCACGCAGTCCGTCAAGGTTGGCTCGGTGCAGCCTGGGAACAATGTCATCGCCGCACACCAGCGACGTCACAAAAGAGGAGCATTTTGACGCCAGCTCTTCCGACATGCACGGCATGGTGCCAAACCCAAACACTCGAACTTGGGGCAATTCTGAAGCAGGAGAGGGATAGGGTGTCAACACGGAGAGCATGCACGTGAAATAGGACATCAAGTGCGTACCTTTGCGCAGTAGAAGCCCGAGAACGGCGGCAATGCTGCCACCGAAACTGTGTCCCACGATGACTGGTGTGTACATCGGAAACTGCGTGTGCGTGACCGCCAGTACATCGCGAACCCTTGGCAGCAAATGGGTCGCTGCGATGACTGAACCACGGTGCGCGAAGCAACCCTGCACGTGCGCAGTGGTCCGAGTGAATTGGTGTTGCACAACACGACACGCTACGAACACACCTCTAGTGGCTCAGGAGCGGAGCACGAGTTCAGCAAGGCGTCAGAGAGAGCTAACGAAGAGAAAGAAGTTTGGAGCATTGTGCACAGTGAGTTTCCCAAGACAAGGATGCCACACACATCACACCCAGCTTGTTTGCAGCGACGAAACGTAACGAACCCCATGTTCCGCGCACGCTGATCACGATTGACTTTGTTCGGTGACAAACCGCGATGTAGTGAGCCGGCACGACATCAGTAGTCTTCCACGAAGAAGTGTATAGATCTTCTTGATTTAAGCTGGTGCGCTCCAGCAGTTCGTCGTCGGTGCTGGCGTACGCAGCATGAGCAAACCCGAGGTAGTGCCGAAGAAATCGCACCTCCGCCTAGCCACGGCGCCCCACACCACCACACACGTGACCACCACAACGAGGTCAGCAAACTCCTGACATGGAATCTTGTCAACGACTTACCGTGCTGCTAATCGCACGGCCGGTGGGGTTGCATGAGTGGGGATCTCCAGGATTGTTCGCACGAAGCCGAGCCAACGCCGCCAGGGCGAATGCTGAATCCTCAATACGAAAGCCATGAATACACAGACCAGTTTCCTGCATTGCCTGCGCGAGAAGCGCAAGGCCTGATCTATACTGCGCGAGGCGCTGTTTGATGCCTTCCGACTGGGGCTCTGCTGTACAGCAGCGCCCACACACGCAACAGAACGTGTCACACCCACATCCGAGCAACATCATGTGAGCAAAAACCAACCCGGAGATGCTTCACTTGTTGCAAAATGACGAATAGCAGACATGGCATCTCCAGATTTGACCACACCGTGACCACGGTGCGCCACCGCCGGCCGCTGGCCGAGTGTGGCACAGCTGCGTGACAGCACGCCGCCCCTGGCCATGCCACGAAGACGACGCTCCTTAGAGATACCCTCACGGGAAAGAGCTCTCACCCATCGTCTCGCTGCACGAACAGGAATGCTGCTCATGCTGGTGCCAAGCTAGATCGCAGGCGTTGCTGCAACAACAAGTACAGCGCTACCGCTGCAACAGGTTACATGCCACGTGCACATGGTGCTGCTACTTGTGCACACTTCACCACGGATAGTTGATTTTCACATGGTATTTTTTCTTGCCTCGGAAAGGCGTCGCTGCTCTCAGGATCACATCTGTGCACCACCCGTGTCGGGAAGTCTGTGGCAGCTTGCCATGCGTCGGTGGTGCCCCTAGGCTTTGTTTCTTCCTTTATTTTCTTGGTTCTTGCTCTTATTTTGGGTCACTGTCCTTCCACGAGACGCTTGCCGGCCGCTGCAACTGGGGCACCTCCTCGCTTTCACCTGACACACCATGAACATTCTTGTGTCTGGCGTGAGCAAAATCACGGGCTTGGTATCCGGAGTCAACAAGGTAGAGCCACTGCTCTTGTCGCTCTGTAAAACCAGCACTCATCGTATGTTGGCGCAGGCCACCCTGAGTGGAGCTTTGGATGTGGTTGCAGTGCAAGATGAGGAAGGTGTCATCAACTGCACACCTTTCCATGTGCGGTTTGGGAAGCTGCGGGTGCGTGCTGCTGCCCATTTACAACACAGTTGCAGGCATAGCTTCCATTTACTAGCTGGTGAACCAGGTCTTCCGCTCGAGTGACAAAACTGTCAAGATCAAGGTCAACGGCAAGCCGGTGGACCTTGAAATGAAGGTTCGGTGGCGCACCCCCATTGCCACACTGCGGTTGAGCTTGCTGTGACAACACCATTCGTTGGTTCCTGCGGCGTGCGTACAGTTGGGGGATGCCGGAGAAGGATATTTCATGGTGCCCAGACATGTTGTCCGCAGCATCGACGGCGAGGAAGTGGGCACAGGCGAGGATGACGACACATTCGGTAGCCCTGTGCCATCCTTGGGCACTCCATCGTTGGGACAGGTGCGTTTGGTTATTGTGTTGGATTGCAGTAGCAACAGGGTACAATACTTTGGCTGTGTGATGCACATCTTCTGAGTTGTGTTGCATGTCTGGTTTCGTTTCGCTGGCAGCAGCAACTCGAGCTTGGCGCGAGTGCGTATTCACAGCAAGGCGAGGATGCTTCGGAAACAGTGCGAGTTGCGAGCTTTGAGCATGCTGGCGACAACGCAGCAATGGAAACAGCTGTCGACATTCCATCGTCTCGCCAACCGTACCGAGTTGAGTCGGTTGTTGTCCCGTTGGACATCGATGGTGACGAAGGCGCTGGGCCTCGTGATCATCGCCCACCCAGTCCAACATCTCCCTGCCTGATCGCCGACAACGGCACCGCCGTTGATGTTGCAGGCAGCGCTGGTGTGGATGCGGGTGCCGGTGCCGGTGCCGGTGCCGGTGCTGGTGCCGGTGCTGGTGACATCGATGGTGGCGTTGTTGGCGTGTCGCCCAAGGTGGATGGCGAACCATCCAGCTCTGCAGACGGTGGTGGTCCTCAAGACGAAGACTGGTTTGTAGTGGGTGTGGTTTGGTTTTTGGTGTGTCCCACCCTTACCATACTTCGATTCGATGCACCGCTGCTGGGTGAATGAACGACAGGGAGTGGGGCTGGGGGAAGCTACCGGTTCGACGTGCCAGCGAGGTTGATCTGGAGGTTCGCAATGATGTGTTGTGGTGTGGTACAACGGCCCATTGACGCTTCGCTCAACGCCTCGTGTTGTGAGTGTGGTGCAGGGAATGGTCCGTGATCAGGCCTCCTCTTCCAAGTTCCGAAAGCTGCGCAGGTTACGCAAACGTCACCACCAACGTCGCAAGAAGGTGCCGTGCTATGCATGTTAGTGCCATGGAATGCGAACTCATCTGGGCTGTTGGTGGCTTTTGGTGGCTGCTTGGTCAGGTTCGTTGGCCACACCGCCGCCATAGGCACCGTCGCAAGTCTCTCGGTGATTTGGAGAGTCACGACGACGAAGAACCCGCGCGAGAAGGCGCCTTTTCCGGTGGCAACGCGATGTCCCCAACTGCGATAGGTGGCGAGCACCCTGGCGCACATGCTGAGGGTGGTGCTGACACTGGTGCCAATGGTGATGCCCATGGCTTCTCGGATGGTGCGATCAACGGCGGTAGTGGTGTCGGACTCGAGCACGTGCCCGGTGCTGCAATTCCGACAGGTCGCGCGTCAGAGCCTCGGTCGCCGCAGTCGACCCGACGTTGTTCCGGTGGTTCTCAGTCACCTCGCCCCCCACTCTCCCCCGTGTTGCGCCGCCGAGCTCAGCCCCGAGGCGCTGTCCTGAAGGGTGCATTACCTGTGTGTGACTGGTTCGACCCGACCCAGCAGACCGGAGCTGCTGTCCCATCCTCGCGCGTGACTCATTCAGAGGGGCACACAACACCTGACAACAGCGCTCGAGTGCGCCATAAGCGCCTTTCGGCATCGGCAGCGCGGACTGCCCCGCGCCTGGGCCGTGTCACGCGTGACGCTCGACACCCAGATCCGTTGCCGATCCCTCGCATGCGGCGTCAACGCTCTCGATCTTTGGACGTGCGCTTCTCCGACTACCCGCTGTCGGTCATTTCACCGTTGCTGGAAAAGCGGCAGGGTCTCGAGTCAAAGCCCGGCGATCAGCCAACCGCTACCGTGTCGCGTGATGCGGCTGTGTCCTCCTCTGCGTTGCCCACCCGTGGCACAGTCCCAGATGCCACACCAAACACCGGGAGAGCTTCAGATGCAACAACCCCAGCTCAACCTGGTGTGTCCCTGCAGACGGAACTGCACGTGGACATGTCGCTCTGTGGTAATGCCACGCGTGCGTTTGACGACTGTGTCGTTAGCCATGAGCATTTCGTTGAAGATCCCATGGCGACGTTGCAAAACCCAGAGCTTCGATTCCGTGTGATTGGGCACACCACCCTGCTAGTGACTCCTCCAGACGACTTCACACCTGGAGGTCTCCCCGTCCGTTACCTCACCACCGCTGGCGCAGCACCAGTGCTGGTGTCGCTTGCGCTGTTCCCAACGCAACCACCAACGGCGGTGCCGGCCCTGCCAGAGTCGTTTGCGCATGACGAAGATGGCAAGCGACCAGAGGTGTTGGTCGACGTTGGGGAACCGGAACAAGCAAGTGGTGAAGGCGGAAGTGCGCCTGTCTTGCCAACTGAAGCGAGTGGCGATGGTGCCAAGCCCCCCGTTGCCGTTGAAAGCATTGGCACTGACAATGACAATGGCCTTGATGAAGACGCTACAGCTGCTGCTACTGGTGACGCCACTACTGCTGCCTCTGGTTTGGAGGGAGATGGTGGAGAAAGTGCCGCTCCTGCAACATCGTCTGGATGGTTTTCCTGGCTCCGTGGTCGGCCCACTCGCAATCCAGAGGTGGCCCCACGCACTGGCCGCTTGGAACCGGCATCACCACAGTCCATGCCGCCACCGTCACCTCAACTGCAGCACACCGCTGCAAGGGACGCTGTTCCGTCTTCCTCGTCTGTCATGTCTTGGCGCAGTACCGATTCCGACACTGAGAGCACCGCAACGTTTGACAGGTGAGACACGGCGGGTGGGGACTTGTGCGCTCTATTGTACGTGAACCTCTGCACCCTTGGTTCCCCGCTTACACAACCGTGTGTTCCGTGTAGATCCACCTACCGTCGAAGTCTTCGTCCCACACCCGAGCAACTGCAAAGCCTTGGGCTCCAAAAGGGCCCCAACGAGTTGGAATTTGAAGTCGTGTCAGGCGGGGTGCAAGGAGCAGTGACTGTGGCTTGCAGCCTCTATCTGTGGTCGCACAATGCCAAGATTGTGGTCAGTGATGTGGATGGGACAATCACAAAGAGTGATGTTCTGGGACACATCATGTACATGGTGGGACGAGATTGGACGCACGAAGGCGTCGCTCGGTTGTTTTCCAACATTAAGGTGTGCCATTGCCTGGTTGGTGTTGGCTTCAATGCAATGCGTTCGCTGACCTCCTCTCCTACATTCGGCGCAGGCGAATGGATACAAGCTCCTCTACCTCACCTCGCGTGCGGTAGGCCAAGCAAGTCAAACAAAGGCGTACTTGAAAGCTGTTGCACAGGAGAATATGCAACTGCCTATGGGCCCAGTCATCACCTCCCCAGATCGCTTGTTCACTGCTTTCAAACGTGAGGTCATTGACCGACGTCCAGAGGTGAGTTATGTATCCAGTGGACATTCATGCATTCATGCGTACAGAGGCGCCTGGTTGCCCGCCTCATACCACGACGACCTCACCCCATGGTGTGTGGCAGGCGTTCAAAATCCAGGCCCTTCGAGACGTGGGTCGATTGTTTCCGATGGAAGTATGTCCCTTCTACGCTGGGTTTGGCAACCGCGACACGGATGTCATGGCGTATCGGAGTGTGGGGATGCCTGAGGGAAAAATATTCATCATCAATCCGTTGGTACGCCCAATGCTTTAGTGCATGCTGCTGGGAGTGCTTTGCGTGTAACGTGTGTCGCGTTCACGTTGTGCAGGGCGAGATTCGGCAGATCAAGGGCAACTTGACGTATGTGAAGAGCTACCCGGCACTGAATGCCTTGGTCAACACGATGTTTCCGACCATCACAGAGGAGTCGATTGACAAGCCTGGCACGGGAAGTCGATATGGTACACCTGTGCTGGTTGACGAACGGTTCAACGACGTGAACTTTTGGCGTGTGGAGCGACCACTTATCCTCAGCAGCGACGAAGAGGACTAGCCACTTATCCTCAGCAGCGACGAAGAGGACCTCGCCCGCGTAGCCCCTACTGCTTGCTGCTGCGACTGCTACAGTGCTGCTGCTGAGTAACACTACACTCGCTCTCTTTTGACTGCTACGCATACAATTTTGTTTCACTTCTAATGGAGATGGCTTTGTTGCGCGCACACATACGCAAACAAACACAGCCTATCGTACCAACGCAATCTGTCAGCACCCGCCGCACGCTTGCACAGCGGTCAGACCGTTTGGCGCGGGGCCCGCCGCTCCAGCTCTCCAGCACCACGCATTGGCTTTGCTATGAGAGGCTCTGTGTCTCGTACGCCTAAGCCAGCGCCACTGTCGCGTGTGTCTTTCCCAGAAGCCTGTTCACGTTTCTTGTTGGCCATCTCTCGCATGATCTGCTCACGGCGCTTGAGCATTTCCTTGAACTCTGGCTGCCAAGGAAACACAATGCGCCTGTAGTTGCCTTCCATGACTGTAAAAATTCCACGGAAGCATTGGCAGACGCAAGCAATGATGCACATCACCAGCACAAACTGCCCGAAGGCACCAAAGCTGAGCATGTACGACTCAAACATTTCGCCCGGCGCGGCGAGAAAGCTACCCTCGCTCACTACAAGCGGCACAATGACAACCAGCACGAAAAACAAGGCAAGGCATGCCACCGATCCCATCACCGGGGCGATGAGCTTTTGCATATGCATGGCGACCGCTGTGGTTCGTGCTTTCCAGCACGTGCTTGCGTGGTGGTGCGCAGTTCGTCGTGGTGAAATTACCCACCATAAATTCCCGTGAAGCGGGAGTACGAAGCACAACTGCCGCGGGTAACCAGGCTCGCTCCGTGGGGGACACAGACTTTATCAACCATGGCTGGTGTAGATGAGAATATAGCCCAGCGACGGCATGCTGCCATGGCTTCTAAGGTACGGCTGCTTCCTCGGCTACAGCGCCACTTCTTGGACCTTGTTTCACAGTACGACAACCCAGCACAACCCCACTGTCAGCTGTGGAAGTCACCAATTTTCTACACGCAGCGCCTCCGCCGGCGCTCATGCCAAAGTGAATGGACGGACGCAGAAATCCGTCGTTTGGTGGACGGTTGCCGGCGGCTGGGAACCACGTGTTGGCGGGATGTCCAGCGTCTTGTTTCCAAGTCGCGCACGCCGGAGGATGTCTGTGCAGCATACACGGCGTTGGAGCAGGGGAAGTATGAACGCCGTGGCAACCTGACAGTCATCGAAATATCAAAAGAGGAGCCCAATGACACTGGTGCGTCTTCGTGTGCCTCGGGAGCACCTGACTCCACCCAACAGGCACCCGCTGTCGCTGAAGCCAAGAGTTCCAAGGCTGTGCCTCGCCCTCTCCGAACTGCAAAGAAGCGCCCGTCCTCTCCTCTCCCAACCTCGACCTTGCCCTCAGTGGCAAAGCGAAGACGTGACACAGAGCAAGTTACTTCCCTGAGTGCGGATGGAGCAACGCCAGTGCCGAAGAAGCGCAGGCGCCAAACTAAGCCGCAGGCTTCATCCACCAAGAGTGTTGATGAACGCTCCACCTCGAGTACAGTGGCGAAGAAGCAAACGCGCCTAACGAAGAAGTCAACCCCAATAGCCAAGAAGGCAAGACGCGAAACTAGGCACTCTGCGGCGAATGCGCATGATGATTTGGCCACAGGTGATCGGGTGGCGCGGCGAAGACACACAACCAAGCAGCCCTCGCCAGAGGCGCTCACGGACGAACAGTTGATAGAGTTCGTCGGGTTGTGGCTGGGCTTGGGTCGACGAATCGAAGCGTTCCCACTTTCCCTTCTCGGCAACAACACGACGCTATTGCAGCGCCGAGTTGATGCACTGCAACCTTCCATTCGCGAGCGTGGAAGAAGGTTAACGACGTGCAAGGTTGCTGTGTGCGACGGTGGCTTCATCCATCGAGTTTCGGCGGACGGAGTGCACATTGGCAGTTTCTCACCTGCAGAAGAGTCAGCAATTATAGACCAACTGTCGGACCGCAAACACTTCAAGGCATCCCGCACCATGGTGCTGACCCGCGTGGATTGGCCGCAAGTCTGCAAGGTGCTGCCGTGCAAGCGCGTAGCGAACGAGGTCGCTGTCCATGTGCGCATGTTCTGCGCAGCTCGGCTCAAACAGGAGGCACGGCGGAAGTTGCGACAGCAACATAGGTGTAAGTTGCGATGTGCATTGCGGTGGTGTGTTTCTTTCTTTCTAACGTCTCGTTCGTGGTGCGTGGATTTACAGTGTCTTCCATTAAGGTTACGGATTTTCCTCTCGACCACAAAACGAAACACCAGTATGTGGAGAGTGTCGCACTGAGTGCTGAGGATACGCGATGCCTCAGGCGGCTTGTGCCACACCTTGTGAAGCGAGTTGAGAAATTGAATGTTCAGCTCCAACTGACCCCTTGTAACGAGACCGCTACGGACAGCCAAGCTGACTTCGAGTCAACCACGCTGTTTGTGCATGCTTCGGCGCCGCATCAGTGCACCCGAGCAATGAGCATCGTGCGTACGTTTCTATCGGAAATGTCCATGATCACCACGTCCGTAGACAACAGCGCTGCGCTGTTTTTGCTTGTGTGCGGCGCTGCCATGGCGATGAGGGTGATTGAAGGTCTTTCTGTGGAGATCCGGATCACCCGCCAACCTTCCACCGTGGAGCTTGTGGGCTTAGGAGACGCTGTGCATATTGCAAAGACACGTCTCAACATCGCCTTGGCGGCGTTTGTGGACAGTCAAGGCGCGTTGCGCCCTTCCACAACGCCGAGTTCAACAAGTCTGGAGCGCGGCACAACAGGAACTCCAGCAGGAGACGCGTCGGCGTTTACAGGCGGTCAACTACGCCTGTCAGCAACGCCGAGAGCTGATCACCCGATACACGGCAACACCACGACTCCAACGCCCACACCAGCGTCTGTGACAGCAGTTCGTACAAGAGCGTCAGTGAAGGCAAGAGCGTCAGTGAAGGCAATCCCAGAAGCTTCTCCTGTCTCTTCGCTCACAGTGCCCGCCACCACAGCTACCGCCCGATCCAAGACACGATTGCAGTCCGCAAAAGGATCCACTCAGCTCAATGTAGTGCAACATGATTTGCCTCGCCCTGCCCAGCCTGCTGACGATACCCAACGTCTCTGTCCAACGCCCCCTTCAGAGTTTACCGAGTGGGATGGCGGGTCGTCACCTCTGCGCGTATCGGCGGCCAAGCCACGTAGTTCCGTAGGGATTGATGGGGCACGGACTGCGATGTCGGTGCCTTCGGCA
>Ga0213833_1002483_pt1 | contig 11931 bp, 15 predicted proteins | sample SWATP21_FD_160575 | JGI IMG/M metagenome (GOLD analysis project Ga0213833, IMG submission 160575) | Coastal seawater microbial communities from Marineland, Florida, United States - SWA TP2 #1 | ecosystem: Environmental > Aquatic > Marine > Coastal | place: USA: Florida | collected 2016-08-14
CACACACACAGACTGTGAGCGTACTTGGGCACTCACGGGTGCATGAATGGGCGAGTGACGCACAACGATCACCGAGTCACTTGGGGTGATCATCACGTCCACAAACTCATTGAACAGGTTCATCACCCCAGGTTGCTTGTGAGAACGCAAGCCGCTGCAATCATGTCGGCGTATTCCCGCACCAACACAGAGACGCGCATCAGCAGGAAGAAAGGGGGTCAGCAAGGTAGCGTGCAAGCCAGCGCTGCTTGCTTCAGCACGTCAGCCCACGTACGTTGCTTCCTCATCAGCCGCCATACGATCCAGGAACCGAGCAAAGAGGGCATACCTGTGCAAACGAAACGAAGCACACAGCAACAGGCCACGTAAACCGCGACACAGAACAGATAGGAAGCAACGGGGCACAACATAAGCACATGTCGACCCGGTGAGCATTCTGTCTCTGGAAAACTGCGTATCAATGTTGATACGGCGTCAGACCCCCCCTCCAAGGCCACTTACGAAGGTCCAGCCACCGTGAGCGCCATTTTGGAACGGCACAGTTTGGCAGCGTACTGCAAATCCACACCAACCCAACATCACCCAGGCAAGCTCCAAGCACGTGCCGCGCATCCACACAACACAACACCACCACCGCGTGCAGCATGCGCACCACGCCACGTCCACAAAACAAACACACCCAACGTACAGTGTCCAAGTCGGTGCGGAGCTGCTCCGGGGACGTGATCGAACGAAACTCCTGTCGACACAGAAGGTGTCTCGTGACGCACGGACACAAAGCAACGTGCACCCCGAACCCACCCACCACCAACCTGCAGGTCTGTGGGATGCAAGGTTTCAAACACCGGTCCGTGCTCGCGCAAGAACGCGTGCGCTGCATGAGGTTGTTTCTGCAACCGAAAGCATGCAGGGGTGAAACTCGGCAGCAGAGAACACCGACACCAAACACACGACCCAACCGGGCTGACACAGCGCCCGTGGCGAGGAACACCCAGGGTGCGCACATACCGCTTTGATGAAGAAGAAGAAAGAGTGCACAAACAAAGGGTACAAGAGTGTCGCCATGTCATTCTGCAACACACAGTCGGCGACGCACAGGTGGTGAGGTGGTGGGGATGGTTCTGGAAAGCCACTGCGACCAATCGCCACCTGATAGATCTCCAAACTGCCGAGGCAAAAGTCCTTCACACGCTCATACTCCTTCATTAACCGGGTCTACACTCCCAAAAATGGATGGGAGGGGCAAGCACAAGCATTGAGACCCGTTATCCATTGCGGACCACACAAACGACACTACGCATGGCCATCCATCCGCCAGGTAGCATCACCACACTGTCCACGCCCACAGACGTACCCGCTTGACAAACAATGGCGCGGGGGCGGGTACTGGAGGAGCAGACTTGGCGGCCGGCAGTCTTTGGATCTGCTTTCCACCGAACGCCATGCTGGCCACTCTTGCAGACAACAAACCAGTCACCAACACACCACGGTGCACGGACCACGCACGCAGCAGCCATTCCACGGACTGACGTGGTGTGTATTAGCAATCATTTTGACAGCGAATACAGAAAGGCACACGACACCGAAACATACATACACAGAAGGCGTCGGTATAATTGAACAGTTTTTACATTGCGCAAATTACGGGACACCAGGCCGTTGATCGCGGTTTGGCAGCTGTTTCGCGGGCTCCCAAGGTCAACCCACGCAGCGTGACGTGTCGTTACCCACACGCTTGTGCATATCTCCCCAAGCCAACGGCACTTGGCTAGTTATACCAGTTGCCTGGGGTTGGCATCTTGTGTGACCTGGTGTCCTCGACGCTCTTCAACATGGCGAGCGTCGAAGCGCAGATAGCCGAGCTGGAGTCGGATATCAGCATGCTGCAGTCGCAGGTGCGTTGTGGCGGTCAGTGCCTGGTTTCGTGACGTTGGCGGGAACCAGTGGAAATGGTGGACTAGGCTTTGTTTTCCCGACGGAAGTTCCCGGCTGGCGCCGTGGTGGCACGGGCATGCACCAGCTTGGGTTTGTGCGTGTGACAAAAAGGTTGTCCGTGTGGTGTGTTCTCACAGCCAAACTCGGCGACAGACCCAGACCTGCTGGACGCTATTGGCTGGCGCCAAGAGCAATTGGCGTCCCTTCGTGGCGATGCCGTTGCGCCAGACCGCATTGAGGAAGGTATGGTGCACTGCGCCGCATGTGTGGCTTGTGTGTGTTCCCGAGGCTGCTGGGCGCTACTCGGCTGACGGTTGGTGGTTGCTTTGCGCCCCCCACTCCCCTTTCGCCACCCATTGCCTCCCACTGGACTGGCAACACATTGTCTCGTCTCTGTTGTGTTGTGCTGCGTTGTGCTGTGTTGTGCTGTGAGCAGAAGCCGCAGCGACGCTCGGTGAAGACGACATTCGTGAAATGTTCGAGTACTACTCCAACTTCGGTCGTTCGACGGCGCAAGGCGCGTTGGAGACGATGGACAGCTTCATGTTCATGAAGTTTGCCAAGGAGTGCCCCGGCCTGCTGGGCGGACCCCTGACGCGCACAGAGGTGGACCTCATTTTCACCAAGGCGAAGCCCAAGGGCGAGCGCCGGCTGGGCTTCGAGCACTTCCTCGACGCACTCTCCGCGTTCAGCGAGAAGAAGTACCCCGACGTCGAGCCGGCGGAGGCGCTGCAGTCTCTGCTGGTGCACCACCTCGTGCCGCAGTTCGAGATGGTGCAGATGGAGATGGCCAAGACCGGCGAGACGGAGGTGCCCATGACAGGGGTGTACGCGCGGCTGTACGACGTACGCAACTACACGGGCGTGTACGCGGAGCGCTTCCGCAGCGGCGACGGGCGCATCAATGGCCACGCCGACAACCGCGTGGGTCGGTCGTACAAGGGCAACACGAACACGGGGACGGACGAGGTGATCCACAACATTGCCTCTGTGATGCGCCCCAACCTGCGCAGCTCGGGTAGCACCATGCCCAAGCGCAAGGGCGGCAAGTCCAGCACGGGTACGCCTCGAAGTCGGCGCCGTGGGGGGCCACGAAGCAGACGTACGTGCCAGTGTAGTGTTTGTTGTTGCACCTGTTCTGTTGCTGCGGTGGTGGGGTGGTGGTGAAGAAGTGCGGCAGGCTTGAGCTGTGTTGTTGTGAATGATTGCTTGTTTCCCTGTGTGCTGTACTTGTGGCCTTTGTTCGATGACCATGCCTGGTGTGTGCCACTGTGTGCCATCACCGTTGCTTGTTCGTTGTGTCTTCCTTGTGCTCACACATCACAGTCCAAGGCGACTCCCCCAAGTCCCTCCGTCGCATGCAAAGCAGCCCCGCCATGCGCCACAGCAGCAGCAGCGGCGGCAGCTTCGGCAACAAACGCGGTGGCCACGGCGGGACACCACGCTCGCTCAAGTCTGCCCAGTCCTTCTCTGTCTCTGGTGGTGGCGCCGCCTCCCCGTCCCCCGCACGCACCCTCGGCACCTCCGCTTCCTTCCACGTCGGCTCGCGCACGCCGCAGACCGGCGCCTCCCGCGGCGGTGGCGGTGGCGGTCGCTCCCCAGCGCCGCCGGGACTCCCCCGCTCCCCAGCGCCCACCTCCTCCACAGGTGCTGGTGCTGGTGCTGGTGCTGGTGCTGGTGCTCGGGCCGCCGGCGGGGTGCTGCCGGCCGCCGCACGAGACTCGCCGGCCGTCGCCAAGCTCCTCGCGGGCAACGACTCGGAGCTGGTGCGGGCCCTGTCCCAGGCGCGAGAGGGCAACGCCGAGGCGCTGTGTCGGTTGGTGGTCGACCTGGCTGCAGAGGCGCGCCGCATCTCGTCAGAAAACGCAGAGCTGCGTCGCAAACTGCTTGCTAGTAGCGGTGGTGGTGGTGGTTCAGGCTCAGGCTCAGGCTCCGCAGCCGGAGCCGGAGCCGGAGCCGGCGATCGTGGTGATGTTGGTGGCATGCGCTCACCGCCGTCACGGCCTGTGCGCGCTGCTCCACCGCCCCCGCCGCCCGGCGCATCGAGTAATAGTGGTTCTGCTGGTATTGGTGGTTCCGGCTCGGGGTCTGGTTCGTTGTTTGGAAGTCTGGGCGCCGCAAGTGGTGGTGGTGGCGGCGGCGGCGGCGGTGGTGGTGGATCATCGGCAGAGCTTAGTGCCTTGAAGATGGAAGTGGATGGTCTTATGGTACGTAGAAGGGACAGAGGACAGCAGAGTCTTCTGCGGGTGTGTTCGTCTGCTAATGGTTTGGGTGGTGGGGTGGTAGCGCTGATGAAGGGTGGTTTGGGGTGCCCATGACGTGGTTTGGTGGGTTTGTTTTGGTGTGTGTGGTGCCTGCCTTTGTGTGCATGTTTGTGCGCCACAGGATCGCCTGTCGGCACTCCCCGATCAGTCGCCAGAGGTGCCAACGCTGCTCGAGAAGCTGCGCAGCGCCGAACAGCGGTACGAAGCCGCCCTGGCTGCGTCACTTGGGGTGTCGTCTCTTCGTGCCACGCCTGCCGCTGGCGCTGACGCCACCGCCACCAGCAACGGACACACCGGACCAGCCGCGGCGCTTCAATTGCCACCTGAGGCGCCGCCCATGCCGGAGACGTTGCAAGAGGAGCACATCCGTGACATCTTTAACTGGTATGCGAACTTCGGTCGCAGTGCAGCACAGAGCCGCGCCGATGCCATGGACAGCTTCATGTTCATGAAGTTTGCCAAAGAGTGCCCAGATCTGCTGGGTGGAAGGTGTGTTTGGGTGGTGCTGCGTGTTGTGGCTGTTGTTTTGTTGTTGCTGCTGCTACTGTTGCTGTCTGTTGCTGTCTGTTGCCAGTTGTGGGTGGTCTGGTTTGCCCCACCTCGTCGCGATCATGTTGGCTTGTGATGCATTTGGTTGTTTGTGGCGGATGATATGATATCTATCACATTCCACGTGGGCTTACTAACAACACCTTCGGGCGGGTGCCCATCTCCACACCCAAAACCCAGGGTGACACGCACGGAAGTGGACTTGATATTCACGAAGGCCAAACCCAAGTTTGAGCGCCGCCTGTCCTTCCGCTGCTTCTTGGACGCGCTGTCTGCGCTCGCCGAGAAGCGCTACCCCGACGACGAACCCGCCAGCGGGCTGCGCAGACTGCTCACCGACCACCTCGCACCCCTGTGGTCCATCGTGCAGATGGAGATGGCCAAGACCGGCGAGACGGAGGTGCCCATGACAGGGGTGTACGCGCGGCTGTACGACGTGCGCAACTACACGGGTGTGTACGCGGAGCGCTTCCGCAGCGGCGACGGGCGCATCAATAGCCATGCGGACAACCGTGCGGGTCGCGGTTTCAAGGGCAACACGAACACGGGCACGGACGAGGTGATTCACAACATTGCATCCATCATGCGCCCCAACCTGCGCAGTACAGGTAGCACCATGCCCAAGCGGAAGGCGTACGTGTCGTGCCTCCACGTTGGTCACCATGTGCACCGATTCACCGGCCGTGTGTCAATGTATGCGTCCTGTGTGGTGTGGCTTTTTTCTGCTTCGCAGTTCCAAGGGTGTGTCACGATCAGGGCGAAGCCACAGTCGATCCAAGAACCGCTCAGCGTCTCGGTCACCCACCCGAACGCGCAGTTTCAGGCAATGAGTGTAACATGTGCGCAGATGCCAACATGGCTGGTGTTGTTGTCCATGCTGGCACCGTGCACGAGGATACGTGTGTCTCTGTAAAACATTTCCATTGGTCGCGGCGTTATTGGTTTTGAAACTATTCTGGCCCTCAGTGAAATTCACCGTCACTCGCTTTCGTGACGAGTGTGTGGGGTAGCGCGTGGCTTCGCACTTCCGGGGCACCATGTCTGCCACTCTCAGCTCTGCGCAACCACACCAAGAGGAAGAGACGTGTGTAACCGTGAGCGATGGTGATGGCACGAGTGACGATGAGGATGTGAGCCTTGTCAATGGCACAGTGAATCGGCGTCCCGCGGTGCCTGCGAACGCGGCAACAAGTGGAACGAGCGCGTCGCTCCGTGTTGCTGTAGGGATACTGGTCGCTGCTGCCCTAGCGACATGGATTGTAGCAATCGTGCTCGTGGCGACATCGCCTGCCGCGGCTCGCCACGACGTCGTGGTGCCCTCCACCAGCAAGGCTCAGTACCGCGCCACCACTCTTCGGAACGGGATCAAGGTGCTCCTGGTGTCATCCCCTGCAGCGCCATACGCTGCAGCGGCCATGGATGTCGGTGTACGTCGCACACTTGGTGTGCTTTGAGCGAATCGGCAGTGTGTTGGTGGTTGTCGGTCACGCTTTTGTCGGTGCCTGGTGCGTGCGTGCGCAGGTGGGATCCTGGGCTGAGCCACAAGAGTATCCCGGCCTCGCTCACTTTTGTGAGCACATGTTGTTCCAAGGATCGCAGAAATATCCTGGTGTGCACGACTATATGGACTTTGTACAAGCGCACGGTGGTTCGTCGTGTTGACGTCCAAGCGTTTGCTTGCGTGCGTGGTGTGGCCAGCCGACTGACACTCGTTCCGTCACGTGCTGGCTACCATAGGCTCGACCAACGCGTACACAACGCACCAAAACACGAACTTCCACTTCAGCGTGGACCATGACCACTTTGAGGGTGCGCTGGATCGATTTGCTCAGTTTTTCATTGCTCCACTCTTCAACGAAGAGTCCACACGGAAGGAAGTGAACGCGGTGGCCTCTGAGCACGGCAAGAACAGCCTAAGCGATGATTGGCGCGAGCAGTCAATTCTTCAGGTCCGTGACAACGAGACTGAGACACCGTCCCCACCTCGTTTGGTTTGTCCTGTCTTTCTGATGATACTGCTGTTCCTTTGTGCCTGTGTTGTGTCAGCTGCTGTCCGACCCCGAGTCTCCGTTCCACAGGTTTCACACGGGGTCCTGAGCGACACTCGAGTTCCGGGGCGACAAGCGATATGACCTGATCCGCGCTTTGAAGGTTTTCCACCACGACTACTACTCTGCTGATCGCATGGCTCTTTCGCTGGTGTCCACAAAGTCTTTGAAAGAGCTTGAGGTACGTGTGCCCGGTTTCGACCTCTCTCAATGTTGTCACACTGTGTCTCACCCCCGCCTTCGTCGTCGACACAGGCGCTTGCCAAGCTGATCTTTTCCGACATCCCCACGTCTAATGCACCCCCGCCCCCTGTTGTCCCCAACCCGTTTTCTTTCGAAAAGGATCGGTTTCCTATCATGGCCGTGACAGGTGCGGGTCTTACGTGGCCAGTGCCGTGGCGTGCTTGTTCGGCCTGCGCCCTCATCTGCACACTGTGGTGGTTACCAGCACCACAACAAACAAAATCCACCGTGACACTGTCTTGGCCTGTTCCTTCTCAATGGGACAACTACCAGTCGCAACCCCTTTCCTATGTGTCTCGTCTCCTCAACTCAGTAGTACGTGCGGACGTATGTGGCCGCCGCGTGTGCGTGCTTGCTTGGTTGGTTGCTTGCGTGCGTGCGTGCATGTGCTTGCGTGCGTGCATGTGCTTGCGTGCGTGTGCACGGTGCCAACCCATACCCGGACCCACTCATCTGTGGTGTGCCATGCAGGCCGAAGGCGGTCTGGAGCGATACCTGCACGGTATCAACGTGGCCTCGAGTGTTCAAGCACGACTGTCGGTGGATGAGCGAGGATTTGCACTGTTCTCCGTCACAGTGCACCTTATTGAGCCGGACCAACCGTCGCTAGTGCACACAGTCGACGTCATCAGTACCGTGTGTGGGTACATTCGATGGCTAGCCTTGGTAAGTTCGATACAGCACTGTGTGGACAAGACACGCGTGCTGCGTGTGTGCGTTCGTGCGTGCGTGCCCGTTTCACACGATATGTGTGTGTCCTGTGTGCCTGCATGCGTGTGCACAGCCGGGTCACATCGAGCACTGGTACTGGGAGGAGCATCAACGCATGAGTGAGGTTGGTTGTGGTGCCTCCTCGTCCACACCGGTGGCGCCACGCGCACATTCTGTGCACTAGGTGTCCACGCATGAGTTCAGCTTTCACACGTGTTTTTGTTGTTGCCAGATCGATTTCATGTTCTCTCCGACCCCAGCCCCAGAGCAGCTGGCGACCTCCACGGCACGTCGATTGCAGGTACAGCTTTGTTTCGGTCTCGTAATTTTTGTGTGGTGGTGGTGGTCTGTGTGGGGTGAACTCACCTGTTCAACTTATTGGTTTTGTGTTTCCTTTTTCCTTCCCTCTCTTCACGTCATTGGTTTGTTCAACCAGCGTGTGCCGGCCAAGTGGGTGCTCAATCCGCCCAGTGCCCACGCGTGGGACCCTGCGTCCATCCAAACTGTGCTCCAGTTCCTGCGCCCGGACAACATGATCGCGCTGTACTCCTCGTGGATCTTCCGCGGCAGCGCGCTGCCCCTGAGTGATCCGCACTACGGCTCCACCTACGCCATGGTGAACGCCAGCACCATCACCGCGGACCTCCCGCCGCCTGGACGCTTCCAGTTCCCCACCCCCAATCCATACCTGCCCACGTCACTTGCGCTCGTACCTGCGCCCGCCCCTTCCTCTTCTTCCCCCTCCTCCCCGATCCACGCTGCAGACGCCGCTGCACAGCAGCCGACACTTGTCGCGGACCAGCCCAGCGCGGTGCTGCGGCAGGTGTGGTGGTTGCAAGACACCACCTTCCGTGTCCCCAGGGTGTCCATCAACGTCGCCCTGACGTCGCATGCGTTCATCAACATGAATGCGACTGCTATGGTACGCTGTACCTGAATCCACTGTGGGTGCTTGAAACTGCGACACGCTTGTATGTGACCATGAAGGTGGCGTTGCTTCTGTTTGCTTGTTTGGTTCGAACCACGTGACTCAGGCTAGCATGTTGATTCTCATGACGGGACTGAGAGAACGCCTGGGAGATGTTGGACAAACGGCAGTCGACGCTGGGTGTAGTTTCATGGCATCGTTTGACGAAGGACGCCTCGATGTGTCCCTTGAATCGTACAGCAGCGTCATGGAACGCTGGTCGCGTGCTGCACTTGACATGCTGTTTGGGACACTCACGCGAGCTGCACCTGAGGCCATCGAACAATGGATCAGCACTGCCAAGGTTACCTGGGACAACTCTCAGCAGCAACCGCCGTATGTGCACCGTGTGTTGATGCTTTGTCGTTGCTGCCAAGTGCTTCGTGTTTGTGTTGCTACTGTTTTTGTGGTGGTTGCTGGTCTGATTGATGCGTGCTTCGTCGTTTTTTGACGCCTGACATGTCGTAGGTACGCACAATCCTTCTTGAAACTATGGGAGCTTGTTGGTGCGCTTGCGTTCTCAGTGGAGGAACTCCAGGTCGCATCCACAACGCTCACCGTGGAGAGCATTCAGTTGTTTGCGTCTTCGCTGTTTGATACACTGTCGATGGATGTACGTGCGTGTTTTGTCTCTATTTGTCTCTCCATTTGTCCGTGCGTGTGTGTGTGCGTGCGCGCGTGTGTGTGTGTGCATGACGCCGCATGACCTCCAATATCGTTTCAAACCGACTTCGCGTGGCCCTCAACACATCGTCTTGCACTGCTGCTGCAACGTGTCGCCCACCAGGTGCTTGTGCACGGCAACGTGGGTCGCACCGAGGCACTGCACCTGGCCAACGTGCTGGCGCAACGCTTTCACAGCGTCCCGTTGCCCAACCCACACCGGGCACGCCCCCCATTGAGCAGACTTCCCCAGGGCACCACCTTGGTTAGTGCCGACGTGCCCAATGAGAGTGACCCCAACTCTGCCGTGACGTACATGTACGAAATCGGCCCGATGCTGCGCTGCAACACGCAAGCCAAGCAGGCGTACGCGAACGCTGCCGTGGCTGCGGCGGAGAAGGGTACACGCGGAATGTACCTCCCTGACCGCACGTGCTTGGTTCGCTCGGCTTCGGTGATGTTGCTGGCGAAGCTGCTGCAGCAACCTGCCTTCAATGAGCTGCGCACCAAGCAGCAGCTGGGTTACATTGTGCAGGTGCAGCCACTGATGCGTGCTGCGGCGGGCATCGATAACGCAACGCTGCCTGGTACCTTAGTGCCGTGGTCGGACCTCGTGCTGTACATCATGATTGTGGTGCAGGGCACTGGCAAGGCAACAACAATCGACACAAGCATTGCCGAGTTCATTGTGCGTGTGGGTGCTGCCTCTGCAGTGAACGTGCATGTGTTGTAGTCGTCGCGTTATGAGTGGTCGTGGTGCTGACTCCCTGACCACAGCGCGCTGACGGGTGAATGTGTCCCTGTTGTACCACTTGTGCCCTGCAGGAAGGGTTCGGAGCGACGCTCGACGCGGTTCCGGAAGAGACAGTACAGGGTCTGTTGAGTGACATCATAGGCCAGTCGAAGCCCTCTAGCTTCCAAGACGTTGCCACGGGAGCCTGGCAACAGATCAGTACGTCCACGCTTTCGCTGGTACATGTGGGTGCCGCGCCACAACCACACATGGTGTCGTTTGGACGCGTCCTCTAACGCGGGTGGCACTGGCCTTGCGTCTCAGAGCTAGCCACCTCGTCCATCCAGGTGGGAGACATGGACGACCAGCTGGTGCGAGATCAAGTCAACAAGGCATCATTGAAAGCGTTGTTCCAAGTGCGTGGGTCATGAGTGCCTTGAGCGTGGCACGTGCGCAGATCGTGCATATGGATGTATGTATATGAGAACGCCTCTCATGTGGCGTGGTTCTGCTTACAGGATGCACTGGTGGTTGGCGGTGACAACCTGCGGAGAGTCGCTGTCGAGATGAAGTCACAGCGAACCCGTGACCCCGGCGTCCCCAGCCAGCCAGGTGGTGGGGACCTTGTGGGATCCATCCCGGATTTCGGCGATGGCCTGGACCAGTTCCAGAGACGCTTGCTTGAAGTGGTGGGAGTGGTGTGACAGTCGCAGTGAACCGTGAAATAACTTGCTATTTTTGACTTTCTGATGTCGCAGTCGCAGCACACCGCCGCAGCTGAGTCACCACATTGCCACTGTCGGAAGCGGCACACATCACAACCGTGGTGCACCCTCCCTTTGTTTCTTTACTTTTACTTTTGTCCATTCGCTTGCCATAGAGCGAACGGAAGGTGCGTTGACGAGGCCAGGCGCCTTTGATGACGCGCCGCGCGCTGCATTCGGTGTGTGAGCTTGGCAGTTCTCACCGCTGCATGGCAGGCAACTATGGCGGAAGCCCCTCAAACACCCATCCGGGGTGAAGACGCTGTCAGGCAGCGCAGTGATGGTTCCATCCATGTGAAACCTGTCCATGATGGCGAAAGCTGGTTTCCAGGTGCGCCGCAGCGCAAGAAGTGGGTGTCCGTGCAGCAGCTCACAAAGCATGTGCGGATGTGGTGTGGTGGCATCAACCCTTCAGGTGAGCGAACGCCAAACCTGAAGACGTTCGATCCAGAAGGCATGCAACGTCCAACCATTGGTATGCTTACACGACCGCGTGCCGGCTCGCTGTTCAAGGCGGGTGCTACCGACGATGCCGGTGCGTGACAATGATGTGCACTGCACGGACGGCTGCACTGCTTGCACCACGGCTGCACTCGTGCCGTGCAAGCCACTCACCTTGCCGTTCCAACCTTGCGTATTGTGTTTGCTCATCCTGCAGAAACGGCGCCGCAGCGTGACTTGTTTGGCATGTGGGACGGTGTGGTTGCCCGTTGTTTGCTCAACATGTACGTGGGGTGGTGCGTGAGTGGTTGGTTCTTGCACGAATAATTCTTGCTTTTCCGTGTGCACGACCGCTGTCACCGCAGCTGGGGTGTCATCATGTACCTTCGCACTGGGTGGATGGTGGGCGTGAGTGGCGTCCCGTACGCACTCTTGGTGCTTGTTCTCTGCACCACCGTCACCACTCTGACAACGCTGTCCCTGTCCGCAATCTGTACCAATGGCGAAGTGAAGGGCGGGGGACCCTACTTCCTCATATCACGAGCGCTGGGACCTGAGTGCGTTGTTGCTCGTGGGGATCCATGTGTGTGTGGGGGGGGGGGGGGGTGGGTCA